>Ga0105047_10002445_pt1 | contig 33100 bp, 29 predicted proteins | sample MAT04_FD_78384 | JGI IMG/M metagenome (GOLD analysis project Ga0105047, IMG submission 78384) | Freshwater microbial communities from Lake Fryxell liftoff mats and glacier meltwater in Antarctica - MAT-04 (megahit assembly) | ecosystem: Environmental > Aquatic > Freshwater > Ice > Liftoff... | reverse complement strand
CCCACCGCGCTTCCAGCAATGGCGGCGGCACGGCAAACCCCACCGGGAGCAAGGCCGAATAGGGAGGGCAGTTGCGAGGCTTCGGCCAAGCGACGGGGGCATTTCCGCCCCGTCCTCCGGGTTGGCCGCGCGAAGCCTGCGGTGACGCAGGCTCCAGAGGAATGGTCGTCCATGGCCCCGGGGGTAACCTCCGGGCCGAGACAGAACCCGGCTTACAGGCCATCCGGTATCGCTTCGTGCGCATTTCCGCGCGCCCTTCTCCCTGACGCCGCCCCGTGCCGGGCGTCGGAAGTCGGAGGATAAAATAATACGAGGCGGCGAGCAGAAAGTTAAGCTGAAGCTGTGTGGCCGAACTGCAACAGCCCATGAGGAACATTGGCAGTCGCGAAGGCCCGGTTTGAGCAACGCCCCACAACCCTTTGCGCGGAAACAAAATTTCAAATTCGCCGCCATCTGCGGTCGAGTCGTTATCCCTTGATCACCCACCTCTACCCAGATAGAACCATCTCAGCCCAATACGGATGACAGCACGCTCGGGGGGGCGAGCCATCTGGGAAAGGGCTGGTCGGGCGAGCCGACGGGGTCCGGGGGGGCCTCGTCGGCCGCTGCTCCCCGCGGGGAGCAGCCGGCCAACCCCCCAAGGTGGCGCTTTGAGCGGGGGGCATCCAGCGGCACGATGACCCAGTTCCGGGGCAAATTCATCAACGGATTGGACAAGAAGGGGCGTTGCAGTGTCCCTGCTCCCTTCCGTGCGCGCCTCGCGGGTGAAGCCCTCGTCCTCCGCCGGTCGATCCGTCACCCCTGCATCGAGGCCTGGCCCGCCTCGGCCTTCGACGCCGCCATCAGTGCCACAACCCCGCTCGACGAGCCGAGCGGCGACGAGGATGACAAGGCCTATGCCCTCTACGCCGGCACCATGGACGCGACCCCCGACCCCGACGGGCGCATCATCCTCCCCGCTGATCTCGCGCAATTTGCCGGCTTGACCGACAGCGTCGCCTTTCTCGGGCGCCTCGAGCGCTTCGAGCTGTGGGAGCCCGCCGCGGCCGAGGCGCAGATTGAGCGCGCCCGCCAGGCCATCGCCGAGAAGGCTCGCATGCGCGCCGGCGGTCCCGCATGAGCCACATCCCCGTTCTCCTCGCCGAGGTGCTCGAGCATCTTTCCCCTCGCGCCGGCGAGGTGATCCTGGACGGCACCTTCGGCGGTGGTGGCTATGCCCGCGCCATCCTCGACACTGCCCCCTGCACCGTCTGGGCCATGGACCGCGACCCTGAGGCGATTGCCCGCGGCGCCGAGTTGGCCGCCGCCAATCCCGGTCGCCTTCACCTGGTAGAGGGCCGCTTCGGCGAGATGATCGCTCACCTCGCGGCCCATGGGGTGACCGCGCTGGATGGCGTGGTCCTCGACCTCGGCGTCTCCTCGTTCCAGATCGACACGCCGGGCCGCGGTTTTTCTTTCCGTGCCGATGGCCCGCTGGACATGCGGATGGGTCGTGCGGGCCCTTCCGCGGCCGATCTGGTAAACTCACTGCCCGAACGTGAACTGGCCGATCTCATCTGGGAGTTCGGTGAGGAGCGCTTCTCACGTCGCGTCGCCCGCGCCATCGTCAAGGCGCGTGCCGAGGCCCCCTTCGAGACGACGCTTCGCCTGGCCGAAACCATCCGCATGGCCGTCCCGCGGGACCCTTCGGGCATGCACGGCGCCACCCGCAGTTTCCAGGCGCTCCGCATCCGCGTGAATGACGAGCTTGGCGAGATCGAACGCGGTCTCGCTCAGGCAATGCGCCTGATTGCGCCAGGCGGCCGAATCGTTGTCGTATCTTTCCACTCCCTGGAGGATCGAATCGTGAAGCGCGCCTTCCTGAAGGCCGCCGGCCGCACGCCGGGCACGTCCCGCCACGATCCGGGAGCGCTGCTCGCTCCGCGCGGCGAGGCGCCGTTCGCATTGCTGACGCCACGCTCCATTCGGCCGGGCGCCGAAGAATGCGCCGCCAATCCGCGCGCCCGCTCGGCCCATCTCCGCGCCCTCCTCCGCAAGCCTGAAAGCCGCGCCGCATGATCCATCCGCTCACGCTCGTGACGTTTGCCGCCTTCTTCGGCGCGGGGTTCTACGTCTTCCAGACCAAGGAGGAGGTGGTGAAGCTGGACCGTGACCTGCGGGACATCCGCCGCCAGACCGAGGCAGAGCGCGGCCGCACACAGACGCTTTCCGCCGAATGGGCACGCCTGAACGACCAGGATCGGCTTCGCGCCATGGCGGCAAGTCATCTGCGGCACATGCAGCCGATGGAACCTTTCCAGTTCCAGCGCCTGGAAGACGCCCAGCGCCGCATGCCGCAGGCGGTGGCCTTCACAATCGAGCCGACGGGCTTCCAGCAGCGCGCGGATGCCCCCTCCGCCCCTGGCGAGGTTCTCGTCTTCAACGCAATGACCATGCGTGCCGCCGCTGAGCCCGCCCGCGCGCGCAACGCGCCGGCGCAGATGGCCGCAGCCCCCGCAGCGGCACCCGCCTCTCTCCCGGCCCCCGCCGTGGCCGCGACGGTCGAAGCGGCGTCCGAGGGCCCGGCGGTCGCGCCCATCCTCGCCGTAGCGCGTCCCGCAACCGTGGCTCCCGTGGCCCTGCGCCCGGTCGAGGCCGCGCCGCGTCCGGCACCCCGCCCGCGGCCCGAGGTCGCTGCCTTGCCGCCGATCGCCGGGCCCACCAGCCGACCGCAGGCGCCGATTTTCCAGGCCTCCGCGCCGCCGATTCGCACCGCGCTGCACACCCCGGCTCCTGCCGGCGGCTCGCTCCTTGGTGGCGGATCCAGCCTTCCACCACCCGTTCCCTTCAGCCGATGAACGACCTCCCCCCGCCCTCCCCCGACGCCCTCCCCCAGGGCCATCTTCCGCGCCACGAAGCCGCAAGCTTTCCGCAAGCGAGCCAATCCCGCGCCATGGTGCGCGTGCCCGCCTCGGAGGCGCGTCAGCTTCGGCGCATCCGCGGGCGTCTGGTGATGGCCTCACTCGGCTTCACCCTGCTGTTCCTTGCCGTCGCGATCAAGCTGACGGACGCGACCGTTCTCTCGCCCGTCGAATCGCGCATCGCCCAGACGCCCCGCGCACCGGCCGGTGAGCCGGCGGTGGGCCGCGCCGCCATCACCGACCGCAACGGCGAAGTGCTGGCCGTGACCGTCCGCGGCACCGCGCTCTACGCCCGCCCCGGCGAGATCGACCATCCGGCGCGCGTGGCCGATCAGCTCATCCGCATCATGCCGCACCTGAACCGCGAGCGGCTGATCGCCCGCATCAGCCCGCCACGGCAATTCGCCTATATCGACCGCTTCATCACGCCCCGGCAGCAGCAGGCGATCAACGACCTGGGCATCCTTGGCCTGTATTTCGAAAATGCCGAGCGACGCACCTACCCCCGCGGCCGCGACGCGGCGCATGTGCTGGGCGCGGTCGACGTCGATGGAGAGGGCATCGCCGGCGTCGAGAAATGGTACGATGAACGGCTGCGGGTCACGCGCGATTCGCTGCGCCTGTCCATCGACATCCGCATCCAGCGCGAGCTGCGCGAGGCGCTGGAATGGTCGATCGAGCGGTTCAACGCCATCGGCGGCTCCGCCATTCTTATGGATGTGCACACGGCCGAGGTGCTCGGCATGGTGAGCCTGCCCGATTTCGCCGCCTCCGAACTCGCGACGGCGCCGGCCGAGCAGCGCTTCAACCGCGCCGTCACGGGCGTCTATGAGCCGGGCTCCACCTACAAGCTCTTCACCGCCGCCATGGCCCTCGAGTACGGCACGGTGAACCTGACTGGCGGGTTCGACGCTTCGCGGCCGATCCGCATCGGCCGGCACGAGATCAACGATTTCAAGGGCAAGAACCGCTGGCTCTCCTTGCCCGAGATCATCGCCTACTCGTCGAACCTGGCCAGCGCGCACATGGCGATGTCCGTCGGCCCGGTGCGTCACCGCGAGTTCCTGGGGCGCCTGGGCATGTTCGCCCGTACCGGCATCGAACTGCCGGAATCCGCCGCGACGCTGGCGCCGTCGATCCGCAACTGGCGCGACATCAACACGATGACGATCGGCTTCGGCCATGGCATCTCGGTCACGCCGCTGCACATCGTGAACGGCGTCTCGGCGCTGGCCAATGGCGGCACGCTTCGCCCGCCGACCATCCTCGCGCAGGCGCCCGACGCGGAGCGCGAAGGGCGCCGCGTGATCAGCGAGCGCACTTCCGAACAGGTGCGCCGTCTGATGCGCGTGGCCGTAACCGACGGTTCGGGCCGCCAGTCGGAAAGCCCTGGCTATTTCGTGGGCGGGAAGACCGGGACGGCGCAGAAGGTTGGCGAGCGCGGCCAGTACCTTGAAAACCGCCGCATCTCGTCCTTTGTCGGCGCCTTCCCCATGAACGCGCCGCGCTATGCGCTGCATGTGCTGGTGGATGAGCCCAAGCCTCGCGCCGACACCGGCGGCTACGCAACTGCGGGCGTTGTCGCCGCCCCCACCGCGCGCCGCGTGGTGGAGCGCGTGGCGCCCATCCTCGGCATGGTGCCCGAGACGGACCGAATCCCGCAGATCCAGGCCACCATCGCGCTGCCGCTGCAAGGTGGCCGCCCACGCCCGGCAGCAACGGCGAGTCCCAGCACAACGCCGGCCCAGCGCCCCGCCCCGGCACCGGCGATGGGTCCGCGCACCGTCGTGCCGCCCGCCGCCGATCCTGCCGGCGGCCCCATCCGGCGCACCGACACGCGTGACACGGTAACCATGCCACGCCTGGCCTTCGCTCCATCCGACCTCCTTCTGCCCGAGACCGGCCGTGCGGCTCGATGACCTCCGCACACTGTGCCCCACCCTGACCGACCCCACGGCGAGCAACCAGGGCGCGGCGGAGATCACCGGGCTGACGGCGGATAGCCGCGCGGTTCGCCCCGGCTACCTTTTCGCGGCGCTGCCGGGCACATCGGCCGACGGTACGCGCTACATCGCCGATGCGGTCGCGGCCGGCGCCGCCGCCGTGCTCGCGCCGACGGGAACGCCCTGGCCCGCCTCGGTACCTGCCCGCCCTCTGCTTCAGTCGGGCGATGCAAGGCGCGCGTTGGCCCTGATGGCCGCCGCCTTCCACGGCGCGCAGCCAGCGCGGATCGTCGCCATCACGGGCACCAACGGCAAGACCAGCACCGCGGAGTTCCTTCGCCAGCTGATGGCCGCCGAGGGCCGTCCCGCTGCATCGTTGGGAACGCTCGGGCTCACAGCGCCAGGCTTCCCGCCCGGGCCGAGCCTGACCACGCCGGACCCCGTGGCGCTCCATGCGACGCTCGCTGCCCTGCACCGCGCGGGCATCGACGACCTTGCCATGGAGGCGAGCTCGCACGGGCTGGATCAGCGCCGCCTGGACGGCGTGCGGCTTGCCGCAGCCGCCTTCACCAACCTGACGCGCGACCATCTCGATTACCACGGCGGCATGGCCGCATACCGCACCGCCAAGCTGCGTCTGTTCGGCAGCCTGCTGCCCGCTGGCGCACCCGCCGTGCTCCATGCCGAGATGGAGCCTGAGACCCTCGCCGCACTGCGTGGCATCATCGCCGCGCGCGGCCTTCGCGGCATCGAAACCGGCGAAGGCGCGCGCGACATCCGCCTGATCGCCCAACGGGCGCTTTCCTCCGGCCAGGGCGTCATCATCGACGCCTTCGGCACGCGGGCCGAACTGCATCTCGCAGTGCCGGGCCGCTTCCAGGCGGACAACGCGCTGGTGGCGTTGGGCCTCGCCATCGGGCTGGGCCTGCCGCCCGCACGGGCGCTGGCGCTGCTGCCGCGCCTGACCGGCGTGCGCGGCCGGATGGAACTGGCGGTCACCCTGGCCAACGGCGCCGCCGTGTATGTCGACTACGCGCACACGCCCGACGCGCTGGCGCGCCTCCTCGCGGCGCTGCGCCCGCATGTGCCGCAGGACGCAAAGTTGCACGTGCTGTTCGGTGCGGGCGGCGACCGTGATGCCGGCAAGCGGCCACTGATGGGTGCGGCAGCCCTCGCCGCCGACGTGGTCTGGATTACGGACGACAACCCCCGCAGCGAGGATCCCGCCGCGATCCGCGCCGCCATCCTGGCCGCGGCCCCGGGCGCACGGGATGCCGGCGAGCGCGAGGCCGCCATCGCCAGAGCGCTGACGGCACTCGGACCCGGCGACGTGCTGGCGGTGGCCGGCAAAGGCCATGAAAGCGGCCAGACCATCGCCGGCGTCACCACGCCTTTCGACGATGTCGAAGTGGTGCGCCGTCTCACGGGCGCGGGCGCATGACCGCGCTGTGGACCGCCGCCGAATTGCGCGCCGCGACCGGCGGCGCTTGCGACAACGCACTCAGCGCCGATGGCATCGCAATCGACACGCGCGGCATCGCCGCGGGTGAGCTGTTCGTGGCGCTGCGTGCCGCGCGCGACGGCCATGACTTCGTGCCCGATGCGTTGGCCCAAGGCGCAGCCGCAATGGTTGAGCACGACGTTGCGGCGAGCGGCCCGCTGCTGCGCGTGGCAGACACCCTGGCAGGCCTGACGGCACTCGGCGCCGCAGGGCGGGCGCGCAGTGCAGCGCACGTCATCGCCGTTACCGGCAGCGTGGGGAAGACGACCACGAAGGAGATGCTGAAGCGTGCCTGCGCCGCACTTGGCCGCACGCATGCTTCCGCAGCCAGCCATAACAACCACTGGGGCGTGCCGCTCACACTGGCTCGCATGCCACGCGACACGGAATGGGCGGCGGTCGAGATCGGCATGAACCATCGGCACGAAATCGCGCCGCTGGCCCGCCTCGCTCGCCCACACGTCGTCATCATCACCAGCATCGGCACCGCGCACATCGGCAACCTCGGCAGCGCCGAGGCGATCGCGGACGAAAAGGCGGACATCGCAGCCGGGATCGAGCCGGGCGGCATCGCCATCCTACCGCAGGACAGCCCACATTTCCCGCGCCTGGCCGATGTCGCGGCCTCGCACGGCGCGCAGGTGGTGGGGTTCGGCGAGAACCCGGCAGCCTCCGCCCGCCTCGTCTCCTGGCGCGGAACGGATGCCGGCAGCGAGGTGGAGTTCGACCTCTCCGGCCGCTACGTCACTTTGCGGCTGGAGCAGCCAGGCCGGCACATGGCCATGAATGCGCTTGCGGCGCTCGCCGCGATCCAGGTTGCCGGCGGTGATACCGGCCTTGCCGCCGCGGCCCTCTCCGGCTTCGGCGCTGGGGCGGGTCGGGGTGAAATGCGCCGCATCGCGACCCCCGACAACGGCACCGCGCTCCTGCTGGACGAGAGCTACAATGCCTCCGACAACGCGGTCCGCGCGGCGCTTGATGTGCTGACGCAGCAGAAGGCGCGGCGCCGCATCGCCGTTCTGGGGGACATGCTTGAGCTTGGCGATTTCGGGCCTGACCTGCATCGCGCGCTGGCCTTGGATGCGGCAAACGCGGCCGATCTGGTCTATGCTTGCGGGCCGTTGATGGGGCATCTCTACGCAGCGCTGCCGACCGGGCGGCAAGGGGCACACCTGCCTGATTCCCGGCAAATGGCCCCCGTGGTTGCCGCAGCCCTGCGCGATGGGGATGCGGTTTTGGTGAAGGGTTCGCTGGGGATGCGCATGGCGGAAATCATCCGCGTGCTCACCGACGCGCCCTTTGGGCGGGAGAGGAAGACTTCATGATCCCGCTGCTGCTCGGTCCTCTTTCGGACGAGTTCATCCTGTTCAACCTCGTGCGCTATTCGACATTCCGCGCGGGTGCCGCCTGCATGACGGCGCTGTTCATCGCGCTGTTCTTCGGCAAAGGCGTGATCGGGTGGCTCCGCAGTTTCCAACGCGGCGGACAGCCCATCCGCGAGGACGGGCCGGCGAGCCACCTGGTCACGAAGAAGGGGACGCCCACGATGGGCGGCGTGCTGATCCTGGTGTCGCTGACGCTCTCTGTCCTGCTTTGGGCCGACCTGCGCAACGGCTTCGTCTGGGCGGTGCTATTCGTCACGCTGGGCTACGGGCTGCTCGGCTTCGCCGATGACTGGCTGAAGGTGACCAAGCGCAACACCAAGGGCGTCAGCGCCCGCGCGAAGCTGCTGGCGCAGGCGGCGATAGCCCTTGTCGCCGCAATCTGGTTCATGTTCCTGCTGCCGGCGCCGCTTTCCAACACCCTCGCCGTGCCCTTCCTGAAGGAGGTGCTGATCCCGCTCAGCATCGCATTTCCCTTCGTCGCCGCCTTTGTGATGATGGGTGCGAGCAACGCGGTGAACCTGACCGACGGGCTGGACGGCCTGGCCGTGGTACCGGTGATGATCGCCGCCGCCGTCTTCGCCGTGATTGCCTTCGCCGTCGGCAACCGCGTCCTGGCGGACTACCTGCAACTGCACGGCGTCCCGGGCGCGGGCGAACTCTCCGTGTTCTGCTCGGCGTTGATCGGCGCCTCGCTGGGCTTCCTCTGGTTCAACGCTCCGCCTGCCGCGGTCTTCATGGGCGATACGGGCAGCCTAGCCCTCGGCGGCGCACTGGGTTCGATCGCGGTCGCCACCAAGCATGAGATCGTGCTGGCCATCGTGGGCGGCCTCTTCGTGGTCGAGACGCTCTCCGTCGTCATCCAGGTCTTCTGGTTCAAGCGGACAGGGCGCCGCGTTTTCCTCATGGCGCCGCTGCACCACCATTTCGAAAAGAAGGGCTGGGCCGAACCCACCATCGTGATCCGCTTCTGGATCATCGCGATGGTCCTGGGGCTGGTCGGCCTTTCCACCTTGAAAATCCGATGACGCCGTTCGCGGGCCTCGACGTGGCGGTGGTCGGCCTCGGCAAGGCCGGGCTGCCGGCTGCGCGGCGCCTGCGCGAATGGGGTGCTGCGGTCACCTGCTGGGATGATGGCGCCGCGGCGCGTGCGCAGGCGGCATCCATGGGCTTCACGATCCGTGACCCATCGGAGCGCTTCGAGTACGACGCGCTCCTGCTCTCCCCAGGCATCCCGCATCTCCTGCCAAAGGCGCACCCGGCGGCGGCGGCGGCGCGCGCGGCGGGCCGGCCGATCCTGGCCGATGTAGAGTTCCTGCACCGCGCGGTGCGCGCGGCGGGAAGCCGGGCGCGCTTCGTCGGCATCACCGGCACCAACGGCAAGAGCACAACCACGGCCCTGCTCGCGCATCTGCTGGCGGCCGCGGGAACGCCGGTTCAGGCAGGCGGAAATCTCGGGCCCGCCGCCCTCGACATGCCGATCCTCGGCGACGATGGCGTCTATGTTCTCGAGATGTCGAGCTACATGCTGGAACGAATCGAGCAACTTCGATTCAACTGCGCAGCAATGCTCAACCTCACGCCTGATCATCTTGACCGCCACGGCGACATGGCGGGCTACCGTGCGGCCAAGGCGCGGATCTTTGCCATGCAGACGGCCGATGACGTGGCCGTGCTCGGCATGGACGATGTGCCGACGGCCAGCCTGCGCGATGGCCTGGCCGCTCACGTCGTCCCCGTCTCCGGCAAAACGGCACAGGTGGGTGGTATCCATGCTGAGGGCACGCTGCTGCGCGACGAGTGGGGCGTGCTGGCAGACCTCTCCGCTTGCCCCTCCCTGCCGGGCGAACACAACGCGCAGAACGCCGCCGCCGCTGCGGCCATGGCGCTGGCACTCGGCATCCCACGCGCCGCCCTGGCAGAGGGCTTGCGGACCTATCCGGGCCTGCCGCACCGTCAGGAGGTTGTCGGGTTGCTGCGCGGCGTGCGCTTCATCAACGACAGCAAGGCGACGAACGCCGACAGCGCCGCCCGCGCCCTTGCCAGCTATCCGCGCTGCATCTGGATCGCCGGTGGCACGGGCAAGGATGGCGGAATCGCCCCCCTCGCCCCTTTCTTCCCGCGCGTCGCCGAGGCCTTCCTGATCGGGCGCGACGCCGCTGAATTCGGCGAGACGCTCTCTGCGCACGGCGTGCCGCATCGCCTCTGCGGCACCCTGGCCGACGCCGTGCCTGCGGCCGCGGAGGCCGCCTTCGCCGGTGCAGCCGACATTGTCCTGCTTTCGCCCGCCGCCGCCTCCTGGGACCAGTTTTCAGGCTTCGACGCGCGCGGGGACGCCTTCCGCGACCTGGTGCGGAACCTCGACGGAGGCCACGCCTGATGGCGGTATCGCGCACCGACACGTCGCTGCTTGGCCGCTGGTGGTGGAGCGTGGATCGCTGGACGCTTGCAGCGCTGCTGGCGCTCATCGCCATCGGCTATGTGATGATGCTCTCCGCCTCGCCCGCGGTCGCCGAGCGCATCGGCGCCTCATCACGCCACATGTTCCTCATCCGGCAGATCGGCTACTCGGCCCTCGCTGTGATCGTCATGATCATCTGCTCGCTGTTCACGCCGCGCTGGGTTCTGCGGATGGCGCTGCTGGGTGCGGTCTGCGCCCTGGGGCTGACGGCGCTTACGCTCGTCGTCGGCACCGAGATCAAGGGCGCGCGACGCTGGCTTTCGCTGCCGGGAATGTCGCTTCAGCCGTCGGAATTCCTCAAACCCTGCCTCGCGGTCGTGGTGGCCTGGCTGATCGCCGAGGGCAAGCGCACGCGCTTCCCGGGCATGCTCATCGCCTTCGCCGTCATCGCGCTGGTCTCCTTCCTGCTGAAGCAGCAGCCGGACATCGGCATGCTCGCCGTTATCGTTGCGGTGTTCCTGGCGCAGGTCTTCGTCTCCGGGATCAACCTGATGTGGGTCGTGGTGGGCGGTGCAGGCGTCGTCGGACTGGCCGTGATGGCGTTCACACTGCATGGCCACGTGCGCTCCCGCGTGCAGCGCTTCCTGGACCCCGAGGCGGGCGACAACTTCCAGATCCGGATGTCGCTTGAGGCCTTCGGCAATGGCGGTTTGCTCGGCCGCGGCCCGGGCGAGGGCCGTGTGAAGGACGTCCTCCCCGACGCTCATGCGGACTTCGTGTTTCCGGTCGCCGCCGAGGAATTTGGCCTGGTAATCTGCCTCGTCATCCTCGCGATCTTCGCCTTTGTCGTGATTCGCGGCCTCGTGCGCCTGATGGCCGAGCGGGACCTTTTCGTCAGCCTCGCCGCCACCGGATTGCTGGTGCAGTTCGGCCTGCAGGCCTTCATCAACATGGGTTCGTCGCTGCACCTCATCCCGACCAAGGGAATGACGCTGCCCTTCGTCAGCTATGGCGGCTCCTCGGTCATTGCGCTGGCCATCGGCATGGGCTTCCTTCTGGGGCTGACCCGCCGCCGCACCGGGCGCACGGAAGAGGCGCCTTCCTTCTCGCCGGGCGCCTCCTCGCCCGTGATGTCATGAGGGGGCCCGCGGTGCGTCCAATCGCGATCGCCGCCGGCGGCACCGGCGGACACCTGTTCCCGGCCGAGGCATTGGCCGCCGAGCTTTCAGCGCGCGGCCAGCGCATCGTGCTGTTCACCGATGCGCGTTCGGCCGCCTTCGACAGCCCCGCCTTCGCCACCGCCGAGCGCTTCGTCATCAAGGGTGAGGGCATCGCCGGGCGCAGCGTACTGCGGGCCTCGCGCGGGGCGGCCATGCTGGCCGCAGGCACGATGACGGCGCGCGGCCTGCTGAGGCGCCTCGATGCTGCGGCGCTGGTGGGTTTCGGCGGCTACCCGGCCATTCCGCCCGCGATCGCGGCACTAACCCTCGGCGCCCGCAAGCCCGCGCTGATCCTCCACGAACAGAATGCGGTGCTGGGCCGCGCCAACCGGGCCCTCGCCAAGCGGGCCGACCTGCTTGCCCTCGCCTATGCCGAGACGGCGCGCGTGCCGGCCGGCGCGAAGGCGCAGGTGGTCGGCAATCCTGTGCGCCCGGCGCTGGCTGCCCTGGCTGGTATGGGCTATCCGCCGGCGGACGGGCCGCTGCGGCTGCTGGTGACCGGCGGCTCGCTCGGCGCGCGCATCTTCGCAGATATCGTGCCGCCGGCGATCAGCGCCCTGCCCGAGGCGATCCGCGCGCGCCTGCTCATCGCGCAGCAATGCCGTGTCGAGGATCTCGAGCGGGTGCGCGCGGCCTATTCCACGACGGGTATTCCGGTGGAGCTTTCACCCTTCTTCCCCGACATCGCCGGGCGGCTGGCAGGGGCGCATCTCGTCATCGCCCGCGCCGGCGCCTCCACCGTGGCCGAGATCGCGTGCGCGGGCAGGCCCTCACTGCTCGTGCCGCTGCCGTCGGCGATCGACGACCATCAGACGGCCAATGCGCGCGCGCTGGAGGCCGCCGGTGCGGCGCTGGTGCTTCCGCAGGCGGGCATGACGCCGGCGCGACTCGCCGCCCTTCTGGCGGAATGGCTGGGTTCGCCGGAAAGGCTTGCCGAAGCGGCCCAAGCTGCGGCAAGCCTCGGCCGGCCCCAGGCCGCGCGGGTCCTGGCCGACCAGGTCCTCGCCCTCGCCGACCAGGCCACCTTGCTCCAGGAAACACGTTGATGCGCGCGCTGCCCCTCTCGATCGGGACCATCCACTTCGTCGGCATCGGCGGAATCGGCATGTCGGGCATCGCGGAGGTGCTGCACAACCTCGGCTACACCGTGCAGGGCAGCGACATCGCCGAGGGGTACAACGTCACCCGGCTTCGCGAGGCTGGCATTCCGGTCATGGTCGGGCATGCGGCGGCCAATCTGGGCAACGCGCAGGTCGTCGTCGTCAGCACGGCGGTGAAGCGCGACAACCCGGAGGTGCAGGCGGCACGCGCCCGGCTTTTGCCGGTGGTGCGGCGGGCCGAAATGCTGGCGGAACTCATGCGCCTCAAATGGGGCATCGCGGTCGGCGGCACGCATGGCAAGACGACGACGACGAGTCTGATCGCCTGCGTGCTCGAACAGGCCAAGCTCGACCCTACCGTCATCAATGGCGGCATCATCAACGCCTATGGCACCAACACGCGCATGGGCACGGGCGAGTGGATGGTGGTCGAGGCAGATGAAAGCGACGGCAGCTTCCTCCGCCTGCCCAGCACGGTCGCCGTCGTCACCAACATGGACGCCGAGCACCTCGATCACTGGGGGACCGAGGAGGCGATGCGCGAAGGCTACGCGCAGTTCGTGGGCAACATTCCCTTCTACGGCTTTGCGGTGCTCTGCGCCGACCATCCCGCGGTGCAGGCGATGATCCCGAAGCTCGACCGGCGCCTGGTCACCTACGGCTTCTCGCCGCAGGCCGATGTGCGGGCGGAGAAGCTGCTCACCAACCGCATGGGTGCGAGCTTCGAGGTCAGCGTGCAGGATCGCTCGACGGGCCGTGTGCGGACCATGCAACCGTTCCGCTTGCCAATGCTCGGCAGCCACAACGTGCAGAACGCGCTCGCCGCCATCGCGATCGCCGTCGAGATGGACGTGCCCGAGGATGTGATCCGCGCGGCACTTGCGGGTTTCAAGGGCGTGAAGCGCCGCTTCACGCGCGTCGGCGAGACGGGCGGCATCACCATCATCGACGATTACGGCCACCATCCGGTCGAGATCGCGGCCGTGCTGAAGGCCGCGCGACAGGCCGGCGCGCGCGACGTGATTGCCGTGGTGCAGCCGCACCGCTACTCGCGGCTCGCGCAGCTGTTCACGGAATTCTGCACCTGCATGAACGATGCGGGCACGGTGATCGTGGCCGACGTCTTTGCCGCCGGCGAACAGCCGATCGAGGGGGCTGACAAGGACGCGCTGGTGGAGGGCCTGCGCGCGCGTGGCCATCGCAGCGTGGTCCCCCTGCCCGAGCCGGCGAGCCTCGCTGAAATGATCAACGCCATGGCCAGGCCGGGCGACTACGTGATCTGCCTGGGGGCGGGCAACATCACCGCATGGGCGCATGGATTGCCTGAGCAACTGGCCGAGTTGCAGGCGAAAAGCGGCGCGCGCGTGTCGCCGCTCCGACGCGCATGAGCATGCGCGGCGCCTCGCCCCACGCCATTCCCGCCATCCGCGGCCGCGTCGAAGCCGGGGCGGCGTTGGCGCCCTTCACGTGGTTCCGCGTAGGCGGGCCGGCGGAATGGCTGGCACGCCCGGCCGATGCCGAGGACCTGCTGGCGCTGCTTGCGGCCCTGGATGCCGCGACGCCGCTGACCCTGCTGGGCGCGGCCTCCAACATCATCATCCGCGACGGCGGCATTCAGGGCGTGGTGCTGCGCCTGCCCGCACGCGGCTTTGGCCTGGTGCAGGTGGAGGCGGATGGCGTGATTGCCGGCGCCGCTGCCCTCGACGCGACGGTCGCGGAGCACGCGGCAGCCGCCGGTCTTGCTGGATTGGAGTTCCTCAGCGGCATTCCGGGCAGCATCGGCGGCGCGGTCGCAATGAATGCCGGCGCCTACGGGCGCGAGATCCGCGACGCACTGGATTGGGCCGAGATTGCGACACCGCACGGAATGCTGCGGCTGGACGCGGCGGGCCTCGCCCTCGCCTACCGGCACGCCGCCCTTCCGCCGCGCGGCGTCGTCACACGCGCGAAGCTGCGCGCGGCGCCGGGCGATCTGGCCGCCATCGCCGCCCGCATGGGCGAGATTCGGGCAGCACGCGAGGCCACGCAACCCGTGCGCGCCCGCACCGGCGGCAGCACCTTCCGCAATCCCGAAGGCCACAAGGCGTGGGCACTGATCGACGCCGCCGGTTGCCGCGGCCTCGCGCGCGGCGCGGCGCAGGTGAGCGACAAGCACTGCAACTTCCTCCTCAACACGGGCGGCGCCACGGCGACCGATCTCGAAGCCCTTGGCGAGGAGGTGCGCGCGCGCGTCCTCGCCCATTCGGGGATTGACTTGCAGTGGGAAATCAAGCGCTTGGGGATCGTCGCATGAGCCACGTCGCGGTCCTGTACGGCGGCATATCGGCCGAGCGCGAGGTCAGCCTCTCGACCGGCGCGCAGGTCGTGGCGGCGCTGCGCGAGGCGGGCTTCGAGGTCTCGCCGATCGAGGTCACCCAGGACCTTCCGGCCACCATTGGTGCGCTCCAGGCCGCAAGGCCCGATGCGGTGTTCAACGCCCTGCACGGCCGCTTCGGCGAAGATGGCTGCATCCAGGGCGTGCTGGACTGGATGGGCCTGCCCTACACGCATTCGGGCGTGCGCGCCTCCTCCGTCGCGATGGACAAGGCGGCGGCCAAGGCCGTGTTCCAGGCGCATGGGCTTTCGGTGGCCGCGCACCGCATCGTCTCGCCCGAGGAACTGGAGCGGGCCGACCCCCTGCCGCTCCCCTATGTCGTGAAGCCGGTGGACGAAGGCTCCTCCGTCGGCGTCATCATCCTGCGCGAGGGCGACAACCGGCGCGAGCAGATCGCCCGCGAATGGCGCTTCGGCCCGCGCATCATGGCGGAAAGCTACATTCCCGGCCGCGAACTCACCGTCGCCGTGATGGGTGACGAAGCGCTGGCCGTCACCGAGATCGCGACGGGCAACATCTTCTACGACTACGAGGCGAAGTACGCCGATGGCGGCAGCGTGCATGTGCTGCCCGCGGCCATCCATCCCGACGTGGCGGCAGAGGCCAAGCGCATGGCGGTGGCTGCGCACAAGGCATTGGGCTGCCGCGGCGTTTCGCGCTCCGACTTCCGCTACGACGACACGGCGGGCGAGCCAGGGCGACTCTATCTGCTCGAGGTGAACACCCAGCCGGGCATGACCCGCACGTCGCTGCTGCCCGAGCAGGCGGCGCATCGCGGCATTGCCTTCCCCGCGCTCTGCGCCTGGATTGTGGAGCAAGCCGTCCATGGCTCGTAGCCCCAAATCGCGCGAGCCAGCGAGCCGTTCGCGCAGCGCGCCGCAGCCCAAGCGCCCTTCGGCGATGCGCATCTGGCTTCGCAAGCGGCGCGCCTGGCTGCGGCGCATGGGCTACGCCTCGCTCGTGCTGGGCGTGGCCGGCGTGGGCGTCGTCGGCGTCATCGCGCTTGATCCTGCGGCGCGCCTGAGGGAAACCACCGACTGGCTCGCCTCGCTCGGCCGGGGAGCGGGGCTTCTGGTGCAAGAAATTCGCATCGAGGGCCGCGAATTCGCCCCGCGCGAGGCGCTCTTGGCCGCCATAGGCATCGTCCCGGGCGAACCCATGCTGGACTTCAACCCGGCCGTCGCGCGCGAACGCCTCGAGCAGATCGCCTGGGTTCAGGACGCGCATGTGGAGCGCCGGCTGCCCGGCACGATCCTCGTCCGCCTGGTCGAGCGCCAGGCCTTCGCCGTGTGGCAGCGTGACGGCAAGTTCTCCGTGATCAACCGCGAGGGCCGCGTCATGGCGACCGAGCGGCTGGAGGCGTTCGGTCCCCTCCCGCTCGTGGTCGGCGAGGGCGCCGAGCGGGTGGCGGCGCCGATGATCGACCTGCTCCGGAGCGCGCCCGAGGTGGCGGACCGCGTGCAGGCCATCGTCCGCGTCTCCGGGCGGCGATGGAACCTGCGCCTGCAGAACGGCGCCGACATCATGCTGCCCGAAGGCCACGAGGAGGCCGCGATCACCCGCCTCGCGGAGCTTCATGCGCGCGACCGCCTGCTTGACCGCCCGCTCGCCGCCGTGGACATGCGCCTGCCGGACCGCCTGGTGGTGCGCATGCAGGCCGCCCCCGCGCCCGCCACGCCCACCACGCCAAACCGGAGCCAACGCGGATGAACGAACTCGTTCGCTACACCCCACCGCGCGCCGACTTGCCCGTGCGCGGCATCCGGCTCGGCCGCTCACGCGCGGGCACCTTCGGCGTGCTCGACATCGGCTCGACCAAGGTGGTCTGCCTGATCGCGCGCATCGAGAGCGACGGCACGCCACGGGCACTGGGCTTCGGCTGGCAGAAGTCGCGCGGGGTGAAGGCCGGCTCCATCGTCGACATGGAGGAGGCGGAGCGCAGCATCCGCGCAGCAGTGGCCTCGGCGGAGGAGATGGCCGACACGCTGCTCAAAGGCGTGATCGTCAATCTCTCCTGCGGGCAGCCGGAAAGCCGGACGCACAACATCCTCTGGCAGGTCGGCGGCCGCGCCGTCACCGACGCCGATCTGCGCGCCATCATGACCGAGGGCGTTCGTCGCACGGAGGCGGAAGGGCGCGAGGCGGTCCACAGCTTCCCACTTGGGTTCCAGGTGGATGCGACGGGCGGCGTGGACGACCCGCGCGCCATGGTCTGTGACACGCTGGGCGCACGCCTGCACGTGCTGGACGCGGCCAGCCACGCGCTGTTCAACCTGGGCCAATGCCTGCACCGGTGCGAGCTCGAGGTGGAGGAGATGGTCTCTTCCCCCTTCGCGGCCGGCCTCGCCACGCTGGTGGATGACGAGCGCGAACTTGGCGCCGTCCTGGTCGACATGGGCGGCGGCACGACGAGCCTCGCGGCCTTTGCCGAAGGGCGCCTGATGCACACGGCCCAGCTTCCAATCGGCGGGTGGCAGGTGACGAACGACCTGGCGCGCGTGCTCTCCACGCCGATCACCCATGCCGAACGCCTCAAGACCATGCACGGCAGCGTGCTCGAATCCGCCGAGGACCGCGGCGAGATGCTGCCCGTGCCCCTCGTCGGCGAGGATGACGACCAGATCGCGCGAGTCCCGCGTGAGATGATCGTGAAGATCATCCGTCCGCGGATCGAGGAAAGCTTCGAACTTCTGCGCGACCGGCTGGACAGCAGCGGCCTGCCCGCGGAACTGCGCCGGCGCATCGTTCTGACGGGCGGGGCGTCGCAGCTGATCGGCGTGCGCGAACTGGCGACGCGCGTGCTCGGGCGCGACGTGACGATCCGCAACGGGCGCCCGCGCCTGGTGCGCGGGCTGCCCGAGACGGCATCCGGCCCCGGCTTTGCCGGCGCCGTCGGCCTGCTCGCCTGGGCGGCAGGCGAAGGGCGTCCGCTGCTCGACGTGGCGCCGGGCCCCACGACGCACCAGGGTTGGCTGCGCCGCAGCCTGACCTGGGTGCGGGAACGACTTTGACGTGCCTCCCGCCGCAATCCCCTGTGGATAACGGGGACTCACTGCCTGGGCGGGCAGACGCGAATCGAAACGGATGGTTAAATCAAAGGCCAAGGAGATCTCGTCCATGACACTCAACCTGACGCTGCCGGTGACCCAGCATACGGATTTTTCGCCCCGAATCGCCGTGATCGGCGTGGGTGGCGGTGGCACGAATGCCGTCAACAACATGATCTCGCTCGGCCTCGATGGCGTGGAGTTCATCGTGGCGAACACCGACGCGCAGGCGCTGGTGAATAGCCGTGCGGAGCGACGCGTGCAGCTCGGCCCGCATCTGACGCAGGGCCTTGGCGCCGGCGCCAAGCCTGAAATCGGCCGCGCCGCCGCCGAGGAAGCAACCGACGAGTTGGCCCGGCACCTCGAGGGTTGCCACATGGTCTTCGTCACCGCCGGCATGGGTGGCGGCACAGGCACCGGCGCGGCACCGGTCATTGCGCGCATGGCACGCGAGCGCGGTATCCTGACGGTCGGCGTGGTTACCAAGCCGTTCGATTTCGAAGGGCCGAAGCGGCGCCGCAGCGCCGATCTGGGTCTCGAAGAACTGCAGCAGTTCGTGGACACGCTCATCGTCATCCCGAACCAGAACCTGTTCAGGCTGGCCAATGAGCGGACGACCTTCGCCGAGGCGTTCAAGATGGCAGACAACGTCCTCTACATGGGTGTCCGCGGCGTGACGGACCTCATGGTCAATCCCGGCTTGGTGAACCTCGACTTTGCCGACATCCGCACCGTCATGGCTGAAATGGGCAAGGCGATGATGGGCACGGGCGAGTCGGAAGGCGAGGACAGGGCGGTGAAGGCGGCCGAAGCCGCGATCAGCAATCCGCTGCTGGAGGACACCTCCATGCGCGGCGCCAAGGGCGTGCTGATCAACATCACGGGCGGCCTCGACATGACGCTGTTCGAGGTGGACGAAGCCGCCATGCGCATCCGCCGCGAAGTGGACGAGGAAGCGAACATCATCTTCGGCTCGTCCGTCGATGAATCGATGAATGGCCGCGTGCGCGTCTCCGTCGTGGCAACGGGCATCGACATCGCAGCCATGGGTGCGGTGATGGGCGCGCAGGCCGCAGCGAATGCGGCGGGGCCCCGCCTCGTCGTCACGCAGCCCCCGGTCGCGCCGACCGCCGCAACGCCGGCCGCGACCCGGGTGCCGAGCGGGCCGCTCGGCGCTCCGATTGCCCCGGCAGCGGCGCGTCGCCCCGTCCAGGTGGGCGGCGCCGGCCTTCTTCGGCAGCCTGCCGCCACCGCTGTGGCCGGTCCGGCTCCGTTGAACCAGCCGGTCACTTATGGCGAGGAAATGCCGCAACCTGTGATGGTTCAGCCCGTGCCGGAGCAGGCGGCGCCGCCGGCTTCCTCGCTGCAACAGCCCGCCCTGCCGGAAACCGGACAGGGCGGCGGCTGGCGTGGACTGTTCCGCAACACGACCGGCCTGATTCGCCGGACTTCTCTCGCCGAACCGGTGACGCAGCGGGCGGAACCGACGGCGACCCAGCCGCCGGCCAGCCGCGCGCCACGCCCGGCGCCGGCCCAGCCGCAGGCGGACGACATGGGCCTCGACATTCCGACCTTCCTGCGCCGGCAGAGCAACTAAGCCGAGCCACTCGCTCGCGGCCGCATCTGAAAGCCATGCCCGGAAGCGATGCGGGCATGGCCGTGACGTTTTTTTGCGGTTCAGATTTGCCTGCCTGAAACGTGACCTACTCTCCGCGGGGCGGCCCGGCAGTGTAACGACATCGTTTTTCCTTGTTTATTCATAAGGTTACGAGGAAACATCTCGAAACAACCCTTGAGTGGCGGAGGGGGCCAGGTAGTGGCACTTTCCTCAAGTCGAATGCGTCTGGGGGAAATGGACGCGTTTTGACGGAACCGGGGGATTTTATTTTATGGATGGTTTTGCGCCATTGACGCCCGGATCATTTCCGCTGGGCCGCCGCCGCCGTCTCGCCAGCAGCATTGGCTGCCAGGGTATTGGACTGCACAGCGGCCAGACTATTTCGATGAGCCTGAACCCGGCGGCGCCGGGCTCCGGCATCGTCTTCCACCGTAGCGATCTCGGCGTGAGCATTCCTGCCCGTCACGATCACGTGGTGGAGACGCGACTCTGCACCGGCCTCGGGTTGCCAGGGAACCGGAGTGCGCGCGTTGGCACGGTGGAGCACGTGATGGCCGCACTGGCAGCCGCGGGCGTGGACGACGCCATTGTCGAACTCGATGGGGCCGAAGTGCCCATCCTGGATGGTTCGGCAGACCCGTTCCTGTTCCTGATCGATTGCGCCGGCATCACCGAGCACCTGGGCGCGCGCCGCACCATCGAAGTCCTCAATACCGTCCGTGTCGAGGACGAATACGGTGCCTGGGCCGAGCTTTCCCCGAATGACGAGCTCGCCTTCGACGCCGAACTGACCATCGATTTTGGCGAGACTGCGATCGGCCGGCAGAGCTTTGGGCTGCGCGTTTCCGTGGACAGCTTCCGCAGCGAACTGGCCAATGCACGCACCTTCACCCTTGCCGAAGATGTGGCGCGGCTGCGCGCCGCCGGCCTCGCGCAGGGCGGCAGCCTCGCCAACGCGGTTGTAGTCGATGGCCCGATGATCCTGAACCCGGGCGGCCTGCGCCGGCCGGACGAGTTCGTCCGCCACAAGCTTCTCGATGTCGTGGGCGACCTGGCACTTGCCGGCAGCCCGATCGCAGGCCGGTTCACCGGGTATCGGTCAGGCCATGCCGTAAACAACATGCTGCTCCGCAAGCTCCTCGCGGACCGCAACTCGTGGCGCTATGCGGGCGGTCATGCCCTGGTGGACGCCGATCTGATGCGCCAGAGTGCTGCCGTCGCGGCGTAATCGTCGCGCCCCCTTGCCCCATGGCCCCGCCCCCATGGTATAGAGCGGCCCGATCGGAGCCGAACTCGCCCATGCGCACCACGATTCGCCCTCTCCTGTTGCTCAGTCTTCTGCTTCCCCTGTCCGGCTGTGGCTTGACGGCGTGGGACGGTTCGATGAACACGCTGTTCGGCTCATCCAACACGGCCGGGCTGATCGACCGCTCGCCCGAGGCGCTTTACGCCGCCGGGATCGAGGCCCTCCAGCAGCGCCGCTTCCCGCAGGCTGTCGAGCTTTTCGACACTCTGGAGCGCGAGCATCCCTATTCCACCTGGGCCACCAACGCCAAGATCATGGCGGCCTATGGCGACTACATGCGGAACCGCTACACCGAGGCGATCGGCTCGCTGGACCGCTTCATCCAGCTCCATCCCGCCCATCGCGACATCGCGTATGCCTATTACCTGCGCGCGCTCTCCTATTACGAGCAGATCTCGGACAGTCAGCGCGACCAGCGCGGCACCGAAACCGCGTTGACCGCCTTGCAGGACGTGGCCAACCGCTTCCCCGACACGGCCTATGCGCGCGACGCCCGGCTCAAGATGGACCTCGCACGGGACCACTTGGCCGGCCGTGAAATGAACATCGGTCGTTTCTACCAGCGCCAACGCCTCTACAACGCCGCCATCGGCCGCTTCCGCCGCGTGGTCGAGGATTTCCAGACCACGAACCACGTGCCCGAGGCGCTGCATCGGTTGACGGAAATCTATCTCTCCCTTGGCCTGCGCGATGAAGCCGCACGCTCCGCCTCCGTGCTTGGCCACAACTTCCCCGGCAATGCCTGGTACCAGGACAGCTACGCCCTGCTGACACCGGGCGCGCAGGCCGCACCGGGCGATCGTCCCGGGATGTTCCGCCGGACCTGGAACAGCGTCTTCTAGGAAATGCAGGCTTACATCATGGCACGCGCTCCGCAGATGACGACCGGGCTCTGACGGGCGGGGCATGCTCGCCTCCCTCTCCATCCGTGACGTGGTGCTGATCGAGCGTCTCGACCTTAATTTCGGTCCTGGCCTCTCGGTCCTCACCGGCGAGACCGGCGCGGGCAAGTCGATCCTGCTCGACAGCCTGGGCCTCGCTCTCGGCATGCGCGCGGAGGCGGGCCTGGTGCGCGCAGGGCAGGCGCAGGCGAGCGTGGCCGCCATGTTCCAGCCGCCGGAGGGCCATCCGGCCTTCACCATTCTCAACGAGCAGGGCCTCGAAGCGGAGGACATCCTGGTGCTGCGCCGCGTGCTGCAGGCCGATGGCCGCTCGCGCGCCTTCGTGAACGACCAGCCGGTAGGTGTCGCGCTGTTGAAGCGCCTGGCCGCGACCCTGGTCGAGGTGCAGGGCCAGCACGACCAGGTGGGCCTGGCCGATCCCGCGACGCATGCGGCCCTGCTCGATGCCTTCGGCGCGTTGGATGCGCCCCGCGCGAAGGTCTCTGCCGCCTTCCGCGACTGGCGCCGGACGGAAGCCGCCCTGGCCGAGGCGGAGGAGGCCGTGGCAGCGGCCCTGCGCGACGAGGAATGGCTGCGCCACGCGGTGGACGAACTCTCCACGCTGGCCCCCGAGGACGGCGAGGAGGAGCGTCTCGCGCAGGAGCGGCAGGGCCTGCAGCAGGCCGAGCGCCGCAACGAGGCCATCGCCTCGGCCCTGTCGGAACTTCAGCCGCGTGACCGGCGCAGCGCCAATCCTGCCAGCGCGCTGCGCAGTGCCGCGCGCGCGCTGGAGCGGCTGCCGGCACCAAATGAATCCGCGCAACCCGCCCTCACTGCCCTCACCGCCGCCCAGGATGCGCTGGCAGAGGCCGAGCGCCTGCTGGAGCGGCTGGCCGTCGATGCCCTGCCCGATCCGCGGCGGCTGGAGGTCCTGGAGGACCGCCTCTACGGCCTGCGCTCGGCCGCGCGGAAGCATGGCGTGGCGGTGGTTGAACTGCCGCAACACCTCCTGGATCTCCGTACGCGCCTGGCCGCCCTCGATGCCGGCACCGGCCGCGTGGCGGCGTTGCAGGCGGCGCGGCAGGCGGCGCGCGCCACCTATGTGGCCGCCGGGGCCGCCCTGACCGAGGCCCGCAAGGCCGCCGCCGCCAGGTTGGAACGTGCGCTGGCCCGTGAATTGCCGCCGCTCAAGCTGGATCGGGCGCGCGTGGTCATCGAGGTCGCCGCACGTGACGATGCCAATTGGGGCGCCGACGGGATGGACCGCGTGACGCTGCTGGTCGCGACCAATCCTGGGCAGGTACCGGGCCAGTTGGTGAAGATCGCCTCCGGCGGAGAATTGTCGCGCCTCATGCTGGCGCTCAAGGTCGTGCTCGCAGCCGGTTCGCCAGTGCCGACGCTGGTTTTCGACGAGGTGGATGCAGGCATCGGGGGCGCCACGGCTGCGGCAGTGGGCGACCGCCTTTCCCGCGTGGCCGAGCGGCTGCAGGTGCTGGTCGTCACGCACTCGCCGCAGGTCGCGGCGCGCGGCGCGCAGCACCTCCAGGTGGCCAAGGCCGTGCGGGGTGCCAAGGCCGAAACGCGGGTCACTCCGCTCGACGCGCCGGCGCGTCGCGAGGAGATCGCGCGGATGCTGGCGGGCGAGGTCGTGACCGAGGCAGCCCGCGCGGCAGCCGCGAGCCTGCTGGACGGCGTCGCATGATCCGCCGGGCCGAAGGCCGCGACGCGGCGGGCCTCGCCTTCCTGCTGCGTGCGCTGAACAGCGAGCCCGGCCTGCACCCGGAGCGAATCACGGCCCAGGGCGTGGCGCACGACCTGATCGGCGATGCGCGCGTGGTGGTGCTGGTCGCCGAGGAGGAGGGCGCGCTTCTCGGCTTCGCCTCCGGCCATCCCTGTTACGACAGCGGGGAGAGCCGCTGGGGTTACATCATGAACGACCTCTACGTGGCGCCGGAATCGCGGCGCCAGGGCCTCGGCCGCGCGCTGGTGGCGGGTCTGGCCGCCGAAGCGGCTCGGGATGGTGGCGAATACCTCTGGTGGGACGCGGACGAGGCCGACGAACCGGCGCTCGCCTTCCATCGCGGCATCGGCGCCGTGGAACAGCGCGTCCACGCCTTTTCGATCGGCGGGGCCGACTTTGCGCGGCTCGCCGAATGAGCGACGCACTGGAAGAGGCCGAGGCGGCCGCCGAACTCGCCCGCCTCGCCGCCGAGATTGCGGCGCATGACCGCGCCTACCACGGGCAGGACGCGCCCATGATCAGCGATGCGGAATACGACGTGCTGGTGCGCCGCACCCGCGCGATCGAGGCGCTATTTCCGCATTTGATCCGGGATGACAGCCCCTCGCGCCGTGTCGGCTCCGCACCCGCCGAGGGCTTCGCGAAGTCGCGGCATCTCGCGCCCATGCTCAGCCTCGACAACGCCTTCGGCGCAGAGGATTTCGCCGAGTTCACCGCCCGCATCCGCCGCTTCCTCGCCCTGCCCGAGGATGCGCCGCTCGACTTCATCGCCGAGCCCAAGATCGACGGGCTCAGCGTCAACCTGCTCTACGAGAACGGCCGCCTCGTGAAGGGTGCGACGCGCGGCGACGGCATGGAGGGCGAGGACATCACCGCCAACCTCCGCACCCTGCCTGGCCTGCCGCACGAGCTTCCCGCCCCCTGCCCCGCCCTCATCGAGATCCGCGGCGAGGTCTTCATGAGCCGCGCCGATTTCGAGACCTTCAAGGCGCAGCAGGAGGCGGCGCTGGCGGAGCGCGAGGCGCGCAAGGCCCGCGGCGCGAAGCTCGGCCCGGCCGTCACCATCCCGGTCAACCCGCGCAACGCGGCTGCTGGCTCGCTCCGCCAGCTCGACCCCGGCATCACGGCGCAACGGCCGCTGAAGCTCTTCGCCTACGCCATGGGCGAGGCGAGCGAGGCGCCGGCCGGGACGCACCACGAATGGCTGGACACGCTGCGCCGCTGGGGCTTCGACGTGAACCCCCTCTCCACCCCCGTCACCGACGCCGCCGAATTTCAGAGGCGGATGGCGGGCGAGCGCGCGGCACTTGCCTACGAGATCGACGGCGTCGTCTACAAGCTCGACCGGATCGACTGGCAGCAGCGCCTGGGCTTCGTTGGCCGGGCGCCGCGCTGGGCCATCGCCTGGAAATTCCCGGCCGAGCAGGCGCGCACCAGGCTCCTGCGCATCGAGATCCAGGTGGGCCGCACGGGCGCGCTCACGCCGCGCGCGGTAATGGAGCCGGTCTTCGTGGGCGGCGTCACCGTCACCCACGCGACGCTGCACAACGAGGACGAGATCGCGCGCAAGGACATCCGCGAGGGCGACACCGTCACGCTCCAACGCGCGGGCGATGTGATCCCGCAGGTGGTGGAGGTCGTGAACCCGCCAGGCTTCGAGCGCGGCCCGCCCTATGCCTTCCCGACCACCTGCCCCGCCTGCGGCAGCCATGCCGTGCGCGAGGGCGAGGATGTGGTGCGCCGCTGCACCGGCGGACTGATCTGCCCGGCCCAGACGGTCGAGCGGCTTCGGCATTTCGTCTCGCGTCGCGCCATGGACATCGATGGCATGGGCGAGGAGCGCATCGAGACGCTGCACGCCATGGGGCTGCTCAGCAGCCCGGCCGATATCTTCCGCCTCTCGCGGCAGGCGGACCGGCTGGAGGCGATCGAAGGCTGGGGCAGGCTCTCGACCGAGAAGCTCTTCGCGGGCATCGAGGTGCGCCGCCGCGTGGCCCTGGAGCGCTTCATCTTCGCGCTCGGTATCCGCCGCATCGGCGAGCAGAACGCCAAGCTGCTGGCGCGGCACTACCATTCCATCGCCACCCTGCGCGAGCGCATGGAAGCCGCGCGCATCATCGGCAGCGAGGCGCGCGAGGAGTTGGGCAGCATCCAGGGCATCGGCCCCGCCATCGCCACCGAACTCGTGGAGTTCTTCGCCGAGGCGCACAACCTCGACGCCCTGGACGATCTTCTGCGCGAGGTGACGCCCGAGGATGCGGCGGTGATGGATACGCAGGGCAATCCGTTGGCCGGCAAGGCGCTGGTCTTCACCGGCACGCTCGAGACGCTCTCCCGCCAGGAGGCGGAGGCGCGGGCAGAAGCGCTGGGTGCCAAGGTCACCAAGAGCGTCTCGAAGAAGACCGACTTCGTTGTCATGGGCACAGATGCGGGCACGAAGGCGGCGAAGGCGACCGAGCTGGGCGTGACGGTGCTGAGCGAGGCCCAGTTCCGCGAGCTGGCGGGCCTGGCTGCAACCTGAGCCGGCCTGCGGCGCTCACCCTGCATGCGCCATGTACTCGCCCTCCTTGCCGTCCTCCTGCCTGTCGCCGCCATCGCGGAGGACACGACCGAGATCGGCCATGTGAATACGGCCATCACCAATCTCGGCCTGACCCGCAGCCACCGCGTGGTCGTGGAGCGCTTCCTCGACCCCGAGGTGCCGGGTGTCGCGTGCTACATCAGCCAGGCGCGGACTGGCGGCTTCGCGGGCATGATCGGCGTGGCGGAGGATCCCGCCCGCTTCGCCCTTTCGTGCACGGCCACGGGGACCATCGCGCTCACGCCCGAGATGCGGCGCGGCGAGCGGGGCGAGCGCGTGTGGGAAGCCTCGACCAGCTTCTTCTTCAAGGAGACGCGCGTTCACCGCTTCGTGGACGAGGCGCAGAACATGCTGGTCTACCTGGCCTGGAGCACGCGTCTCATAGAGGGCTCCCCTTACAATGCCATTGCCACCGTTCCCATTCGCTGAAGGACCATTCCGATGGACATGATCAAGCCGCTCTTCACGGCACGCGCCACGGCGACGGGCGGGCGCAACGGCCGCACCGCGGCGGAGGACGCTACCATCTCGGCCGACCTCTCCGTGCCCAAGGCCATGGGCGGGCCAGGCCGCGAGGGCACGGCGACGCCCGAACACCTTTTCGCCGCCGGCTACGCGGCCTGCTTCGGGGGCGCGCTCGACCACATCGCCAAGCAGCAGCGCAAGGACGCGACGGGGGCGAGCGTCACCGCCGCAGTCTCGATCGGCAAGCGCGAAGGCGGCGGCTTCGCGCTCGCCGTCGAACTCATGGTCGAGGATGCTTCCATCCCCCAAACGGAGCTGGAAGCGCTGGTTGCTGAGGCGCACGAGAAGATCTGCCCCTACAGCCACGCGACGCGCGGCAATGTGGACGTGACGCTGACCACAAAAGGCGGCTGACCCGGCGGGAAAAGGCCCCTAGGCTCGCTCCCGAAGATGGGAGGGTGCCGTGGCGATACCCGAAGCGTTTTTCGACCGCCTCGCGGGGCTGCGCTTCGCCAGCGGGCCGGAGCTCACGCAGTTCTTCCGGACCCGGCTCGGCCAGGATTTCGCGCCCTGGTTCAACCGGCACATCGCGAATCACGACGCCTGGCGGGACCGCGCGATTCCGCCAGGCGGCGTCACGCGTTTTCCTTTATTGTGGAATGCCTTCCTGGCGCTCAGGCCCTGCGCGTTGCTGGAGGTGCTTGCCTATACCGGGGTCTTCATCCAGGAAACCGGCGGTACGTTCCTCCCGAAATCCGAGGGGTTCGGCAATGCCCGCCGGCCGGGCATTGCCTACCTGTTCGACAATTTCGCGATCAGCGACTCATCGGGCCACAGCTTCCAGAAGGCCTCCTACAACACCGGCCGCGCCAACCGCACGGCAGGTTCGCTGTTCCGCGACCCCGTCTACAACCGCGCGCACAAGCACCGGGCGCTGAGCGAGAAGCTGGCCGGCACCGAAAACCCCGTCTGGGATGGCGAGGATTTCCCGGACGAAATCTTCCCCTTCTCCGGCAAGCCGGAGGAGACGGGCTACATCCTCGAAGCGGATTTCTTCAAGTTCCGCGGCCGCGGCTTCATCCAGACCACCTGGCGCGAAAACTACGTGAAGCTCGCGCGGCTCGTGCAGGCCTATGGCGGCGAGCAACCCACGATGCGCCGCTTTCGTGATGCCTGGGCCGGCCTCCCTGCCGACGAGGTCTGCACGACAAGCTGCAACGCCGACTGGGACGCGCTGTTCCAGCAATCTGATCTTGTGCTGCCCTGCGCGGCAGTGCTGCTGCACGCTGAGGGCGGCAAGTACCTGCCCCTCGCTCTGGATGCCGCGACGGCAAACGGCACCGGCCCGGGCTCGGTCGCGCGGATGGGCCAGCGGATCAATGGCAGCCTGGATTACGGGCGGCTGCTGCGCGAGCGGATCGGGCATATCGCCGTGCAGATGGGGTGACACCCCTCAGGCCAGCGGCAGGCATTCCGCCTGCATCCAGGCGCGAACCTCGGGTGCCAGATGCGGGCCGATCTCGCCCAGGACGCGCGCCTGATAGGCATCGACCCAGGCGCGCTCGGTCAAGGTGAGCAGGCCAGGCTCGATCAACGCCCGGCAATAGGGGGCCAGCGTCAGCGTCTCAAATTCCAGGAAGGGCTTTACCTGGTCCGTCAGCGTCGTGGCCGGCCTTGCCAGCAGCAGGTTCTCGATGCGGATGCCATATTGGCCAGGAAGGTAATAGCCCGGCTCATCGGAGAGGATCATCCCCGCGCGGATCGGTACCGGCTTGGCCGTGCGGCTGAAGGCGACGGGCCCCTCATGCACCGAGAGGAAGCTGCCGACGCCGTGCCCCGTGCCGTGGTCGTAATCGAGTCCCGCATCCCAAAGCGGCCGACGCGCGATGGCATCGACATGCGGCCCCGCGACACCTTCAGGAAAGCGCAGCGTGGCCAGCGCGATGTGCCCGCGCAGCACCGCCGTGTACCGCGCGCGGAGGCCGACGGGGGCGGCGCCTGGGCCCGTCCAGAGGGTGCGGGTGATGTCCGTCGTTCCATCGGGATACTGGCCGCCGCTGTCGATCAGGTAGCATTCATCGGCGCGGATCGGCCGGTCGGTCGCGCCGGTGGCGCGATAGTGGACGATGGCGCCGTTCTCGCCCGCACCCGAGATCGCGGGGAAGCTTTCGGCCACGAAGCCTTTCACCAGGCGGCGAAAGTTCAGAAGCTGCGCCGCGGCCGACACCTCGGTGAGATGGCCCCTCGGCGCCTCCACGGCGAACCAGGCTAGGAAACTCGCGACTGCCACGGCATCGCGGTGGTGCGCGTCGCGGGCACCCTGCTGCTCGGTCGGATTCTTGGTTGCGCGCGCAAGGCGGCAGGGGTCCTCGCCGGCCACGATTTCGGCGCCGGCCGACCGTAGGGTGGCAGCGAACCAGGCCGGTGTCGCATCCGCATCGACGCGAACCTTCCGGCCGGACAGCTCGCGAAGCGCCGCCGGCAGCGCCGCGCGCCCCTCGATCGAAACCTGGTTGCCGAGATGCCGGCGCGTCGCCTCGGGCACGCGCCCGGGCACATGGAGGAACATCCGCACCGAGCCATCGGAGCGCAGCAGCGCGAAAGCGAGCGCCAATGGCGTGTGCGCAAGGTCGGCACCGCGCAGGTTGAGCAGCCACGCGACCGAATGCGCATCGGCCAGGAGCACCGCATCCTCGCCCTGCGCGCGCAGTTCGGCGGCGGCCGCTTCGCGCTTCGCCTCGGCCGGTACACCTGCCAGGTGCAGCGCATGCGGCAGTACGGCCGCGCTGGGTGGAGCGGGGCGGTCGGTCCAGATGGCATCGATGGGATTGGCGTCGAGCGGCACGAGGTCGAGGCCAGACAGGCGCTTCAGGAACCCCTCGCTGTGCAGCCATGGATCATAGCCGATGCGCAGTTTCGCCGCGTGCTCGCGCAGCCAAGCCTCCGGCGGCTCCTCCGTGAGGTGCCGGCGCTCGTAGAGGCTGCCATCCGTCTCGGCCTGGACCTGGGTGGTGTATCGCCCATCGGTGAAGATCGCGGCCCGGTCGGCCAGCACGACGGCAAGGCCCGCGCTGCCGGTGAAGCCGGTCAGCCAGGCAAGGCGCTCGCCCGAGGCCGGCACATATTCGCCCAGATGCTCGTCCGAACGGGGGATGAGGAAGCCGTCCACACCGGCGCCGGCGAGGGCGGAGCGGAGGCTCGCGAGGCGGCCAGAACTGATGTTCATATTTCCGAGTTCCACCATTAAGACATGTGTCCACAATAAGACATGCGTCTGATGCATGAGAGCAGTATGAGCTTCGCACAACCCCTGAAGCTTCAGCCAACCTATATTCCCTTCAGACGGGCGGCGAGGTCGCCCATAGATTGGAACAAAGATCATGACTCGCATCACCCCAGCCGAAGCCGCGCTGCTGATGCCCTTCCCGCCGCGCAACGCAGAGGCCGAGCGCATCGAAGCCATCGTCGCCGAGGCCCGCCAGGCCCGCAATGCAGCCGCTGGTGCTCGCATCCGCGGCTTCTTTCTCGCGTTGCGCTCTGCCGTGACCGCCCTTCGCAACCGTCGCGAGACGATCGAGCAGCTTCGCCTCCTCTCCGACCGCGAACTGACCGATATCGGCGTGACGCGAGGCGGCATTGCCGCGGCTGCCAGCGCCGCCGCGCCGCTGCCAGCAAATGACCAGGGCGACGACCGCCGCACCGCCTGAGGCCGACTGACCCCCGCGCTGGCCGCATGGCGGTTCCGGCGCGGGTCTCGCTTGTGCATCGCTGACAGCTCGGGTCCACTTTATCGATGCAGGCTGCCGCACCCTCCGCCAAGACGGTTCTCTGGATCGCAATCATCGCGGCGGCGGCGACATCCAGCCTCGCCATGGGCATCCGCCAGACTTTCGGGCTGTTGCTGCTGCCACTTGCTACCGAGAACGCCATCGCACCCTGGGCCTTCGGCCTGGCGGTCGCGTTGCACAACCTCACCTGGGGCTTGGCACAGCCGATCTCGGGGTCGATGGCGGACAAGCACGGCTCGGGCCGGGTCATGGCAATCGGCGGAGTGTTCTACCTGATCGGCTGTGGGCTGCCGGCGCTCTTCCCATCGAACCTCACCGTGATGATCGGCATCGGCTTCTTCTCGGGCCTGGGCGTCGCCTGCGCGGGCACGGGGTTGGCGCTGGCCGCCATCGGCCGCCTCGCACCGCCCGAAAAGCGGGGCGAGTACATCGGCATCGCGAGTGCGGGCGGCAGCCTCGGCCAGGCGGCGATGGTGCCCATCACCTTCAGCACCATCGGCGGGTTCGGCGCGTCCGGCGCGCTCGGCATGTTGGCGATCTCGGCCATTCTCATCATTCCGATCGCGCGCAACATCGAGTGGCGCGCGGCACCGCGGCTCGGGCCACCCGCGGCCGGACTGCTGGGCCTGCCCGGCCTCGCGAAACGCGCGCTGGCAGACCGCGACTTCGCGCTATTGACGGGCGGCTTCTTCGCTTGCGGCTTCCAGTTGGCCTTCCTCACCACGCACCTCCCCTCGCACATCGCGCTTTGCGGGCAGCCAGCGGCCCTCGGCATGACCGCGCTGATGATGATAGGGCTGTTCAACATTCCCGGCTCGTGGTTCTGCGGCTGGCTTTCCTCCCGCATCAAGCCGGAAACGGGGCTCGGCTGGATCTACCTGGTGCGCACGCTCGCCATCGCCGCCTTTGCCATCGCGACGCCGACGGAATGGGGCACGATCCTCTTCGCCGCGGTGATGGGTTTCGTCTGGCTCGGCACCGTGCCGCTGACCTCGGCCGCCATCGCGCGCCGCTTCGGCGTGGGCGACCTCGGCGCCCTCTACGGCGTGTGTTTCTTCAGCCACCAGATCGGCGGCTTCCTCGGAGCGGGCTCGGGCGCGCTGCTGATGGGGACCATGGGCAGCTATGCGGCGTTCTGGCCCGTGATGATCGTGGTCGGCCTCATGGCGAGCGTGGTGAACTGGATGGTCAAGGCGCCCGGGCAGCGCGTGGCCACTGCTTAACAGGGCTTGCAACCACCCTGTCCAGCACCCCAAATGCCCTGAAAGCACACGTCTTCCGGGACCCCGCCGCCATGATCGACCCCTTCGGTCGCCATATCAGCTACCTGCGCGTCTCGGTCACCGACCGATGCGACCTTCGCTGCGTCTATTGCATGGCGGAGGACATGACGTTCCTGCCCAAATCCGAGGTTCTGACGCTCGAGGAGTTGGACCGCCTCTGCGGCACCTTCATCGACCTCGGCGTGCGGAAACTGCGCCTGACCGGCGGCGAGCCGCTGGTGCGCAAGAACGTGATGTCGCTGGTGCGCAGCCTGGGCGCGCGCATCGGTTCCGGGCTCGAGGAACTGACCCTCACCACCAACGGCACGCAACTCACGAAATACGCGGACGACCTCGCCCGTGCCGGCGTGCGCCGCATCAACGTCTCCATCGACACGCTCGACCCCGCCGCCTTCAAGGCCGCGACGCGCTGGGGCGAGCTGAGCAAGGTGCTGGACGGCGTCTTCGCCGCCAAGGCCGCAGGCCTGCACGTCAAGATCAACGCCGTCGCACTGAAGGGCGTGAATGAGGACGAGTTCGACCGCATGCTGGCCTGGTGCGGCGAGCACGGCTTCGACCTCTGCCTGATCGAGACCATGCCGCTCGGCGAGATCAGCGAGGACCGGACGGACCAGTTCCTGCCGCTCAGCCTCGTCCGCGCGCGCCTGAAGCAGCGTTGGACGCTGAACGACAGCAGCCACACGACCGGCGGTCCCGCGCGGTACTTCGATGTGGCGGAGACGGGCACCCGCCTCGGCTTCATCACACCGATGACCCATAATTTCTGCGAAAGTTGTAACCGCGTGCGCCTCACCTGCACCGGCACGCTCTACATGTGCCTCGGCCAGGAGGATGCGGCCGACCTGCGCGCGCCGCTGCGCGACCCTGAACTGGGCGAGGTTGGCCTGCGCGCAGCGATCGCAGAAGCCATCACCCGCAAGCCCAAGGGCCATGACTTCCTGATCGACCGCAGGCATCAGGCGCCAGCCGTGGCGCGGCACATGAGCGTCACAGGCGGCTGATGCTGCACGACCTCGCCAACCGGCTGACCTTGCCCGGCCTGCCCGAATGGACGGGGCTGGTGGCGCTCCTCGTGCTGCTTCTTTTGGCGCTGTGCCTGCTGGTGATGCCGTTCAGCGTGTTCGGCGTGAAGGGTCGCCTCGACAGCATCGAGGCGCAACTGGACGAGTTGCGCGCCGAGATGCGCGTGCTGGCCGCGCGCATGCCCGAAACGCGGCGGACGGGCTGGCAATCCACCACCGACATAGACCTGCCACAGGTGCCCGTGCGACCGGACGTGCTGCCCCCCGAGCAGCACCCCGTCATCCAGCCCGCGGGCCGCTCCGAGCCAAGGATTTCCTGGCCCAAGCGGTAAGCGTGATCGCTCGAGGTGGCCTCACCGAAAAGCGTGAACCACGTGGGAATCTCCGACGGCTGGACCACGCGCCGCGCTCCTATCGGCGTGGATCGTGGTCTAGAGATCAACGCGGATGTTGGCCCGTCGGATCACGTCCAGCCACTTCGCCTTCTCGCGCGCCAGCCGCGCATCGCCATCGGCCGGCGAGGATCCGACATAATCGAAACCGAGTT
>Ga0105047_10002440_pt1 | contig 33132 bp, 23 predicted proteins | sample MAT04_FD_78384 | JGI IMG/M metagenome (GOLD analysis project Ga0105047, IMG submission 78384) | Freshwater microbial communities from Lake Fryxell liftoff mats and glacier meltwater in Antarctica - MAT-04 (megahit assembly) | ecosystem: Environmental > Aquatic > Freshwater > Ice > Liftoff... | reverse complement strand
TGATATTTTGACGAATTCTTTGAATCTCGGACACCTGCATTTTTGCTCTTCTCTTTGTGTGCGTTAATCCGGGTCCTATGAGGTAGTATCCAACATGGGCAGCTCTCGGGTCACTTCCATGTGGCGGAACATGCTCATTCACTAAATCTATAACGATGCGTGCAACTTCCTCCTCACTGATATGACTTTTCTTTGAGATACGTTCTACCACATGACGATAACGATCGCGGGTAGCAAAATCCATCAGCCCATAAATTCCATCACGATCCTGTAAAAGTATTTGTTCAACAATACTATGCGATTCTACAAAGTTTCTCCAATCCATTGCACCCAACAAGCGAAGACTTCCAATGCTGTTGCTAATAGAAACCTGGTCTGCAGCCTGTTTTTGATTTTCGGAATTGACCATTTCTGATCCGGTTAATCCACTACCGGATAATTGCTGTTCTACCCAATTCAACACTAAGGCCAGATCTGGACCTTTTCCATGTAACTGACGAATTAGTTCAGACACAAAGGCCGCCACAATTGGCGGATCAGACCTGGCCATATCACCTATGACGAGGATAAGATTTTTAGGCTCTTTCTCTGTGGTCTCAATCATTTTCTTTGCCCAGTAATCGGCTAGATTTCTATCCACTCTATCAATAGCGATACGGGAAGAAACACGCCTAATATTTTCAATCAGTGCCAGACGGAGCATAATGGGGATAGACCATAATTCACCCAATTTTAATTTAGTAATACGCTGATAAGCCTTTATAAAACCGCCAATGTTTTCAATATCTATTCGTCCATCACTATGAGAAATGATCTGGAGAACAATGTCATAACTGCGTGTAATACCAGACGATGTGCCATTTAGAAGCTGGGGTAAATCTTCGCTGTAATTTTTAGGGAAATGCGTTTTAGCGATCCGGATATGTTCTTCTAAAAGGTAGAAATTATCTATTAACCATTCTCCTGCCGGCGAAAGCTGGTAGTTCTTCCGTATCGAATCTGTCAGAAGTTTACGAACTTCTTCTAATGTAGTTTCATTGTCTGCAAGTCGTTTCAGCAAATGATCTTTTGCTGATGTGGTACTTAATGTATGTTTTGTAGCCAGTGCTTTCGCAAAACGCTCCATTTGATCAGAATTGAATAGTTCTTCCCGTAAGGGTTCTTCATTTAAGTAACTGAGATTCGTATCACCTATCGTGAAAAAGTTTCTCATATTTGATATGAGCTCATGTGCGGCGGGGATCAATGTTATCTTCATACGTTCGTTTAATTCATTTATAATGCAGCATGTACAATAGTCTGCGCTTCGTCTATAATTTTGTTCAGATGATCTTTACTCAAAAAACTTTCAGCATATATTTTATAAATATCTTCTGTGCCAGATGGACGTGCGGCAAACCATCCGTTTTCAGTACTCACTTTGAGTCCGCCAATAGAAGCGGCATTACCTGGGGCGTTCGTTAGTAGATCAGTAATCTTTTCTCCGGCTAACTCTTTTTGCAGAATCATTTTGGGTGAAAGTTTACGTAGTTTCTCTTTTTGTTCAGCCGTTGCTTTTGCTTCAACACGGTCATAAAAAGGTTCGCCAAATTCGTTAGTAAGTTCATTATAAAGTACACCGGGATCTGTATTCATCCTGGCGGTCATCTCCGCGGCAAGTAAGGCAGGTATAAAGCCATCTTTATCGGTCGTCCAAACACTTCCATTCAATCTCGAAAAAGAAGCACCTGCACTTTCTTCTCCACCAAAGCAAAGCGTCGCATCAAGCAACCCTTCTACGAACCATTTAAATCCAACAGGTACATTATAAACTAATCTTCCTAACTTTTCGGCGATGCGATCAATGAGTTGCGTGGTGACAATAGTCTTACCTATACTCGCTTTTTTATTCCAACCTGGACGATGTTGTAACAAATAAGAAACGGCCACAGATAAATAATGATTAGGGTTTAACAGCCCTACGCTTTTTGTCACAATGCCATGCCGGTCATGGTCTGTATCGCAGGCAAAAGAAATATCAAAACGGTCTTTCATGGCTATCAAACTTTGCATGGCATACGAAGAAGAAGGATCCATGCGGATTTGTCCATCCCAATCTACCGTCATAAAACCAAACGCCGGATCGATAATTTTGTTTACGACACTCAGATTCAGTTTATAATGGGCTGCAATAGGTTCCCAATAATGAACACCGGCACCACCAAGCGGATCAACACCTATGTTGATGTTTGAATCGCGTATCACATTCATGTCGATGATATTGCCAAGATCATTTATATAGGTATTCAAATAATCGTGTCGATGTGTAGTAGTCGCATGAAGTGCTTTCTCAAAGGATATTCGTTTCACCTGCCTTAGAGTATCCTTTAGTAATTCATTCGCTTTCTGTTCAATCCAGTTGGTTATATTACTCCCTGCAGGTCCGCCATTTGGTGGATTATATTTAAAGCCACCATCATCGGGAGGGTTGTGAGAAGGGGTAATTACAATACCATCTGCGACACCAGTTGATCGTCCATAATTATAGTTTAAAATGGCATGAGAAATGACCGGGGTGGGGGTGTACTCGTCTCCATTAGCAATCATAACATCCACATTATTTGCGGCAAGTACTTCCATCGTGGTTGCAAATGCAGGTGCTGAAAGAGCATGAGTATCAACGCCTAGAAATAAAGGGCCGTCTATTTTTTGTTCTTTTCTATAAAAACAAATCGCTTGTGTAATGGCAAGGATATGATGTTCATTAAAGGAATTGTTGAATGCTGACCCACGATGGCCTGATGTACCGAAACTAACCCGTTGATCAGTTACAGAAATGTCGGGTATTCCTGTATAATAGGCCGAAACGAGTTTGGGCACATTCACTAACATATATTGTTCAGCAGGCTTGCCGGCTTGGGGATTTATTGTCATTTTATAAATGTATGTCGGTTTTCAATAGCGTCTATTTTTGCCAGTCGGCGATTATGCCTTTCTGCGTTACTAAATGTTGCCTTCAGGAACATAGTGACCAGTTCCGCGGCTAAAGACTCTTTTATCACACGACCGCCGAGGCAGATCATATTCATATCATCATCTTCAACACCTTGTTGTGCCGAAAATTTTTCTGTAATTAAACAAGCTCTTACACCAACTACTTTGTTGGCCGCAATACATGCACCAACGCCACTGCCGCAAACAGCAATGCCACGGTCTACTTTTTTATTTGATACCGCATCGGCTAAAGGAATTACAAAATCAGGGTAGTCGTCATCTTCCAACAATTCCTTGTTGCCAAAATCAATGACGTCAAAGTTTGTTTCATGCAACATAGTTGCCAGGAATTCTTTCAGATGAAACCCTCCATGATCGGCTGCAATACCAATCCGAATTTGCGAAGTGCTTGTTTTGTCTAGCGCGTTAGTCATTGGCGTAATGTTTTAATGAAGTAAGTGTATTGGCAGGTTCGTTCAAATTTATATAGCAATGTTGCTCTATGGAATCAGGCAATAATGTGGCTGCCTTTTTATCAACGAACCAATATAAATTACCATCTTCGGCGTTAATTATCTGAGCAGGAAATTTGTTCGGCTGCTGCGGACCAGTGAGAACAGTATTTAAAATCGCAGCCTTATTTTCTCCTTCGACAAGAAAAATAATAGTATGTGCCTGGTTAATTAAAGGAGGTGTCATCGTAATGCGATACATATGTTGTTCTCCTACATATACCTCTTTGACCAGTCGTTTATTTTCAAAAATAGCATCACTTCCCGGAAACAATGATGCTGTGTGGCCATTCTCTCCAAGACCTAGAAAAATAAGATCAAAGCGGGGCGTATCTTCTCCAAAGAATTTTTTTATTAAGTCTTCATATTTTTTAGCAGCAATCTCAGGTTCAAGATCAACAGGAATTGGATGAATATTGGTTGATGGAATGTCGATATGATCTAACAAGAATAGCTTAGCCATATGTGCATTGTTTTGGTCGTCATCTGATGGTACACAACGTTCATCACCCCAAAAAATAAATGTGTTGTTCCATGGCATTCGATTGCAATAAGGTGGCGTTGCTAAAAGAGCATATAGACGTTCAGGTGTAGTGCCGCCTGATAATGATACGACAAACCTTCCTCTACCTTCAATGGCATGTGTTGCAATCGCAATCAACAATTCAGCCGCTGCCTCAGCCAAAGATTCTTCATTCTGAAAAACGTTTATAGTATGTTGTTGGTTCATGATCATTTTTTTTCTGAAGGTATGGTAATCCAGCTATGTCCGTCTTTAGCAATCAACGCTTCGGCATCTTCGGGTCCTTGCATCCCCGCTGCATAATTCGGAAAGTTTTCAGAAGGATTATTTTCCCAGGTGTTAATAATGGGCATTAATGCCTTCCAAGCAGATTCTACCTGGTCGGCTCGCATGAAGAGGGTAGAGTCGCCTTCCATACTATCTAACAGCAACGTTTCATAGGCTTCCGGCGTTCCGGACGAATAACAATCTTCATAATTAAACTGCATATCAACCGGGTAAAGTTGCATTTTAAGCCCGGGCCGTTTTGCCTGAAATTGCAAGTGAATACCCATGTGCGGTTGAATGAGAAGCCTGAGTGTATTGGGTTGCCAATGTCCTCTTGCCTCTGATGGAAACGAGTGATGGGGCACCGGTTTGAACTTAATGGTAATGATGGAAATAGTTTCGTTCATCCGTTTGCCGGTACGCAGATAAAAGGGTACACCCTGCCAACGCCAGTTATCTATAAATAATTTTACGGCTGCAAATGTTTCTTTATTTGAGTCTTTGCCAACATCAGATTCTTCGCGATAGCCATTTACTTTTTTGCCTTCTATCCAGCCTTCGCCATACTGTCCACGAACGGCGTATTCGTATACTTCTTCCGGATCTATTTTTCTCAACGCATTCAGTACATCCACTTTACGGTTACGCACTTCATCAGCTTCAAAAGAAACAGGTGGCTCCATCGCAATTAAACACAGCAATTGAAAAAGATGATTCTGTATCATGTCCCGTAAAGCACCTGCAGTTTCGTAATAATTTCCTCTATTCTCAACACCCAATTGTTCTGATACCGTTATCTGTACACTATCGATATAATTGCGATTCCAGATAGGCTCAAATAATGCGTTCGCAAAACGGAAGGCCAGGATATTTTGCACAGTTTCTTTACCGAGATAATGATCTATTCGGTAGATCTGCGATTCATCAAAAATGCCATGCAATACGTCGTTCAGTTTTTTAGCACTTTCAAGATCATGACCAAAGGGTTTTTCTATGACGATACGGCTTTGCAATTTATTTTTCGCAAGACCGGAGGCTGCTATGTTGCATGCAATTTCTTCAAACGAATTTGGAGGAACAGCCAGATAGAAGATCCTGTTTACTGTAACCTTCCATTCTTTTTCAAATGCTTTTAGCTTCTTTTCTATGCTTGAGTAAGTTGAGCTCTTATTAAATTCACCGATTTGATATGTAAGGTATTTTGCAAACCTGGTCCATTCAGTTTTCTTAATTTTTCCTCTTCTTGAAAATTTGTTGACACCTTCATGCAAACGTTTGTGAAAGTCCTCACTTGTTAATTTTGTACGACTTACCCCGATCAACGCAAATTGATCCGGTATCCAATTATCTACGTAAAGATTGTAAATGGCCGGTATTAGTTTTCGCCAGGTAAGGTCGCCGGTAGCGCCAAGAATAATGATAACCGTTGGGCCGGGTTTAATTGTTGCTGGTTCCATATTAACTATTTTGTTGCTTCCATTGTGTGTGAAAGATGCCGTCTTTGTCATTCCGCTCATACGTATGTGCTCCAAAAAAATCTCGCTGCGCCTGTAGTAAATTTGCCGGGAGCCATTCGCTCCGGTAACTATCATAGTAGGCAAGTGCCATCATCATGGAGGGTACAGGAATACCGTTATCAACTGCTTTCCGAATTATATAACGAATGCCTTTTTCTGAATGTTGTAGTTTTTCTGCAATCGATTTGCTTATCATCAGATTTGGCAAGTCGGGTTTCTTCGAAAATGCAGTAAGAATATCTTCGAGCAATGCAGCGCGAATTATACAACCACTACGCCAGATTTTTGCAATGTGCGCGGGTTGCAAATCGTACTCATATTTTTGAGAAGCAGCCTGTAAGAGAGCCATTCCCTGAGCGAATACTGTGATCATGGCAAAATAAAGAGCCTGCTCCAGCATATCAACTAATTCAGTTTTATTGTCAGTTTGTTTTGCATCATGACCAGAAAGTTTTGCGGCAGCAATTTTACGTTCTTTTTTTAAACCTGACATATGACGCATGGAAACAGCAATATCAATAACCGGAATCGGAACTTGTAAGTTTATGGCATCTTCTGAAGTCCAGCCACCGGTACCTTTTTGTTTTGCACTGTCGAGGATCATATCAACAAGACTCTTGTTACTTAGGTCATCTTTCTGTAAAAAAATAGCTGCGGTGATTTCAATTAGAAATGATTGTAGTATTCCTTTATTCCATGTTGAAAAAACAAGATGCAGTTCATCATTATTGAGTCCACCTACGATTTTTAATACATGATAGGTCTCTGCAATCAACTGCATTAAACCATATTCTATACCATTGTGTACCATTTTTACATAATGACCCGCTGAGCCCGGCCCGAGCCATGTTACACAAGGTTCGTTGTTCACTTTAGCCGATACCGCTTCCAACATTGGAGCCACACGGGTATAGATTTCTTTTGGTCCTCCGGGCATGATGCTTGGACCATAACGTGCACCCGACTCCCCACCGGAAACTCCAATACCCATAAAATGGATAGTGGAGCCGGCCAATTTTTCGATTCGGTTATTGGTATCGGTAAAATGCGAATTGCCGCAATCCATCATCAGATCATTTTCTGATAAAAGTGGTTTTAATTCATTGATCACATTATCTACAGTCTTTCCTGCAGGTACCAATATAATAATTGCCCGCGGTGTTTTTAACGATAGTATAAATTCTTCCAGGTTCATGGTGGCCGCTAATGTGTGGTCATCAACTTCTTTTTTAAATAAGCCTACCTGTGCACTATTTTTATCATAACCCATTACACTAAATCCATGATCATTCATGTTGAACGCAAGGTTGCGCCCCATAGTACCAAGCCCTATCATGCCGTAATCGAATATTTGTTCGTTCATTTTTATTATTCTGTTTTGAATTAATTATTTTTCAACATGCTTATTAAGGATGGTTATGCTAAGATTATATTGCAGATTATTTGGGTGTCAGACATGTCTGTTCGGCTAAGTCATTGAGACAGGCTTTTCACTTGTAGTCCTCGCTCTAGTTCCTTCTCGCTGTGGGCTATTCTTACACGATAGCTATCGGGTTTGCCGCTCTTCTTTTTGAGAATAAAGTTTTTTTTTTCATTATAAATTTAGTGTAGCGTTTCATTTATTTATTTGTTTAATTAATTAATAGTTGTTTACATCATTTAAGAATCAATGCTTTCGCTCTCTTTACTACATTTTCCACCGTAAAGCCATATTCTTTCATCACTATATCACCGGGCGCGGATTCGCCAAAGCTTGTTATGCCAATTATATCGCCTTCGTCGGATACATATTTATGCCAACCTAATGGAGATCCTGCTTCTACTGCCAATCGTTTTCGTAGGGTACTTGGAAATATTTTTTCTTTGTACGCTTTATCCTGTTTTTCAAATAACTCCCACGATGGCATACTCACTACTCTGGCGGCTATATTCTCTTCGTTTAATTTTTGCTGAGCTACCAGCAATAATTGAACTTCCGAACCTGTTCCAATCAGAATAACGTCCGGTGTTGTTTCTGACTCTGAAAGTATATACGCTCCCTTCTCCAACTCAACGGCCTTTGTATATTTCTCCTGATCAATTACCGGAATTTCCTGACGGGTTAATATTAATGCGACTGGCCCACCCGAATGTTCAATAGCGACCCGCCACGCTTCTACAGTTTCATTGGCATCAGCCGGACGGATCACCGTCATAGTAGGAACAGATCGTAAACCGATCAATTGCTCTACAGGCTGATGTGTAGTGCCATCTTCTCCTAATGCTATACTATCGTGTGTAAAAATATAAATGGTACGTAGTTTCATAATCGCTGCCAGCCGGATGGGGGGGCGCATGTAATCAGAAAATATCAGGAATGTAGCCCCATAAGGAATAATATAATGACTAAGTGCTAATCCATTTAAGATAGCGCCCATGGCGTGTTCCCTAATGCCAAAGTGAACATTACGGCCATCTCGATCTTCTGCTGAAAAGGATTTGTAATTCGCAAGATTGGTATTGGTTGACGGTGCCAGATCTGCTGAACCTCCAATTAAATTTGGCAAATATTCAGCCAGGGCCTGTAAAACCTTGCCCGAGGTTTTGCGTGTAGCCATTTCTTCTCCTGCTTTAAAAACAGGTAATTTTTCTTTCCAACCTTGCGGTAATTTTCCCTTGCTCAATAATTCGTATTCATTGGCTAGTTCCGTATATTTTTCTTTGTAAGATTTATAAAGATCGTTCCAGTCCTTTTCTTTATCCATTCCTTTCTTACCTGCTTCACGATAATAATTTAAAACATCGTTAGGTACTTCAAAATATGTATCAGGATCAAAACCAAAATTCTTCTTCACGAGTTTCACTTCAGGTTCACCTAAGGGAGATCCATGCGCATCGGCCGTATCTTCTTTATTAGGACTGCCATAACCAATATGTGTACGCACCTTTATCAGCGAAGGACGTTTAGTTTCCTTTTGTGCATTTTTTATGGCTGCTGATAATGCCTCTACATCATTGCCATCTGCCAGAAACTGTACATGCCATCCATACGCTTCAAAACGTTGGGCCAGATCTTCGTTACATGTAACGTTCGTATTTCCTTCAATAGTTATATGATTATCATCATAAAAATAAATCATGTTTCCTAACTGAAGATGCCCGGCTATGGATGCAGCTTCGGCACTGATGCCTTCCATCATATCGCCATCGCTGCATATCGCATAAATCTTATAATTAAACATATCGAAATCCTGTCTATTATATCGGGCCGCCATATATTTTTGTGCAATGGCAAAGCCTATACCGTTGGCAAAACCTTGCCCTAATGGACCAGTCGTTACTTCAATGCCGGGTAACAATCCGTATTCTGGATGCCCCGCCGTGTTACTGTGCAATTGCCTGAATTTTTTAATATCGTCAAGTGTGATAGGATAACCCGTTAAATACAGAAAACTATATTGTAACATGCAGGCATGGCCGCAGGATAAAATAAAGCGATCTCTGTTTGCCCACTCATGGTTTCGTGGGTTGTAGTTCATGCTTTCTGCCCATAGGACATGACCCACGGGCGCAAGCCCCATCGGAGTTCCCGGATGTCCGGAATTTGCTTTTTGTACTGCATCTGCTGCAAGTATCCGAACGGTATTGATTCCCTGTTGTTCAATTGTTACTGATGTAGGTGTCATTTCATTAGTTTAAAAGTGATGAATAGATTCTGATTGTTGAGCAACTGAACGTTCCAAAGAGGCACTATATTCTCCTCGTATTGCTGCGGCATTAAATGTTGCCCGCTGATATAGTAACTTTTGTGCTTCCTCCACATTCGTTTCGTTTCCTTTCCACATGTCCAAAGCAGGTTGTTGAATAGCTCGCCCAAAGGAAAAGCTGACCATCCAGGGCAATTGGCTTTTGTACTTCGTGTGTATTGCGTTCAGATGTGCCGAGGCATCTTCCGGAGATTGCCCGCCTGATAAAAATGCAACGGCAGGCATCGCTGCGGGTACCGAAGACTGTAAGCAATTTACCGTAGCTTCTGCCACTTCTTCAATACTATGTTGTGCCGCACATGCTATTCCTGCAAGGATCATGTTCGGCTTTAAGATCATTCCTTGCAGATCAATTTTATATTGATATAATTGATAAAAAAGTGTTTTCAAAACCTGTTCAGTGATATCATAACATGTCTGCAGACTGTGATTTCCAGTCATGAGTACTTCGGGCTCCACGATAGGTACAATGTTTGCTTCCTGGCATAACGCCGCGTATCGTGCAAGTGCCTCTACATTAGAGGTAATACAGGTGGTTGTAGGGATTCCATTGCTAATTGTGATCACGCCGCGCCATTTGGCAAAACGTACACCCATTGTTTTATATTCCTGCAAACGTTCCCTTAAGCCATCGAATCCTTCTGTCATTTTTTCATTTGGAAAACCAGCCATGGCCTTGGCACCTGTATCTACTTTTATTCCAGGAATAATTCCGGCTTTTATCAATACATCAACTATAGGCATACCGTCTTTGGTTTGCTGTCGGATAGTTTCATCAAATAAAATAGCACCTCCAATAGCCTCATTCAAACGGGGCGTTGTAACGATCAATTCACGATACTTTCGTCGCATTTCACCTGATTGCGGAATGCCGGCGGCGGCAAAGCGTGCGTTGCAGGTTCCGTTGCTTTCGTCCATCGCCAACAGGCCTTTGCCGCTTTCAAAGAGTTGTTGAATGGTGTCGTTTAAGAGTTTATTTTTCATGTTTACAATGTTTAGATTACGCGAATGCTACATCTTTGCAATCGGTTTAAATAGATTTCTTTTTTGTCTTGTTAATCTTGCAACATCAAAAAATTTATTATTTCTACTTAATCAATAATTTTTAAAACCCTTTTAAATAATTGAATTAATATAACGGGTACAATACTCGTAGCAGCTATAATTATCCAAGTATTTAGAGGTAGCATTTGAAGGCCGATATATGAATTAAGCGGACTAATAAAATAGAACACAGCCATTATAACAAGACAAAGCGAGGTGGCAGACCAAGTATATTTATTACGGGTAATTTCATTCTTAAAGAAGGATATTTTACGTGAAGATAAATTTAAGACATGCCACAACTGTGCTAAAGCAAGACTGAAGAACGTGATATTGTTACACAATTGTGCATCATACTTTAAGTAATAACTACAATACCATGTTACAACCATAATTGGCAATGCGATTAGTATTGCATATGTATTTATTGTAAGCCAATCTTTTTTGCGCACAATAGGTTCCTGCGGATTTCGCGGAGGAATTTTCATAATTAATTTATTGCCTTTGCCAAGGCCTAATGCAAGCGCCGGAAAAATATCTGTTACTAAATTGAGGAAGAGTATTTGTAAAGGAAGTACAGAAAACGGAAAGTTTAGTAATCCATAAAGGAATACAATGAATATTTCGCTAAGGTTGCAGGAAAGTAAGTACATTAAGAAGTTTTTAATGTTTTTAAAAATTACCCTGCCTTGCATGATGGCTGCCACAATGGATGTAAACGAGTCATCTTTTAAAATCATGGCAGCCGTTTCTTTTGCCACTTGTGTGCCGCGTAAGCCCATAGCAATACCAATGTCTGCCTTTTTCAGTGCAGGAGCATCATTTATGCCATCGCCTGTCATAGCTACAATATTGCCAAGCTTTTGATACAGGCTTACCATGTCTAACTTTTGCTTTGGCGTAACCCTGGCAAAAATAGTAGCGGCAACTAATTTTTCTTCCGGTAAATTTGTATCTAGTTCTTTCCCATTGATAACCACATTCTCTTTCTCTGAGAGTTTTATTTTTTCAGCAATGTTGAGGGCTGTCGCCGGATGATCGCCTGTTATCATGATAACCTTAATACCTGCATCCCTGCATGATTGCAACGCATCCACAACGTCCATTCGGGGAGGGTCTAAGAATCCTATTAACCCGGCAAGGGTTAATTCGGCTACCATATTATCTGTCGGAATAGTAGTTGCTTCTTTATAAGCAAATGCCAATACCTTTAGTCCCTGCGCCTCAATAACTTCTGCTTTATGAAGAAATGCATTCTTGTCAGCCTCTGTTAATGGCACTATGCTATCGCCTGAACAATACATCGTGCATGTGTCTATTAAATTCTCTACAGCCCCTTTAGCCGCTACAAAGTTCCCGGAATCCTTTTTGTGTAATGTTGCCATTAATTTTGTGTCAGAATTAAAAGGTTCTTCTGCAATGCGGGAATAGGATGTATTTATAACTGCCGCATCTGTTTGTCTGGAATTTACAAATTGTAAGAGCGCGATTTCAATAGGATCTCCCAAATAGTTTTTCTCGTTTTCTTCCTGTTTGCTTACGGCATTGTTACATAAAGTGGAGATAAGTACTATTTTTTCAAACGCATAATTATTGTTTTTAATAGGAGTGCTGCTATCTATTCCATTTTTATCTATCGTTATTTCTTCATCATAAAATATCAGCTTGTTGACATCAATTTTATTTTCCGTGAGTGTACCCGTTTTGTCGGTAAAGATGATATTGATGCCGCCAAGTGTTTCAACAGAAGCCAATCTTTTGATAAGTACCTTCTTCTTTGCCAAACGCAACATGCCATAGGTAAGTGCAATAATACTTACAACAGGAAGTCCTTCGGGGATAGCCGCCACGGCCAATGCCAATGCTGTTTCTATAATAAGGTAAACCTGTTTTCCCTGAAGTAAGCCTGTTATAATAAATATACCTGCAAAGGCAGATGTAACCACCATTAATACTTTAGTAAGACCTTGTAGTTTCTTTTCTAATGGGGTGTCGTCATTCTTTGCAGTTTCAACCATCCTGGCAATTTTCCCTAATTCTGTTTGAAGACCTGTGCCGGTCACAATGGCCCTAGCATTGCCTTTCACGACAGACGTACCTTTAAATACTAAATTGATTTTGTCAGCCAGCGTTACATCTTTATCGACAATTTCAATGTTTTTTTCAACTGATAAAGATTCTCCTGTAAGCGATGATTCATCAACTTCAAATTGATTAACTTCCACCAATCTTGCATCGGCCATTACGATATCACCAGCTTCTAATGCCAATATATCGCCGGGCACAATGCGTTCAGAATTTATTTCTTTAAGCGCACTATCCCGCCAAATTTTTGAAACACTGATGTCCATTTCTTTCAGGGCCTTCATAGAATTACGGGCTTGCAATTCCATTAAAAAACCCAACATAGCGGTGATGCTAATTACAGCAATAATTGAAAATCCTTCTATCCAATCCTCAAAGAAAAATGAGAAACCAGCAGCCACTACCAACAAGAATATAATCGGGCTTTTAAATTGCTCAACTAGTATCCGTAAAATGCTTTTTTGCTTTTGTACAGCATAACTGTTTAGCCCATACGTGGTGATCCGATCATCAATACTGCTTTCGGTTAGCCCTGATTGTAGATTTACATCAAGAAGCGTTGCCAAGTCGTCAATCTTTATTGAATGAGCATTTTCTATTGGATCTAACGTATCGTTCCGTGTTATCATGGTTTTAATATTATTATTACAAGCCTGATTAATAGTTGTTTTGCTCATACTCATTTCTAAAGTAGGCAGGATGTTGGTTGCCAGATCTATACAGCGAAGAAGCTATTGAAATTTGACCGATAACATGGTTGCCACACCGACACTACTTGAATCGACTAGAGTGCAAATTTACCTTTAGAAAAATAATCTCTTACAAAAGCATGTTCCTGTTTTTCTGTCATTTTATCGCTTGGTTTTGAGTCAATCTTGATTTTTGAGAAATTAAGATCAGCTTGTAGAATATTGAGTAGTTCAACCCTCGCATTGGTAGGACCAAATAGCAAAACCTCATCATAATTCCTGATTGACTCCGCAACTGACTTATAAAACGCGGCTTCTTGCTGCTGGTTCTTTCTTTGCATAAAGCTTTCACCTTTTTGTAATGTTGATTGCTTTTCCTCATGGGTAGATTCAGAAGAAATGATCTTCGTAACAATTGGGTCTGCATATTCCATTAAATGCGCATTTGCATGATCCATCCAAACGCCTATTTTTTTTTCTGTTGTCATTTTTTGTTGTTTTTATTTTTTTTAAATTTAATTTAAATCTTTTACTTGCCATTTCCAGTTAAGGATTTCCGGCATGTCCAAACCATTCTTCCGGATATAATTTTTGTGTTCAATAAGCTTTTCCTGCATCTCTTGTTTAAGGTTAGCCGTTTTATCTTTTAATTGTGGCAACCTGTTAATGGTATCTATTACCAAATGAAAGCGGTCAAGGTCATTGAGGACTGTCATATCAAAAGCGGTGGTAATGGTACCTTCTTCTTTATAACCCCGAACATGAATATTGCTATGATTGGTACGCCTGTAAGTGAGCCTGTGAATAAGCCAGGGATAGCCATGAAATGCAAATATTACCGGTTTGTTTTTAGTGAATAATGTATCAAAATCTGTATCGCTTAATCCGTGTGGGTGTTCTATGACAGGTTGCAATTTCATAAGGTCGACAACATTCACAACCCTTACTATCAGGTCAGGTAATTTTTCACGGAGTATAGAAACAGCAGCCAATGTTTCGAGAGTAGGTACATCTCCGACACAAGCCATCACCACATCCGGTTCTACGCCTTTATCGTTGCTGGCCCATTCCCAGATTCCGATCCCCTTCGTGCAATGAATGACGGCTTCTTTCATAGGAAGCCATTGTGGGGCCGGATGCTTGCCTGCGATGATCACATTTACATAATGTCTGCTACGAAAACAGTGATCCATAACGGATAACAGGCAGTTGGCATCCGCTGGTAAATACACACGTACTACAGATGCTTTTTTATTCACTACATGGTCAATAAAACCGGGGTCCTGATGCGTAAACCCATTATGATCCTGCCGCCATACATGTGACGCTAAGAGAATATTGAGTGAAGCGATTTTCCTGCGCCAGGGAAGTTCTGATGATACCTTTAGCCACTTCGCATGCTGGTTGAACATGGAATCAATGATATGAATGAACGCTTCATAGCAATTAAACAATCCATGTCTTCCTGTTAAAAGATACCCTTCCAGCCAGCCTTCACATTGGTGTTCGCTCAACATTTCTACTACCCGTCCATCTTTTTTCAAGAATTCATCCGTATCAATGATGGGTGCTTCCCATTGTCGGTTTGTGGCTTCAAACACTGCATTCAATTTGTTTGACAATGTTTCATCAGGGCCAAAAACACGAAAGTTTCTTTTATCCGAATTCAATTTTATGATATCCCTCATAAAGGTTCCTAAAGCTAACGTATCACCGGGGCCTTTCTCTCCACGAGTCTTTAAGTCATTTCCGTAATCACGAAAATCGGGCATACGAAGATTGTGCAGCAATAAGCCACCATTTGCATGCGGGTTCGCACCCATTCGCCTTTCACCTTTTGGAGCTAATTCAGCGAGTTCAGTAATGAACCGGCCATTTTCGTCAAAGAGTTCTTCGGGTTTATAACTTTTTAGCCACTCTTCTAATTGCTCTAAATGTTCAGTGTTGGTAGCAGGGTCTGTTATAGGCACCTGATGTGACCTAAAATTTCCTTCTATTTTTAAACCATTCACATATTTTGGGCCCGTCCATCCTTTAGGTGACTTTAAAATAATCATTGGCCAACTGGGACGTTCGGAATCATTGTTTTCAATGGCATTCTTTTTAATGGCTTTTATTTCTTGAATCACTTTATCCATCAACTGCGCCATTTTTTGGTGCATTTCCAATGGGTCGTCACCTTCAATCAGGTAAGGCTTCCAACCATACCCTTTAAACAATTGTTCTAATTCTTCGGGGCTGATGCGGGCAAGCACTGTTGGATTGGCAATTTTGTAGCCATTTAAATGCAGAATAGGAAGTACCACGCCATCGGTAACAGGATTCAAAAATTTATTGGAATGCCATGCAGTGGCTAACGGCCCTGTTTCTGCTTCACCATCGCCTACCACGCAACTCACAATTAAATCAGGATTATCAAAAGCCGCCCCGAATGCATGGCTGAGCGAATAGCCAAGTTCACCTCCTTCATGTATAGATCCCGGACATTCGGGCGATACATGGCTGGGAATACCGCCGGGAAAAGAGAACTGCGTAAATAATTTCTGTAGACCCTCTTCATCTTGACTAATGTTTGGATATACTTCACTGTATGTTCCTTCAAGATACACATTGCCGACGATTGCAGGTCCACCGTGACCGGGGCCTGAAATGTAAATCATATCGAGGTCATATTTTTTTATGATGCGGTTGAGATGCACATAAATAAAATTTTGTCCGGGCGTGGTGCCCCAATGACCAAGCAGCATGTGTTTGATATTTTCCGGTTTTAGCGGCTCTCTTAATAGGGGATTCTCGTGTAAATAAATCTGTCCTACAGAAAGATAATTGGCAGCACGCCAATAGGCGTCCATCTTTTGAAGTAATTCTGGAGTTAATGTGTCAACTGATGTAGGTGTTATTTCTGTTTCCATTCATTTATTTTTTTATTCAATTCCTGAGTTATACTTCATTCATGTGTTGCATCCTCCTTTCAATCAAGTGCCACTGATACCACTATTATTGAACGAACCACTATCAAAACTTCTCCTCATGCAGTGATTTGCCAATGCTCTTTCGACGATCATCATCAAACTCATAGTAACAGGTTCCTCGTTTTCAAAGTTTTTTTTGTCATAAAACAAAATAGTGTCAAAACGCAAAAGTTCATACCGCTGCAATTTTGTCACTATTACCGTGAAATATGTTCAGAATGTAATTTGCAGCGTTAAACCCATATAAGGTTTACAAACCTACTGTTCATCCTTACAACATTCACACGCTTAATCTCAACCTGTATTATTCATGTATTCCATTTTGTGATATCAAAACATTCCTGACCATTTTTGCCATGATGAATTCCTCGTTGGTTCGTATGACAAGTATTTTTACGTTACTTGTATCAGTGGAAACAGTAAATTCATTCCTCCTGTTTTTATATTCATCCATATCGATTCCCAGGAACCCCAGATTAACACATATTCTACGTCGAACTTCCGAAGAATGTTCTCCAATTCCTCCAGAAAATACTAGTACATCAAGACCTCCTAGCACCGCTGTATAGGCACCAATACATTTTTTTGCCTGATAACAAAACATTTCAATGGCTTCTCTAGCTCGCTCGTCGGTGCCTTCAATTTCTAGTAGCGTTCTCATATCTGAACTTGTTTCTGATATTCCCAGTAAACCTGATTCGTGATTGATCAAGGCATTAAATTGCGTTGGAGCAAGTTGTTCATGTTCCATTAAGTACCATGCAACCCCAGGATCAAGATCGCCGGTTCTGGTGCCCATTGGTATTCCGGAAGTTGGTGTAAAGCCCATGCTTGTATCAATACTTATTCCGTCTTTTACAGCCGCAAGGCTTGCACCATTCCCGAGATGGGCTAAAATTATCTTACCCTTTGCAGTTTCATTTCCGCACACACGTTTAAGTTCTTCTAACAGATACGTATAAGAGAGACCATGAAAACCGTAACGTTGAATGCCCTTGTCATAATACCGGCGGGGAATAGCTACTAATTTCGCAACAGTTGGCATAGATGTATGGAAGGACGTATCAAAACAAGCTATCTGTTTTAGTGAAGGATAACACTTGCTAAAAATTTCTATCAATTTAATTTCTTCGGGTAAATGTTCAGGGTCGAACGCACTGATCTCTTTTAATTCCTTTATTAATTCTGGAGAAATAATTTCGGGTTCTATATGTTTCATACCATGAACTATGCGGTGACCGATGGCTATTACTAAATCAAAACCTTCTTGTTTTTCAAGCCAGTCAATAAAGTGACGAATTGCTTCATCACGATCGCCGGATTGAATGTTAACTGTTTTTTTTTGTTGAGTGCCGGAAGATGTAGAACTGATTTTTGCATTTTGGGTACCCATATTTTCTATCTCTCCATGAAACACTTCTATAAGTTGTTCTTCAATTTTATATAACGCAAACTTAATGCTGGAGGAACCGCCGTTAATGCTTATTATATATTCCTCTTTACTCATGATGGCGTTTGTTTTGTTCAATCTTCAGCCCCAATGATGCTAATGCTTCCGAAGTTGATAAACAGTCTGTATGCCGGATACTTTTGATGCCTAAACCTGTAGCGATGTCGACGAAGGTTTGCACATCATCAACAAATACCACCTCTTCTGGCGTTACCTGCGCCATATCAAGTGCCATCCTGAATATGTTTGCGTCTGGTTTTCTTATATGAACATAACAGGAGGAAACAAAGAAATCTATAAAGTTAGTCAGTTCAAATGTATGTATCCTATATGCATTCAACTCTCTTGCTTCATTGCTTACCGCAACTATTTTTAAACCGTATTCCAGTTTCACTCTTTTTATGAAGTCAATCATTTCGGTATGTGGAGTTGATAAGGAGAACATATAGTCGCGGAATTCATTGAATGTAAAATCACGCTTTTTATAGAATAGTACATGTTCAAGATATTCATCCAATGTTATATTATCTTCTTCCAAAGTAACGAACATTATTTTGTGTCTTTCTTCCAAATCCTCACTATCCAGATGGAATTTGTTTACCGCTTTATGTCTGAATGCATGCCCCCAGCCATTGGAAAGAAGTACTCCGCCAATGTCTAGAAACAACGTTGTTATATTCTTGTTCTTCATAATTATTTTTTCGGGAGACTGATGGTGTAATCTGAGATTCTGTGTCCGACAGTTTTTTATCTTTATTGTAGAAGGCTCAATCTTTCTATATGAACCGAATGAAAAAAGGATAGCCGAAATATGCTATCCTTTTTCTGAAATTGACCATTCAAATTAATACCTGTAACATAATACTTTAGCATGTTGTTGCTTTTATGGATGCGATGAAAAAATAAAGGTTGAGGTATTCGTTTCTACTATTGGAGCATCGAGTAAATCAACATTCCCGTCTCCATTCACATCCGAAGCCAAGTATCCAGATGCAAAAACCGCGATATCATTTTCTACTAAGGCAATATCTAAGAGATCTATATTCTGATCCTGATTGACATCTCCGGTATACATGGCCCAGACAGCAGGATCCATTTCAGTCATATTCATGCCATACGCTTTGCTATTTGCACTACTAAAATTGTATGCATTCAGTGTTTGCCCAATGTAAATGGGTGCTGCGCTCCAGGTTTCAATTGTATTTCTATGTTTGACAACTATATAATAATTGCCTGGTGCTATTGTAAAACAGAATGTAGCTACGCCGTTTGTGGTTAAAATAATCTTTTCTGATGCAAGCAATGAATAAGGTGCAAACTCTTCTCGAAGTTGCACCTCCATAGTATCAACATAAGTGGCATTGGTGCTCATACCTTCATTGAGCAGAACCGATTTCATCGTGCTCGCCGTTACATAATATCCTTCCAAAAACAGCGTAAGGTTTAACCATTTTACAGGCAGTATATCGCCACATGGAATAGTAGAAATTAGGATGGCCGCAGAATTGATCGCGCCATTCGTTGTAAGAACTCTTCCTTCTACTGTAGCACCAGTATTGATATTTACTGCACCATTGTTAGAAATTATATTTCCTTTGAAGTTCGTAAAATAATTGAGATCAACAGCTCCTTCAATTTTCCAAAATACATTATTAGCTTGAGCTCCGTTTAGCAAGACAACTTGGGCATACGTACTTGTAGAAAAAGCACCATTTACTTTTATCACAAAAATTGCATTAGCATTTCCCTGAGCGTCTAAAAATACTGTATCTGTCAAGGTTGTTGCTGAATTCAATAAATAAGTGTGTGGTGTTAATGTTAGATTATTGCCAAATTGTGCAGGATATAGAAGCTCAATATCGTGAGGCAATGTATTGAGGTAACTATATAAATTCAGAAGATCGGCCGCAGTAGCAGCCGTTGAGACATCTGATATCGGATGTATTAACCCACAGACTAATAACGGATTAAATCCGATTGTTAAACCAACATTCGTGCCTATATCTCCTGCAACATACGAAGCACCGGCATTATTAATAGCACCATTCCCTGAAAATAATGAATAACATGCAGTAGACCCAAGTGCAGGCGCAGCCGGGCCAGTGAGGTAGGGGCTTCCGCATCCTATTGGCGTATGTGCTGATATGCTATTTGTAGATATGGCACCTGCTGTAGAAAATGCCCTGCCTTCTAATGATACATTTGTGTTTAGATTAATCGCTGCATTGTTAGCGATCACATTTCCTTTCATTTTTGTGCTGGTTCCCAAACTCACCAACCCTTCTACCGTCCAGAATATATTGCATGCCTTAGCATTATTCAATAAAATAATTTCTGCGGCAACTGATGAAGAAAAAGTTCCTTGTATTTTGAAGATAAATACTGCATTTGGATCTCCTTGTGCATCTAGTATCAGCGACAAATTTAAAGAGGTGTTACCTGCAATAGCATATATCCCTGCGTGCATGGTATCTCCATTGCCCAACAGTGGTGCATGAAATGAAGTGGGGATAGTTGCATTAATTTCATTGTACAAGTTTAAAAGATCTGATGCGCAGGCTGCTGTAGAGCCATCGCTGCTATGCATGACACCATTAACATTACCAAATCCAGTAGTGGCACCGTTATTTGAACCAACATTTCCTGTCAATAAAGAGAATCCTGTATTCGTAATGGCGCCACCGGATGTAAACAGAATGTAGTTAGCTGAACTTCCAAGATTAGGTGCTTGTGCAAAATTGTTGATTGGAACCACATAAAAAAGTGCAAAAGTCACAAAGCATAGTAATTTATTTTTCATGGTAAACTTATTTTGTGCGTAACATAATTATTACAACGCAAAGGTCAAGTCGTAAATGGTAATTTGTTTTACATAAGTCGTATCAAATTTTGTAATATTCACACGAATTGTGTAAAAAGAGCAAAGCTCTCTAAATGTTATATATTTTTATCTTCGACCCATCATTGCAGAACAAAACTACATATTTATGTTTGGCTGAATTTGAAAAAGCTAAATTATTTTATGAACTGGTTGTTTAAATTAGATTACAGCATACACGTTGTATTTTCTTATCATCTAATCTTATCGTTAACAGTTTCTGTGCAGAAGCCGGATCAAGAAACAAAAACTATCGACATGTATAAATATAATAGAAGGAAAAAGCAACAGGCGAGACAAATGCCAAGTTTGCTTGCTACAAAATATTGTGTGAAGTTTGAATAGTCTTAATTACGACTTTCGATTTATTGTCTAAGTCTGTTCCTAATTCTCATTTATGGTCTAACGGTGGCATATTTAATTTTGCTATTGCTGAATAGTAATTTGTAAGAATTTAATTTTGAACTCATTTCAAAAAGAAAAGAACTGCCAGAGCTTCTATTTGTAATTCTACCATTAAGATGACCAACTAATTTCTGTGCCGAATCAGTTCTAATTGTCAGGATTTATAATGTTACATTAGGCAAACAAATCCCGAACCAAGCAGGAAAGAAATAGTTTAGCGTATTAAGCCTTCTTGTTCCAAACTGGTTAGTAAGTGTTATTCGCTATGAGAAATATTGTTTAAAATCATATCATCATTATTCTCTTACGATCTAAGATAAGCTCAACAATTATATGGTGTCCAAAAATGCGCTTCTCATAACTTCTTTTTTAAGTCCTGATCTTAGTTCTTCTTTTCAGTTATAATCTTAAGGAAGATTTACCACTCCAACAACTTCTTTCAATTATGGTGATACTACAGAAATGTAAGATTCCCGGGTAATGATGGCCAGACAGCGATCAATTATTTCTGATAATGTTGTTCCGGTATGTTTAACATGCCATTTAGCACGTAATGGATTTTCCAACTGTTGAAGCGAGTTTAGTAGTCATGATACGTGTTTTGTTTTAAAAGTATATATGGGAGATGAGTCTTCCAAAAGGCAGACATATAATGGTTCTGACGCTTTTGCAAAGTGAATAAGTCCTGCTTGGCCGGCAGAAAGGGAAGAAGCGAAATCGATTATGATACATCTGGATAGAAAAGTGATCCCGATTGTTTGGGATTGAAAACTCTCGCCTAACCACTTTATCCTGACCCTCCTTACCCCTCACGCCTCCCCGCTTATGCCTAAATATACTATTCAAATATACTATTCCATCTTTCCCCTTTTTTCTTAACTTTGTACGCATGTTAAACAGTATAGAAAGCGCTATTGAAGATATTAGAAAGGGCAAATTGGTAATCGTTGTCGATGATGAAGACCGTGAGAATGAAGGCGACTTTCTCACAGCCGCCAGAAATGTAACTCCAGAAATCATCACCTTTATGAGTAAGTACGGACGAGGACTTATTTGCGCTCCTTTGGTCGAAGACCGTTGCGAAGAATTAGGATTGAATCTTATGGTGAAGGATAATACTGAATTACATCAAACACCATTTACAGTATCTGTTGATCTGATCGGACATGGTTGTACCACAGGAATCTCCTCGCACGACAGAGCAAAAACAATACAAGCCTTGATTAACCCTGAAACCCGCTCCTCTGATCTTGCAAAACCGGGACATATTTTTCCCCTGAAAGCAAAACGAGAAGGTGTTCTTCGTCGTGCAGGTCATACAGAAGCCGCCATTGATCTTGCGAAACTTGCCGGGTTTGAACCTGCCGGTGTCATCGTGGAAATCATCGATGAGGATGGCGAAATGGCCCGTTTGCCACGATTAAAAGAAATTGCCATCGAACATAATCTGAAAATAATTTCGATTGAAGACCTGATCGAATACAGACTGCGTACCGAGAATCTTGTGGAAGAACAGATCCGGGTCAACATGCCAACCATGTACGGAGATTTTGAATTGATCTGTTTCAAAAACCTAAAAACAAATGAACTTCATCACGCCTTAAAAAAAGGGGACTGGAAAGCCGATGAGCCTGTTATGGTTCGTGTGCATAGTTCATGTTTTACGGGTGATATTCTTCATTCGCTTCGTTGCGATTGTGGCGAACAACTTCATCATGCGATGGAGATGGTCAATCATTCAGGAAAAGGACTAGTGTTATATATGAATCAGGAAGGACGGGGAATTGGCTTGTTGAATAAGCTGAAAGCATATAAACTTCAGGAGAATGGAAGAGATACTGTTGAGGCCAATCTTGAACTTGGTTTTGAGATGGATGAAAGAGATTATGGCATTGGTGCGCAGATTTTACGTCAACTAAATGTTGCCAAGATCAGGCTGTTAACCAATAATCCAAAGAAGCGAGCAGGTCTTATGGGATATGGTTTGGAAATTGTAGACGTTGTCTCGATCGAGATGGATTCTAATCCACATAATATAGAATATCTTAAAACGAAACGTGATAAGATGGGACACGAGATTATGAAATAGGGTGGATGGATGGCTACGAATAAATTATTCAATAAAATGGCTAAACTAAAATTGAAAGATGGATTATTCTGGCGGCAGACACACTTCCTGTATCTGTTTGTCACAGACAGGTCCATTCCAAGTCCACCATTCCAAATTTAGTAGATCCATTTAAATCAAATTTTTTATGATGAGAAAATTTCTTTTACTTCCTTTTCTTTTAAGTGCGTTCAGTGTTTTCGCTCAGCAACATGTCATTCTTATTATAGCAGATGATGTCGGTCCGGATTATTTCGGATTTTACAATACAACGACAGATACGGCTAAGGCCCCTAACATACGGTCATTAGCAAGCGCAGGAATAAAATTTAACAAGGTATGGAGCGCTCCGGTTTGTTCGCCGGCAAGGGCAGGTATCTTTACAGGTCGGTATCCTTTCAGAACTGGCGTTGGATCTGTAATTACCAATGCAACTTCAGCCCAACTCGATACGAATGAGGTCAGTATTGCAAAATTGCTGCGGACATTTTCACCTATGAAGTATAATACAGGATCTGCCGGCAAGTGGCATCTCCATGCAAATATTCCTCCGCAACGGATATATCCAAATAAGATGGGATTTGATTTTTATTCGGGTAATTTCAATGGGGCTATTACAGATTATTATTCCTATATCAGAATCAGAAATGGCATTCAAGACACCGTTGCCAACTATGCAACCACTCAAACTGTGGATGACGCCATCAGTTGGATGGATACGATGAATTCAACAAAGCCCTTTTTTTTATGGCTTGCTTTTAATGCGCCACATTCTCCGTTTCATGTGCCTCCTGTCTCATTATGTGATACAACAGGACTTTCAGGAACAGCTGCAGATATACTTGCCAGTCCCGAGAAATATTTTAAGTCGGCTATACAGGCAATGGATACAGAGATCGGAAGATTATTTCAGTATCTCGATGCACACAATTTAAGAGATAGTACGAATATTATTTTTATTGGCGATAATGGAAATGATAGCAAAGTGGCACAGATTACAAACCCGTCAAAAGCAAAAGGAACTGTGTACGATTATGGTGTCAGGGTGCCAATGATTGTTTCAGGACCTGCTGTTATAAATCCTGGCAGATCAAGTGATGAGTTGGTGAATACACCGGACCTTTTCGCGACCATAGCAGAATTAGGGGGATTTGTCAATTGGAAGAATTTTATTCCCACAGGTACCATAATAGATAGCCGGAGTCTTTTATCAGTATTGAAAGATCAGCCAGGAACCCGGACCTGGATTTTTTCTGAGCAATTTCATTCTCCTGCGGGAGTAGCGGATGGTAAAACAATTCGTAATCAGGATTACCATTTGCTGAGATTTGATAATGGCAATGAAGCATTTTATAATCAATCTGCAGATCCGGAGGAGAATACTAATTTACTCCTAAATGCCATGACTGCGACAGAGATATCGAATTACCATTTTTTATGTGATAGTCTTACTGCATTGACAGGTACGGGAACTTGCAAACCATTGCAACTCGCAGATCTGGAAAAAGGCAAATGGATGAAGATCATACCTAATCCTGTACATAATATACTCGAGATTTGTATACGCGAAGAAATAAGTTCTGTAAGAATTTTCAACCAATTGGGCGGGGTGGTACTTACAACCTCTTCAAAAGAAATAGATCTCACAAATTTGTCGGCAGGTGTTTATTATGTTGCTCTTCAATTAATGAATGGAGAATTTTTACACGAGAAGATAGAGCTTATTCATTAGAGACCCATCTTGTTTTAAAAGTTCTAAGAGGTTTATGCCGAAGAGATTTATCTAAGCTATTATCTTGCGTCGAATGTCATCATCAGGAAATGTATTTAAAAATGCATATGCAGGTATCAACAAAAATATGTGGATACTCGCTGTGGCAATGTTCATCAACCGTTGTGGCTCGATGGTTCTTTTGTTTATGAGTGTGTATCTCACAACGCATATGAAATTCACCATTCCACAGGCAGGCGTTGTGATGGCAATGTTTGGAATGGGTTCGTTGGTGGGGGCTTTTGTTGGAGGTAAACTGGTCGATCAGATCGGGTATTATCCTATCCTTATCTGGAGCCTGTTTCTGAGTGGGATCATGTTATTAGTTTTGGGGCAAATGCATAGTTACGGGTTGATTGCATTTTTTACATTTATGGTCACAGCAACTGGGGATGCGTTCCGACCGGCTAACTCGGCATCTGTTTCATTTTATGCAAGCAAAAAAAATTACCCTCAGGCCATTGCCCTGAACAGGCTCGCCATGAATCTTGGGTTTACGGTTGGCCCGATTCTGGGTGGTTTGCTGGCATCTGTTAATTATCAACTTCTTTTCTGGGCCGATGGTGTCACCTGCATTTTCGCCGCTGCTTTCATTTTTTTCGTGTTGCCAAAACCATCAGCAATTGTGCCGGCCGTCATAGACAATAAATCTGAAGAAACGACCTTGAGTGCAACGTCAAATACTATTGACCATGAGATAGACAAAGCCAAGCAAAGTCCGTATAAGGATCGCTTCTATCTTGCCTTCCTCATCTTCACAACGTTATATGCAACCGCCTTCTTCCAGTTTTTTACATCCCTGCCTTTATATTATAAAAATGTATACCATTTGAGTGAGAAACATATCGGCTGGCTGATGTCTTTTAATGGGATAGGGGTGGTAGTTATAGAAATGATCCTGATCTATTATATCCAGAACAAGTGGACGAAATTCAATTTTATTTCCGTTGGTATTGTGCTCTTAATGGGCGGATTCCTGATTCTGGTTCCGGTTCATGGCATCCATATTCTTATTATCAGTATGTTTCTCATCACTTTATCTGAAATGTTTGCGATGCCGTTTATGAGTACGTATGCGATTATGAAAGCACCGCAGGTATCGATGGGGCAATATATGGCCTTGTATTCAATGAGCTGGTCCACGGCCCAAATTGCAGCGCCGGTGATCGGTACGAATATCATCGAGCATTTTGGTTTTAATGTCTTGTGGTTTGTGTTGTCGGGAATAGCATTGATCTCCTTTATCGGTTTCAGGTGGATGGAAGGCGCACAACGACAATAGACCATAGACGATGGACCATCGTCGTCGGTTGATGGTCGTCGGTCGATGGTCGTCGGTCGATGGTCATCCCCAACAATTATCTCCTCTTTCTTTCAAATACTAAATAAGTACTACTATATTTGCACGCGCAATTATGTATGGCTAAATATTGGTGGAAAATTTTATGTGTGCTTCTTCTTCTTTATATTTTTACGGGAGGGATTTTGTTGCCTATTCCTGCCATTCCCAAATTAAATGAATCTGCAAGAAATTTATTTTATCATGTACCTATGTGGTATGTTATGATCGTTTGCTTCCTTATTTCGGCCATTTATGCCCTTAAATTCCTTCGGAAAAACAGATATAAAGATGATATCATTTCCCTCGAATTTGTCAATGTCGGTATTGTATTCGGATGCCTGGGTATGGTTACTGGTATGGAATGGGCCAATATTGCCTGGGGTGCTCCATGGAGTAATGACCCTAAACAGGTGGGTGCAGCTCTTTGCCTGCTAACGTACTTCGCCTATATCGTTCTCCGAAATTCAGTGAAAGATCCTAATAAACAAGCCCGTTTAAGTGCCGTATATAATGTGTTTGCCTTTGCGCTTTTGGTGCCATTATTGTTTATCATTCCGGCGCACTTCAAATCATTACACCCAGGAACAGACAGTAAACCCTTCGAAGCCTTGTATACTCAAGCTGCAGCCTTCAGAAAATTATCTTTGCCGGCAATGGTTGGCTGGATCTTATTGGGCGTCTGGATTTTCGATCTTCGCTACCGGACTAAAAAACTTCAAAACCCAGAACTTTTTGTATGAATATGATCCGAAAAATTATTTTAGCAATCGCCTTTCTTTTCTATGGTATCATTTCAAATGCACAAACTGCTGATAACGTTGAAATGGCTGATATCCTCCATCAAAATGGTAAAATTTACCTTGTCGTTTTGGTATTGGTTACTATCTTTGCCGGCATTATTTTTTTGCTTCTACGAATAGAATATAAATTGAATAAACTAGAAAAAAATGAAAGGAAGAAAATTGAAAATTGACAATGGAGAATTGATAATGGTCCCGAAAGCTTTCGGAATGAAAATGGAGATTTGGCCCGAGAGCGAGCAGGAGGAAACGAATCCAAGTAACTTCTAACTCAATAACTCGTAACTCAATAACCCGTAACCCAATAATCCGTAACCCAAAAAACCGTAACCCAAAAAACCGTAACCCATTTACCCGTAACAATAAAAAAATCCAACATAAAAATGGCTAAAGCATCAAAACCAACTGCAGCACATTATAGCTTCTTCGAAAGCGTAGAACGCAATTTCGATAAAGCTGCTTCATTTACAAACATTAAAGACCAGGGCATCCTTAATCAGATCAAGGCTTGTAACAGTGTTTACCGTATGAAATTTCCGGTGAAGATTGATGATAAAATAGAGGTGATTGAAGCCTATCGTGTGCAACACTCTCATCATAAATTGCCTGTAAAAGGTGGTATTCGTTTCAGTATGGATGTCAATCAGGATGAAGTAATGGCACTGGCTGCACTGATGACCTATAAATGCGCAATTGTGAATGTGCCGTTCGGAGGCGCAAAAGGTGGTATCAAAATCGATCCTAAAGTCTTATCGGCATATGATCTTGAGAAAATCACACGCCGCTACACTGCAGAACTTGTGAAGAAGAATTTTATCGGGCCTGGTATTGATGTACCTGCTCCGGATTATGGAACAGGTCCACGTGAGATGAGTTGGATCGTAGATACATATAGTAGTCTACGCCCGGGGGAGATTGATGCAGCAGGTTGTGTAACCGGTAAGCCGGTGTCGCAAGGTGGTGTTCGCGGTCGCACCGAGGCAACAGGTTTGGGCGTTTATTTCGGAGTTCGCGAAATGTGTAACGATACCGAAATAATGAAGAAATTGAATATGACTAATGGATTAGGCGATAAAACGGTAGTTGTTCAGGGATTGGGGAATGTAGGTTATCATGCTGCGAAATTTTTCCAGGAAGGCGGATCTACCATCGTTGGGATCGCTGAATTTGAAGGCGCAATCTCAAATCCAAAAGGTCTTGATCTTGAAGAAGTTGTAGCATTCAGAAAGAAAACAGGCTCTCTCCTGAATTTCCCTGGTGCAAAAAATCATAAAAAATCTGCCGAAGCACTTGAACTTGCTTGCGATATCCTGATTCCTGCAGCCCTTGAGAATGTAATCAATGCAGAAAATGCGCCACGTGTAAAAGCCAGAATCGTTGCCGAAGCTGCGAACGGACCATTAACTCCCGATGCTGACGCGATCTTAAATAAAAAGGGCGTTGTGGTTGTACCCGATATGTATATCAATGCAGGTGGTGTAACGGTTTCTTATTTCGAATGGTTGAAAAACCTGAGCCATGTTCGTTATGGTCGTATGGAAAAACGTTTCAGCGAAAATATCAATACCAGTATTCTTGGATCAATCGAAAGCCTGACCGGTAAAAAGGTGTCGAAAGCAGAACGCAGTATCATCCTTCACGGACCTGATGAAGTGGATCTGGTACACAGCGGTTTGGAAGATACCATGATGGGCTCTTACCATGAAATTCGCGATAGCTGGATGTCGAATAAAAAGATCAACGATATGCGTACGGCAGCCTTCGTAAATGCAATCAATAAGGTTGGGGTTTCATACATGGAATTGGGGATTTTTCCATAGTTTTCTATTCTTCGAAAACATCTTTCCTATCAAAACAAACTTTTCAGAAACCGTTCAATATTTTGGGCGGTTTTTTTTAAATAAAATTTCATAATCTGATAAATAAAATATACTTTCGCACTTCCAAAAATAAACGTCATGCAAGAAGCAGTAAAATTTGTTCAAGACCAACTTACATCCCCAAAGGAAGTGCCTAACTTCAAAGCAGGCGACAGTATTTCTGTAAATTATAAGATTCTAGAGGGAACGAAAGAGCGTATCCAAACGTTTAAAGGAGTTTGTTTGAAGCGTCAGGGACAAGGCATTACACAGACTTTCACGGTTCGTAAGATGAGTGACAATGTAGGTGTAGAACGAACATTCCCTGTGATGTCTCCAAATATCGATTCCATCGAAGTGAATAAAGTAGGTCGTGTGCGTAGAGCTAAGATTCTTTATCTACGCGAGCGTTCAGGTAAATCTGCACGTATCAAGGAAAAACGAATGAAGTAATTCAGTATTGACCCGCAGATAATGCAGGTATGTACTATAAAATATTAAAAAGGTTGCTGTTTCATACTGCGACCTTTTTAGTTATTGACTCAATTGCCTTTCTCATCGTAATGTATCGACAGGGTGAGGGATAATAGCAGACTTGTCTGTTGGCAAACAGGCAAACCGGAAGCCCGGATCCCGATGCTTTAATTGAAAGAAGACTTGTCTGTTACAAACAAGTAGCCCGAACTGAGGCTTGGCGAAAGGCACGTCCAAATACATTTGACCTGACCATAAAATACCTATGATGATTTACCTGCCATCAGTTCTCTTTTGCCTTTCATAGAAACAGATTGTCTCATGCAGCCTGGCAAGGATATTTTTGCCTCCGAAATTAATTAACTATATGAATCAAATCTGTATTCTCGTCATCATTGTACTGACATCATTCTCCTCCTTCGCCTTTAAAGCTATCACCTCAACTATTTCCGGAACGGTTCATGATGAGAAGGATTTGCCACTTGTGCATTCCACAGTATTGTTGTTGAATAGCAAAGATTCAGGACTGGTAAAAGGTGATATCACCAATGAGAAAGGCGTGTATCAATTCGAACAAATCGAAAATGGGTCCTATATTATTTGCTCGAGTAATATCGGGTTTAAGAAATATTATTCATCGGTAGTCGTGATTGATGAAGGTAACAAGACTGCAAAGAAGGATATTAAATTGGAGCTTTCTGACAAATTAGTGAAAGAGGTGAAGGTGATGGGTAAGAAGCCAATGATTGAAGTGAAGGCTGATAAAACAGTTTTCAATGTGGAAGAAAGTATAAATGCCACCGGGAGTAATGCACTGGATCTGTTGCGAAAAAGTCCAGGTGTGCATGTCGATAAAGATGAGCGTATTGAAATGAGAGGCAAGAATAATGTACTTATTTATCTTGATGGGAAACCTACCTATCTCAGTAGCAGCGATCTGGCAGCAATGTTGAAAAATATGCAATCGACCGATGTCGAGTCGATTGAGCTGATCACCAATCCATCAGCGAAATATGATGCCGAAGGGAATGCCGGAATCATCAATATAAAATTGAAAAAGAATAAAAAATTTGGAACCAATGGAAGTCTGAATCTCGGTGTCGGATATGGAAAATATCTGAAACAGAATGAAGGGATCAATCTTAATTACAGGAATAAAAAAGTAAATGTGTTTGGTGGGTATAGTTTCAATTCCGGGAAACGTTTTGAATTCCAACATCTGGACAGGATACAGAATGGAGTGCGATATAATCTGGCTTCAGAAAATAATCATACAGATGAAACGCATGGACTAAGGGTAGGGGCTGATTATTATGTAAATGCTAAAAGTGTCTTAGGTGTCATGGCCCATCTTATGAATACCCAAAGTAATTTTTCGAGTACCAGTAAAACATATATCGGACAACAGAACTCCCCGTACGAGAAGGTACTTGTTGCCACAAACAGTATTCCGGGCTCACGAAAGAATGCCTCTTATAATATCAATTATAAATATGAAGATACGTTTGGCAGAAGCTTTACGTTGGATCTGGATTATGGAAATTTCATCAGTAAAGGAAAAAGTTATCAGCCAAATACATATTGGAATACCGAAGAAAGTACGATGTTGAGTCAGTCCATTTTTAGAAATAATACACCGACAAAAATTGATATCTTTTCTGTGAAATCGGATTACGAGCAGAATTTCCTGAAAGGAAAATTAGGTCTTGGAATTAAAGTGGCTTATGTGAAGACGGATAACGATTTTAAGTTTTATGATGTGGTTAGTAATATAGATACGCTTAACCTGAACAGGACCAATCATTTTTTATATACGGAAAATGTCAATGCGGCCTATGTCAATTATTCTCGTCAGATCAATGCAAAATTCAGTACACAAGTCGGATTACGTGGAGAACAAACCAATTCGTCAGGAATGCTTAGCAGCGCACATACTCAACAAGATGATACGGTGAAAAGGAATTATATAAACCTATTTCCAAGTGCCGGATTTTCCTACACAATTAATGAGAAGAATGCCCTCAGCTTGACCTATAGCCGCCGGATAGATAGACCAGATTACCAGGATCTGAATCCATTTGAAAACAAATTGGATGAACTGACTTATCAGAAAGGGAATGCATTTTTAAGACCTCAGTATACCAACTCAATCGACCTGACCCATACCTTCATGCAATTTCTGACTACGTCATTGAATTATAGCCACACGAAGGATATTTATATGCAGACTACGGATACAACCGAAGGCTCAAGAACGTATGTTACCCAAAAGAATTTTGCATCGCAAGACCAGGTTGGAGTGAATATGTCGTTCCCTCTTCCCGTGCGCAAGTGGTGGATGATCTATGCCAATCTCAATGCAAACTATACCGTTTTAAAGGCTGATTTTGAAGGGCGCAAACTCGAGAATAAATACGTGGGGTATACCTTCTTTGCAGATAATACGATCACGCTGCCTAAGGATTTTGCACTCAATATAACCGCCTGGTATACCGGGCCTTCTTATTGGGGTGGAACGTTTAAAATGCGTCCTATGGGAACATTGGATCTTGGTGTAAAAAAAACGTTCATGCAAAAGAAACTAACCGCCAAAGTGAGTTTGTCAGATATTTTCAGAACACAGCAATGGCATGCACTCAGCAACTTTGGAGGTTTGTATATGAATGCAACAGGGTATAATGAAAGCAGGCAATTACGTATAAATCTCAGCTATCGTTTCGGTAGTAATCAAATCGCAAAGCAACGTGAGCATACATCAGGTGCATCAAGCGAGAGTGATCGTATCAAGTAATATCCCATTTTAGTCTAAATTATACGGTCTAGTAAATTTGTAATGAAAAGGAGATTTTGTAAATCGCGGGTACTGCGGTAACGAATAGAGTGGACCGGCCAAGCGGCAGACTGGAATTCTTTTCGCTGTCATGCTGAGCGGAGTCGAAGCAGCGGCGAAAAGATTGGATCGTACTTGTCTACTGACAAACAGGAAGCGTGCCTTCTACCAAAATATCCTACCTAAAATTTAGTTTGGCCAAATGATTCGGGTGTAATATTAAAGCCGCCCATTCTTTATTTCTTCTACCACATTCGGATCCAGTAGGGTCGAGATATCACCAAGGTTAGCGATTTCATCCTCCGCGATCTTTCGTAAGATTCGTCTCATAATCTTTCCGCTTCGTGTTTTTGGTAAGCCGTTTACAAACTGTATTTTATCCGGTTTGGCTAGCGCGCCAATCATTTTTGTAACCGACAGATTGATATGTTGCTTAACTTCATCCATATCGTTCGATCCTCCATGTAAGATCACAAAGGCATAAATCCCCTGTCCTTTAATATCATGCGGGTAACCGACCACGGCACTTTCCACAACACCTGTGTGCATGTTGATCGCGTTCTCTACTTCCGCAGTCCCGATCCTATGACCACTTACATTTAAAATATCATCCACACGACCGGTGATCCTATAGTTACCTTCTTCATCACGAAGACAACCATCACCTGTAAAGTAAAGATCAGGATAGGTGGCGAAGTAGTTCGTTCTGCATCGTTCATGATCGCCGTAGGTCGTTCGTAACATTCCCGGCCAGGGAAATTTAATACATAGATTTCCGCTTATAATTCCCTCAGATAATTCAGGCAGTGATGCATCACCTCCCTGAACAGGCTTCCCATTTTCATCCACTAACAAAGGCTGTATACCCGGTAAAGGCAAGGTGGCATA
>Ga0105047_10002439_pt1 | contig 33135 bp, 27 predicted proteins | sample MAT04_FD_78384 | JGI IMG/M metagenome (GOLD analysis project Ga0105047, IMG submission 78384) | Freshwater microbial communities from Lake Fryxell liftoff mats and glacier meltwater in Antarctica - MAT-04 (megahit assembly) | ecosystem: Environmental > Aquatic > Freshwater > Ice > Liftoff... | reverse complement strand
TCGTCCAACGGAATGCATCTTAAGTCCACAGGGACAGTTCCGCGGATTGTGCGGTTGATGGCTCAGAAGCCTCTGGAGGAGCTGGCTCGCATACTATGCAATCTGCTTGGCGGGCTACACTAGCAGGGTCGGATTGTAGCTCAGTTCGAGGACAAACGTGTCCGTGCCCGATCCGCTGAGTTCCAGCACATCGCTAAAAACCGGGTCGCTCAGCGAAAAATTGCCGAGCGGTGTGAAGGCTGCATCCACTTCGGTCGCCGCCGAGGCGCGACCGCCGAGCAGTCGCGCGACCGTGCCTTGGGTCGAGCCTTGGCTGGTGGTGAGCCCGTCGTAAGAATGGCCCGCGCTGATCGGCGCGCCGGCGCCGATCTCCTGCAAGCCCGGGGTGAGATTGCCGAGGCCTGTCATCTCAGGGCCGAGGACCCTGTTGAACTCGCGTGCGACCTGAAAACGGAAGCCGCTCAGGGCCGTCGCGCCGGTGTTCACCCGAATCCATTTGCCATGCTGGCTTCCGCCCGCATTTGGTGCACCGGTATCGAAGCTCGGGATCGTCTGATAGGTTTTGGCAGTACCCGTCCCGTAGGAAAGGAAAGGGTCGGCCGAGCCAGCGGTGCCACCCGTGAAATTGACCTGCGTCCCTTGTGCCGTGAAATAGCTGAACTGGCGGACCCGCTCGCCAGTGTCGATATCCTCCAGGCGAAAATCGAGTCCACTCAGGCTGAAAGGGATGCTGGTGCCCGTCTCGTAGAAGCGGAACAGCACCGTGGCGAAGCTGGAGTCGGAAATTGTTTGATTCTGCGCTTGCGGCGCCGAGAAATAAAACGTCCGCGTGAGCGCGGGAGTCGTGTCGAAAAGGCCGGGCGCATTCGTTGGGTTGAAAGTTCCCTGTCCGCGGGTGGCCAGGCCGCTCGTCGTGACGGCGACATCATAGCCCTGATTGTTCACGTTGAGGTAGGTATAGCTGGGGAGACCGCGAGAAAATCGGCGTCCAGGACACCGTCGGTGGCCAATCCGTCGCCCAAAATCACATTCGCCGCACGCGCGGCGGGGAAGCATAAGATGACGATGGCGGACAGCAGCGTGAGGTGAGCGCGATGCATAAAATGTCGGAGGGTAGCGGCCTGATGGATTAGGCGCAACGAGCATTACAACACACTTTGCCGTCGGGCGGAGTCATCGCGGGCCTTGGGCGGAAATGAGGCAGTAACGCGCTACGGTGCCCGCTCAGGGCGTGGGGGCGACTCTGCGATTTCGGCGGTGAGGGTCAGCTCCTGCCCCTGGCGAAGGATGAGGAGTTCGACCCTCGCCTTGAGATCGCTCTCCGCGACGCGACTGCGCAGGCCGAGGATGTCTTTCACCGGCTGACGGTTGAAACGGTGGATGACGTCGCGGGCTTGGAGGCCGGCTTTTTCCGCCGGGGAGCCGGGGAGCACGCCGGTGACGGCGGCGCCTTCGAGGCTTTTCAGGCCGAGTTCGCGGGCGATTTCCGGCGTGATATTCACCATGCTCACCCCGAGGTAGCCGCGCACGATGCGGCCGGTTTTCAAGACGCTTTCCAAGGCGCGGCGCGCGACATTCGCCGGAATGGCAAAACTGATCCCCAGCCAAGTGCCTTCCTCAGAGGTGGAGAAAATGGCGCTGTTGATGCCGATGATTTCGCCGCGCAGGTTGAGCAGCGGGCCGCCGGAGTTGCCCTGGTTCACGGCGGCGTCGGTCTGGAGCATTTCGACGCCGCTATCGGCCAGCGCCCGCCGGCCTTTGGCGCTGATGATGCCCTGGGTCACAGTTTCCTGGAGGCCGAAAGGATTGCCCACGGCGAAGACCATCTGCCCGACGCGGACCTGATCGCTGTCGCCCAGGGGGAGCGGCTCGATATCGGTCGCGGTGATTTTCAAGACCGCGATGTCGGTCTGCTCGTCGGTGCCGATGAGGGTCGCCGGCTCCACGCGGCCGTCGGTGAGCTGGACCTCGATGGTGTCCATGTTGGCGATGACGTGGTGGTTGGTCAGGATGTGGCCTTCCCGCGAAACGATGACGCCCGAGCCGAGCGAAGTCTGGGTGCGGTCCTGCGGCGTTTGCAGCGGTCGCTTGCGGAAGAGTTGCTGGAACGGGTCGAGGTTGAGATTGCGCGACTGCACCCGGCGGGAGGTGGTGATGCTGACCACGGAAGGCACGACGGCCTGGATGAGCCGGGTATATTCCGCATCGAGCGCGGAGAGCACCTGCATGTCCTTGGGATTGATCTTCAGGCCTTCGGCGGGCGTGTATCGCTCGGGCACACGCCGTTCGCTGTGGAGCGGGGTGTTGAGGTGCTGCCAGCGATAGATCCCGAAGGCGACGAGCGCGGCGACGAGGAAGAGGAAGAGCGAGCGGCGCATGAAAGTGGATTAGCTGACTTGGGAAAGAGTGAGTTTACGCGTTTCGGCAAGCGTGCGGCGGTAGCGTTGATTCGCGGGGAGCGCAAGCTGCGGGTCGCGTTCGAAGAGGAGAAAGGCGGCGTTGCGGGCGAGGCGCATGAGTTCGTGGTCGGCGAGCGGGTCGCCGAGTTTGAGCGGCGGCAGGCCGCTTTGGGCGGTGCCGAGAATGTCGCCCGGGCCGCGCAGGCGCAGGTCGGCCTCGGCGATGTCGAAGCCGTTCGAGGTTTGTTCGAGGATGCGGAGTTTTTCGTCGGCTTCCACCTCCATCTTGGGGGAGCGCAGCAGAATGCAGTAGCTTTTGTGTTCACCGCGTCCGATCCGGCCGCGGAGCTGGTGGAGCTGGGCGAGGCCGAAGCGCTCGGCGTTTTCGATGAGCATGATCGTGGCGTTGGGCACGTCGATGCCGACTTCGATCACGGTGGTGGCGATGAGCGCCTTGGTTTCTCCGCGTCGGAATTTTTCCATGATCGCGTCCTTTTCCTCCGGCGGGATGCGGCCGTGGAGCAGGGCGCAGGGCATGGGTGCGAGGAGTTCCTGCCATTTGGCAAATTCCGTGGCGGCGGCTTTGGCTTCGAGCTTTTCCGATTCGTCGATGAGGGGATAGACGATGTAAGCCTGCCGCCCGGCTTCGAGTTGTTCGCGGAGAAATTTCACCGCGTCGGGCAGCTTTTTGGTGTCGCGGACGGCGGTGACGATCTTGCCGCGATGCGCGGGCAATTCATCGAGCACGCTGACATCGAGATCGCCGTAGAGCGTCATGGTGAGCGTGCGCGGAATTGGCGTGGCGGTCATGACGAGCACATCGGGAGCGACGCCCTGGCTGCGCAGCCGGGCCCGCTGGAGGACGCCAAATTTGTGCTGTTCGTCGATCACGGCCAGCCCGAGCCGGGTCAGCCCCGCGCCTTCGTAGAGCAGGGCGTGGGTGCCGATGAAGATGTGAGGCTCGCTTTCTGGAAACGCGTCGAGCGGGGAATTCCGGGGAGCACGGGCGTCCCGCCCGTCGTCGCCAGCGTCCCGCCGGGGACCCTCTGGCGACCAAACCCACGGATAATCCTCCTCCGTACCCACGACCTTCGCGTCCCAAGGATTCCCCACGATACAACGGAACTTCTCGTACAAATCCTGATCCGATCGGATGTAGCGATCGAAATACTCCTCTTCCCAAATCGGGTGTCCCACAGTTTCCCGCAGCCGGGCAATCTCGTGGCCGGTGAACGATTTGATCGAATGCAGCAACTCGGCGAGCGGATGGAAGACCGGCTGGCCGTCGGCGTCGCTCGCCTTGATCAGCGGTTCCAGCAGCAGGTGGACGTGATCGGGCATGACACACGCCGCGAGCAATTCGTAGCGTTCGCCGTGAAAGTGGCGGGCGGCGGCGAGGACGATGGTGCGCTCGGCCGGTGAGAGCGGCTTTCGCATCCGTGTGGAAAACGTGACCGCGTAGATGGCGTGCGGGCGCTCGAAGTGGGGGAGGAGGCGTTTGCCGTATTGGGCGCCGGTGAGGGGTTCCGGCGGGACGCTGGAACCGGCGGGCGGGACGCCCGTGCTCCCCGCAGCTTCAGGTCCGCGCGCAGAGTCTTGCTTCGCGTTTTCGAAGAGCGGGAGCGGTTCGCTCTGCTCGCTGCGCGCACCGGTGCGGAGGGCGACGCGCAGACCGAGCGGTTCGCAGAGGCGCTGGAAATTCAGGTAATGCTGCTCGGCGAGGATCTGCGTCGGGGCCATGAGCGCGGCCTGGTAGCCCGCTTCCACGGCGAGGAGCATGGCGCTCAGGGCGACGAGGGTTTTGCCGGAGCCGACGTCACCGTGGAGCAGGCGGTTCATCGGGCGCGGCGTGGAAAGGTCGGCGCGGATCTCGGCGATGGACCGCTCTTGCGCGCCGGTCAGCGGGAAGGGGAGCGACGCGTGCAGGCGGCGCAGGTAGGTGTCGCCAGCGCAATGAATGGCGCCCGGTTGGGCGGTCTGCTCGGCGCGCTTGGCGGCGACGCAGAGCTGCATGGCGAAGAATTCGTTGAGCACGAGATGGCGCCGGGCTTTTTCCAAGGCCGCCGTGTTGTCGGGAAAATGGATTTGCCGCAGCGCCCAGGCGCGCGGCGTGGCGTCGAGCGCCGGCGGCACGAACTGCTCGACGGTGTCGTCCTGCAACTGCTCCAGCACCTCCCAAATGAGCCGGCGCAGCACGCGCGGCGAGAGCCCTTCCGTGGCGCGATGCACCGGGGTGATGCGATTGAGATGAATCGACACCTCGGCGTCCTCCTCGACGATCTCAAACTCGGGATGGGAAATGACCACGCCCGCCTTGCTACTCTTCGGCTTTCCGTAAACGACCAGCCGGTGCCCGGCGACGATCATCTTCTCGACCCAATGCGCATTGAACCAGCGGCAGGTCAGCGGCGGACTGAGCGCGTGGGCGTTTTCCTCCTCCAGCACGGCGTCGAACATCTTCTGCCAGCCGCCGCGAATCCGCACCACCTTGGTTTTCTTGACCACGCCGCAGACGCACACCGGTTGGTCGCTGTCGCCTGTCGGGAAATGATCGAAGCGGGTGCGATCCTCGTAGCGCTTCGGGAAATGGGTGAGCAGCGCCTCGACCGTGGTGAGCCCGACGCGCTCGAGCTGCCGCCGCCGCGGCGTCGGAATCCAGTCCAGTTCGGTCAGCGGCGTGGCGGGATGCACGGGGACCACACTAGCGGAAGGGCGCGCCTCCGAGGCAAAGCAAATTCGTCCGGGCCGGGGCCGGATTCCTGCTTAGATAAAATTTGGAAGCACGGAAATGTCCGGTTGACCCAGTCGTCATCCCCACTACCGTCCGCGCTTCCCCAAAATCATGAGCCAAAAAATCCGCATCTGCCTCATTTTGTTCGTCTTGGCTTTCCTTGCCCCGACTTTCACCCACGCTGCCAGCCGGGATTCCCTCTACGACGCCCGGACGGCGCAGAAGATCAATCCGGCGATGCAATCCATCCTCGGCCCACAGTCCGGCAAGTTCCGCTACGACAAGCGGATGATTCGCGCGGCGGAGATCGCGTCGGCCCGCGCCCGGAAACATTCGACCAGCCGCTGCTGGCGTTACGTCAAGGACGCCCTGCTCGCGGCGGAAATCGTCGAAACCCGCCCGGTCACGGCCTACGCCAAGCAGGCCGCGGCGGAATTGACCCAGAATCATGGCTTTCGGAAAATCCGCGAGCGCAACCCCTACAAAGCGCCGCTCGGCTCGGTGATCGTCTATGGCGGACGCGGGGCGGGTCACGTGGAGATTCGCACGGCCAGGGGCTTCGTGAGCGATTTCCCCTCCTTGAAGCCGTCGCCCCGGCCACTCATCGGCATTTACATCAAGCCGCGCGCCTGACGCGGTGACCGACGGTCGGTTTTGGACCCCAGCTCGCGGGGCGATCTGCGGCGTCTAATTCGCCGAAGTTTGGGGAAGGCTGGGGGCTCAGGGATGGCCGGAAATTTCACAGCCGATAAAAAAAGTGGAAGCAGGTGATTGCGCAGTTGCAAAGGCTGGCGGCCCCGTTTAGCAAAGCACCCCTATGTCCAACCAACCCTCCAATCAGCAAGTTCTCCAAGTCCGTTACGACGACCTTAAAGCCAGCTACGCGAACCATGTTTTGGTCAGCGTCGGGGCCGAGGAAGTCTATCTCGATTTCACCTCCGGCATCGTCGCGGACCGCCCCGGCGTGTCTCTTCTGCCGATCCACACGCGCATCGCCATGACGCCCTCCGGCGTGGTGCGTCTCACGCAGTTGCTCACGCAGACCATCCAGAATTTCCAGGTCGTGAACCTCAACCCGCCGACCGAAGCGCCGAAGCCCGTCGAGCAGCCAGTGGTCGAAGACAAGGACAAGTAGTCTGAGCGCGGTTTGATCCGCGCCCCCTTCATTCCCAACTGTTTATCCACCCGCCGTTCCACGCTGATCAGTGTCATGCCTGGGGCGGCGGGTGGATTTTTTCTCCGACCAAGATTTCCGCGTGATTCGCACTGCTTTCGTTCTCGGCGCCGGCCTCGGCACGCGCCTCAAGTCGCTGACCGCGCGCCGCCCGAAGCCGCTCATCCCGGTCGCGAACCGTCCGCTCATCACCTACGCGTTCGATCACCTGCTCGGCGTCGGTGTCGAGAGCTTCGTGATCAATACGCACTGGCGCTCGGAAGCCTACGCAGAGACTTTTCCCGAGCCGGTGTATGGCGGCGCGGCGCTGGCCTTTCGCGACGAGCAACCCGCTGTGCTGGAGACCGCCGGCGGGATTTGGAATGTCCGCGACCTGCTTGGGGGCGGCACCTTTCTCGTCTATAATGGCGACATTCTCAGCGACCTTCCGCTCGAGCGCGCACTGCGCGAACACTGCGATCGCGGGAACGAAGTGACGATGATTCTGCGTTCGACGGGTGGCCCGCTTCAGGTTGCCTTCGACGCGGCGAGCGGGCGCGTGACCGACATCGGGGATCGCGTCGATGCCGCGGCCAGCCCGCGGTTTCTGTTTAGCGGCATCTATGTCGTGAGCGCGAGTTTCATCGCCCGCATCCCGGCGGCCACGAAAATCAGCGTCGTGCCGATCTTCTGCGACATGATCCGCGCAGGTGCAAAACTCGGCGGCGTGGTCATCGACGAAGGCCACTGGTGGGACCTCGGTTCGCGCGAGCATTACCTCGGCGTGCATCGCGATCTGGCCCACGACCAGCCCGCGCCCTGGATCGACCCGAGCGCACAGATCGCCGCCGACGCGCACATCCTCGGCGTCACCGCCATCGGCGCTGGTGCCCGCGTCGGGGCCGGCGCGGTCCTGCGGGACTGCCTCGTCTGGGACGGTGCCGAAGTCGCGCCGGGCGCTCAATTGGACCGCTGCATTGTCACGACCGGCGCGCGGGGCGAAGGCGCGCATGCGGACGAGGACTTCGCGTAAAAAAAATCACCCGACAGCTCGTAATTCCGCAGTCGAAACTCCCCTCGCATGCCCCGCCACTCCTTCTCCGCCATCACCGTCGCGGCCATCGAAAAGGGTGGCTCGGGCCGCAAATTCTGGCGGATGCACGTCGGTGGGCAATCGCTCATCCTCGTGCGCTACAACGAGGACCGGCCGGAAAACAAACACTACGTCGCCATCGGGAGTTTTCTCGCGACCGTCGGCGTGCGGGTGCCGGTCACTCATTTCCACGACGAGGCCGAGGGTTTGATCGTCATGGAAGATGCCGGCGACAACGACCTCTGGAGCCACCGGCTCGATCCGTGGCCGCAGCGCCGCGCGCTCTACCAGCGCACCCTCGACCAGGCGCTCATCCTCCACACCCAGGCGCACCGCGCCCCCGACGCCCAGTCGCTGAAATTTCTCCAGCCCGTCTTCGACGCCGCGCTCTACCAATGGGAGCAGGAATATTTTTTCGAGCACTGTCTCGGTCGGCACTTCGGCCTCAGCGAGGCGCAGATCGAAGCGGAAGGTGACCGCGCCCGGCTCGCGGGAATCGCCGGGCATCTGGCGAAACAACCGCGCGTCCTCGTCCATCGCGATTTCCAAAGCCAGAACATCATCGTGCGCGACGGCGAAGTCTGTCTCATCGACTTCCAGGGCTTGCGTCCCGGCCTCGCCCAATACGACCTCGCCTCGCTCCTGCTCGACCCCTACGTGACGCTGAGCGAAGCCGAGCGCGAAGAACTGCTCTCCCATTATCTCAGTGGCCTGCACGGCCCGGGCCGGGCGGAGGCGCCGGGTTGGCGGACCCTGTACGACCTCTGCGCCATGCAGCGCCTCATGCAAGCGCTGGGCGCCTACGGTAAACTCGGCCACGCCGACGGGCGCGCCGCTTTCCTCGACCACATTCCCGCCGCGCTGGTGTCATTGCGTGAGGTGATGGAGCGCGTCGCGGGCCTCGAAAAATTGCGCGCCCTGCTCGCGAGATTGTAACGCGCCGTGGCCCTTCCCGAGTCGATCCCGCTCAGGGCTTCACCTTCGCCACGTAGCCTGCGCGGCGGACCGCCATGATCAGATCGTCTTCCTTGAGTTTGGACGCGTCGTAAGTCAGGCGCGCCTCCTTGCCCGCCAGTTGCACCGTGCATTCGCCGACCGAGCCGGTCTTGCGCAATTCCGTGGTCACGCTTTTGACGCAGGCTTCGCAGGTCATGCCATCGATGGCCAGGGCGATCTCTTTCGGCTCGGCCAGATTGGTGGCTGCGGGTGGCGGTTCTGCGGCGATGTGGGGCTTTGGCGCTTCGCTGCAAGCTGCCAGGGTAAAAGCGAGGAGGCTGAGCGAGAGGAGTCGTGAGAGATTCATCATGAAAGTGCGTTACGATGCGCGGGCCGCGGAGCGATGCAAGCCGCTTGGCACCGGGCTTGCCGCAGCGGTGGCAGGTGAGGCAGTGTCCCTTCTACCATGATCCCGCGCCCACCTACCGTCGTCATCGAAGCCGTGTCGCCGCTCGTCGAAGGTGGGAGGTATCCGGTGAAGCGCGCGGTCGGCGAAGACATCGTGGTCGAGGCGGATGTCTTTAAGGACGGACACGACGTGGTGTCCGCCGTCCTGAAATGGCGCAAGCAGGGGCAGACGAAGTGGTACGAAACGCCGATGCAGGTCACCGATCCTTTCAATGGCGACCACTGGCGCGGAGTCTTCTCGGTCTTCGAGAATGCAATTTACGAATACACCATCGAGGCGTGGGGCGATTATTTCCGGTCGTGGCAGCATGAGTTTCAGGTCAAGTTCGACGCCGGGCTGACGGAGCTGACCAGCGAGACGCTCGAAGGCGCGGACCTCGTCGCGCGGGCGGCGCGGCTGGCGCAGATCGATGGACAAAAGCGCGACGCCGAGCGGCTCGTGATCCTGGCCGACAAGATCCGCGAGGGCACGCCATCCGAAGTGAACGCACTCGCCCACTCGCCAGAGGTCGAAGCATTGCTGACCGCCTACTCGGACCGCAGCGAGAGCACCGACTACGTGTTGAATCTCCCGCCCGTCGCGGTGCTCGTGGAAACGCCCGCGCCGGCGGGTGTGGATACTTCCCCCTATAGCCCCGGCACTGCTGCGGAATCCGCCGCCAGCCGCCCGCTGGAAGTCGTGAAAGACTCTTCGCCCAGCGGCAAGAAGATGAAATCGTCGAAGAAGAAAAAGGCGGAAACGCTGGCCGAACCGGCGCCGCCCGCGGAGTCCACGGTGATCGTGCCCTTCCCCACCAGCGAAGCGCGATACACGCCGAAATATCCGCTCGTGTATGTGGATCGCCCGCGGGCGCTCTTCGCGCAGTGGTATGAATTCTTCCCGCGGTCTGCCGAGGGCCGCGGAGACAAGGGTTCGACCTTCCGCGACTGTCTGCCGCGCATCGACGACGCCCGGGCGATGGGCTTCGACGTCATTTACTTCCCGCCCGTCCACCCCGTCGGCGTGACCGCCCGCAAAGGGAAGAACAACGTCGTGACCTGCCAGCCCGGCGAGCCCGGTGTGCCCTACGCCATCGGCAACCGGCATCAGAACTGCCCGAACGGCGGCGGCCACAAGGACGTCGCGCCGGAACTCGGCACGCTCAAGGACTTCGACTGGCTGGTGAAGGAAATCCACGCGCGCGGGATGGAACTGGCGCTCGACTTCGCGCTCAACTGCTCGCCCGATCACCCCTACGTCCACGAGCACCCCGACTGGTTCTACAAGCGGCCGGACGGCACGATCAAATACGCCGAGAATCCGCCGAAGAAATATCAGGACGTCTATCCGCTGAATTATCACAACGCGGACTGGCGCACGCTCTGGGACGAGATCACGAGCGTCGTCGAGTTTTGGTGCGAGCACGGCGTTCGCATTTTCCGCGTTGATAATCCGCACACCAAACCCGTGGCGTTTTGGGAGTATCTCATCAATCGCGTGCAGCGCCGTTTCCCCGACACGATCTTCCTCGCCGAGGCTTTCACCCGCTCGAAGATGATGAAGACGCTGGCCAAAGCGGGTTACGCGCACAGCTATACCTACTTCACCTGGCGCAATACCAAGCAGGGGCTGACGGAGTATTTCACCGAGCTGACCCAGACGCCGTGCGCGGAATATATGCGGCCGAATATCTGGCCGAACACGCCGGACATTCTCCCGAGCTTCCTGCAATTCGGCGGACGCCCCGCGTTTATCATCCGCGGCGTCCTCGCGGCCACGCTGTCGCCCATCTACGGCATCTATTCGGGCTTCGAGCTGTGTGAAAATGCCGGGATCGACAGGAAGCCATTCGACGCCGGAGCCAACGTCCCGCATTTCCTCCACCTCTGCGACAACGACTACAAGCAGCTCGCCAAGGAGGAGTATCTCGACTCGGAGAAATACCAGTGGAAAGAGCGCGACTGGGACGCGCCGGGCAACATCAAGGACACGATCACGCGGCTTAACCGCATCCGCCGGGAAAACCGTGCGCTCCAGCAATTGCGAAATCTGCGCTTCCAGCACGTCGATAACGACCTCGTGCTTTACTACGCAAAGATGACCGGGGCGCGGGACAACATCATCCTCGTCATCGTCTCGCTCGATCCGTTTCACGCGCAGGACGCTTACATCGATGTGCCCGTCGAACAGTTCGGCTGGGTCGAGGGCCAGGCCTTCCAGGTGCATGATCTCCTCAACGACGAGCGTTACCTGTGGACCGGCCGGCGCAACTTCGTCCGCCTCACGCCAGAGAAACCCGCGCACGTTTTTCGCGTCCGCCGGAAAACCCATAGCGAAAAAGATTTCGACTATTACTTGTGAGCCCGATCAGTCATTCTGAGCGGAGTTTAACGCAGTCGAAGAACCCCGTGGCTTCCCCCGATCGTAAATTTTTGGTGGTTCGCCGGGATTCTTCGACTTCGCTCAGAATGACCGCAACTCTACCGCAAACCCTCATGAACTCACTCCGCACCCTCCTCACCACCACCTGCACCGTCCTCATGGCCGCCACGCTTTCTGCCGCTGATTCTCCGCTTTACCAAATCCCGCTTAAGGACATCGACGGCAAGGATACCTCGCTCAAAGCCTATTCCGGCAAGGCGTTGTTGATCGTGAACGTGGCTTCGAAGTGCGGCTACACGAAGCAGTATTCCGGTCTCGAGGAAGTCTGGAAGAAGTATCAGGACAAGGGGTTGGTCGTGCTCGGCTTTCCCTCGAATGACTTCGGCGGTCAGGAGCCCGGAACGAACGAGGAGATCAAGCAGTTCTGCTCCTCGAAGTTTGCCGTGACCTTCCCGCTTTTCGACAAACTCCACACCAAGGGCGCGGAGCAGCATCCGCTTTACCTCGCGCTGACTGGCCCGACTTCGCCGGTTCCCGGCCCCGTGAAATGGAACTTCGGCAAGTTTCTCGTCGGCCGCGATGGCCAGATCATTGCGCGCTACGACTCGAAGGTGGCGCCGGATTCGCCGGAGCTCGCTGCCGCCATCGAAACCGCGCTCGCGGCGAAGTAGGGCGCGTCTCGGGGAGCACGGGCGTCCCGCCCGTTGCGCCCGGCGTCCCGCCGGACGCGCCCTGAAGCATGGCGCGCGGAGCGCGGATACGAAATATTGCGGATACGCGACGTCCACGGTTCCCGGCGGGACGCCGGAAACGACGGGCGGGACGCCCGTGCTCCCGCGAGCGCTTACGCGCTTACGCGCTGCCGCTCTTGATCTGCTCCAGTTCCTCCCACCGCGCGTAGAGTTGCGGCACGCGCTCTTTCGCCGCCTTCAGCCGGTCCTCAAACTGCTGCCAGTCGTCGCCGTGCTTCATGTAGAAATCCGGCGCGGCGAGCGTCGATTCGAGATTCACCACTTCCTCCTCGGCCAAGTGGATGTCGGCCTCGATCGTTTCCAGTTCCCGCGTCTCCTTGTAGCTGAGTTTCCGAACCTTTTCCGCCCGCTTCGGCGCAGCGGCGGCGGACGGTTTGCTGACCACGCCGATCGGATTAGCCAGCGGACGGGCGGCCCGCTTTTCGAGGTAGTAGTCGTAGTTGCCGGCATTGAGCGTGACCACACCGTTGCCCTCAAAGGCGAGGGTGTCGGTGCAGACGCGGTTGAGGAAATAGCGGTCGTGGCTGACCACGATGATGCTGCCTTGGAAGTAGAGCAGCGCTTCTTCGAGCAGGCGCAGCGTGGCGAGATCGAGGTCGTTCGTCGGTTCGTCGAGAATGAGGACGTTGCCGCCGCGCTTGAGCACTTTCGCGAGGATGACGCGGCTGCGTTCGCCGCCGCTGAGATGCGCGATCTTCGAGTTGATCCGATCGTCGGTAAAAAGAAACCGCCGGAGGTAGGCGCGCAGCGTGATCGTCTCTTCGCCGAGTCGCACATGCTCGCTGCCGTCGCCGACTTCCTCCCAGATGGTCTTTTCGTCATCGAGCAGCAGGCGGTTCTGGTCGATGTAATTGATCACGGTGCGGGCGCCGGTTTCGACTTCGCCCGAAGTCGGCGCGAGCTGGCCCATGATGATCTTGAGCAGCGTCGATTTGCCGACGCCATTGCGCCCGACGACCCCGAGGCGCTGGCCGGCGGCGAGATCGAGGTTCACGTAGTCGAAGAGCATCCGCCCGCCGAGTTCCATGCCGACGTTGCGCAGCTCGATCACGCGATTCGCGAGCTTCGGCGCGGGCGGGATGATCAGCTCGACGTCGAGTTCCTGCTCCGGTCCTTCCTTCCCCGCTTCCTCAAAGTAACGCTCGATTCGATCCACGCTTTTCGTCCGCCGGGCGCGCGGCCCTTTGCGGACCCATTCGAGTTCGTGCTTTAAGAACTTCTGGCGCTTCCGCTCGTTCTCCTCCTCGGTCGATTCGCGCGCCGCCTTGGCGAGCAGGAAGTCGTTGTAGCTGCCTTGATAGGACAGAAAGCCGCCACGCGTCAGTTCCAGAATGCGCGTGGCGATGCGGTCGAGGAAGTAGCGATCATGCGTGACGAAGAGACACGCGCCGGGATACCGCGCGAGGAAGTCCTCCAGCCACTCGATGCTCTCGGTGTCGAGGTGGTTGGTCGGTTCGTCGAGGATCAGGAAATCCGGGCGCGCGAGCAGGGCGCGGCACAGCGCGACGCGCCGCTTCTCGCCACCGCTGAGCGTGCCGACGATCCGTTCGCGCGCCGGGGCGTGCAGATTGGTCGCGAGGCTTTCGATGCGTTGGTCGAGGTTCCAGCCGTCGTGATGGTTGATGAGATCGAGCACGACCGCGCTGCGCGGGCTTTCGGGCGGCGTGTCTTCGTATTCCTGGAGCAAGGCGAGGACACGCGCGGCCCCAGCTTCGATATTGGCATGGACGGTCGCGGCCTCCTCGAGCGCGAAGACCTGCGGCAGGTAGCCGGTGATCAAATCCCGGCGCCGCGTGAACAGCCCGGCGTCGGGTTGCAGATCACCAGCAGCGATGCGGAGGAAGGTCGATTTGCCGCAGCCATTGCGCCCGACCAGTCCGATGCGCTCGCCTTCCCCGATCGCGATGGTCGCGCGGTCGAGCACGGTCTGTGGACCGTAGCGGACGGTGAGTTCGGTGGCGCTGGCGATGGGTTCGGGCATGAGCGGGCTGTAATTGGGGGCAGCAACCGCCATCCGGCAAGCGCGCTATTCCTCGGCGGATAACTCGACGAGGCGCTGCCCGATATTGAGATGGAGAAAAATCGTCGCTCCGATCGTGAGAAAAAACGACACGAGGAGTCCCGATTCCTCACGAAAGATACCGACCGAACTGATGCCGACGAACATCGCGAGCAGGAAGTGGATGCCCACGGCCAGCGGCAGTGCGCCGCGTTTGACCCGGAGGGAAAGATTGGCCACCAGATGGAGGAAAAATACGCCCTGCGCGAAGGCGAAACAGAAGGCGACGAGTCCCCAAAAATCGCTCCGGCTCTGCCAGGAAAAGCCCCGCCAAATCTCCCGGATAATTCCCGAAATCATCGGCAGGCTGAGCGCGAGATAAAGTCCCGCGGCGAAAAGGGAAGGCACGATCCCGCGGATCTTTTCGTAGGCGACGTGGCGGATGCCCTGCGGGAGCATGGCCAGGCTGGAGAGGGTCTGACCCTGGCGCTCAACGCGGAAGATGCTCGCGGCGCCGAAGGCCAGTTCCACGCCGATGAAGCCGGCCATCAGCCAGAACATCCCGGCTCCGAAATCGTGCCAGTCGGGCGGCCCGCCGAGTTTTTGCGGCCAGCAGAGCGCGGCCAAAAGCGGCGCGCCGTAGATGCAGAACTTGATGACCAGCCAGAGCTTGCCGCCGCTCAGGAAGTAAAAATCCTTCCAGGCCAGGGCCTGCGACCAGGGCCGGCCCGGGCTGAGGGCGCGCCAGCGGACACGCGACCGGGCCAGTCCACCGCGACCGGGCGCGCTTTCCTTCTGCTCCCCGCAGAATTTTTCGAACACCGCCCAGGCGAGCAGGAAGAAGACGGCTCCCAAAGCGAGGTTGCTCCAGACTTGGAAGGTGAAAGCACTTCCCCGGAAGCCGGTGCGAAAAATGACGTCGAGCCGGAAGAATGGCGAAGCGTCTTCCGCGAATTTTGCGAGCGCCTGGAGCCCCAGGACCCAGTCGCTCGAGGAGGTAAGCATCCCCAGTCGCACGGGCAATTGCGCCAGCCAGCTCGCCAGCGGGACGAGCGCGAAAAACGAGAACAAGGCGCCACCGGTGAGGACCGCCGCGCCGCTCGTCCGGCGGCACAGCACCGACGCGAAGAGCGCGAGATTGCTGACCAGCACAAGGAACGCGCCGACCGCGACGTAGGCGGCGAGGATCTGCCGCAGCGAGATGCCGCCAAGTGTGATGGCCAGCATGGTGAAGGGAATCTGCGCGGCGAAAAGCAGGGTGGCCGCGCAGAGGCGGCTCGTCGATTTTCCGAGCAGGATGGAGAGCGGATTGAGATTGGTCATCCGCAGCAGGCCGAGGGTCATCTCCTCCTTCTCCTCGCTGATCGCGGAGGAAAAATAGCTGACTCCCGCGAGAATGACGAAGCAGAGATCGATGCCGATCACCGTCGCGAAAAAACGCATGCCGGGAGCATTTGCCCAACCCATGCTGGTCTGGATCGTGAAAAGAAACAGCAGGATGACGAGGACCAGCGCGGAGCGGGCGAAGTAGGTGAGTTTCTGCCGGCTGTCCTCACGCAGCGAGCGAATGAAGAGGGCGAGGAGCGGGGAGGTCATGGGAAAATGACCAATGGCCGCGCCGCAAAGTGGCTCATGATTTGGAAGGATTGTTCATTGGCCATGGCGGCTTTGGTCATTTCCTCAACTAGCCTTCGCCGGCGAGGGCTTCAAGCCGGCGCAGGGTCATTTGGTGGAGGATGAACGTGACCACGATGCTCACCGCGCAACTGAGCAGCGGGCTGAGCAACGCGAAGTTGAAACTGGCAGCGGATCTGCCGAATGAAAAATTGAGCCCGGCCATGGGAAGCATGGCGAGGAGCGAGATGAGCGTCCGCAACGCGTAGGTGGTGACGTAGCCGATGGGCAACGCCCCGCGTTTCATCGAAAGCGAAAGCCACGCGACGACGTGGACGAGCAGGATCACGCCGACCCAGCCGGAAACCATGTGCATGAACATCATCAGGCCGATTTCCCTCGTGCCGCTCGATCCGGTGAAGAAAATCAATTGGAGAAGTCCGCCGGCGACGGTGCAGATCGCGCCGGGTGCGGCGGCGAGGAGGAAGGCGCCCGCTTTCCGGCGGACGATCTGCCGCATCGTGCCGGGCAGAACGGCGAGCGCGGAGAGCGTTTGCCCGTCGATCTCGCTGCGAAAGAGACGCGCGGCCATCGCCGCGACGTCGATGGAGAAGACGAAAGGGACGAGGAAATGAAACATCGCGATCATCCCGCCGCCTCCGGAAGAACCATGGAAGATCACTTCGCCGATCGCGCCGGCGAGCGCCCCACCATAGCCGAGCGAGCGCACGATCAGACCCATCCGACCGCCGCACAGGAAGTGAAAGTCTTTCCAGATCAAGGCGTCCTTGCGCGGCCGTGGTGGGCGGCCCAAGCGCCCGCCCACGGCGGGCCTCGGGACCGGCCCCGTGGCCACGGCTTCGTCCGTCGTGCGGTCGCAGCAGCGTTCGAAGAGAACCCACGCGAGCAGGAAACTTCCGGCGCCGAGCGCGAGATTACTCGCCACCTGCCAGCCGGCCGGTGATCCGGCGAAGCCCGTGCCGAGCACTTCGATCAGCCGCGCGATCGGGGTGGTTTTCCACAGCATCCCGGCGAACTGGTCGAGGCCGGCTGGGGCGCCGTATTTCAGCAACTCCCGATGCAGCACGCCAAGCAGCGGACCGGCGCTGAGCAGCAAGCCGATCAGCAGCACGCTGAAGCTCGCCGCGCCGGGCGTGCGCCGGGCCAGCACCGAGCCGAGCAGCGCGACATTGCAGAGCAGGAAGGTGTAGGCCGCGAGCGTGCAATACGCGGCGAAAATCTGCCCGAGGGAAATCCCGCCGAGCGTGACGGCAAACACGGTGAAGGGAAATTGCGCGGCGAGCAGGAGCAGCGCGCCGCCGAGCCGGCTGGTCGATTTGCCGAGCAGGATGGAGAGCGGATTGAGATCGGTCATCCGCAGCAGTCCGAGCGTCTGCTCTTCCTTCTCCTCGGTCACCGCCGAGGCGAAATAACTCAACCCGACAAACGTGATCGCCACCATCTGAAGCGTGATGATGGTAATGAAAAAGCTGCGGCCCGGCGCGCCCGTCCAGACACCGGCTGCCGAAATGGCGAGCAAGACGAGCAGGATGAAACCGCCCAACCCCGCCCGCGCCCAGTACGTCGCTTTGCTCAGCGCGTCTTCGCGCAGCGAGCGGGTGAAAAGGGTGAGCAGTGGGGAACTCATCGCGCGCTTCCGGTACGGGGGAGGGGCGAAAAAGAGCAGGAATTCATACTGCGTGTCATTCTGAGCGGAGCAGCGCGGTGGAGGTGGTGTCGGGGTGGGCGGCGCGCTGCGTAGTCGAAGAATCCCGTCGCATCCGGTGACGTCCCTCGTAAATTCCTGGGATCCCTCGACTGCGCTCCGCCCACTTTTTCACCTCCGCTCCGCTCAGGATGACGCGCTTCTTTCAAGTTCGGTATGTTATACGGCGGAGTCGCGCACGCCGGGTTCGGTCAGGTCCATGAACGCCTGGTTCAAGTGCTTCACGTCCTCGGCGAAGCTGACGATCTGGCCACCCGCGGCGAGCGCGGTTTGCAGGATGGTATTCAGCGGGAGTTGCGTGCGGTCGAAGGTCAGCGTGTAGCGCGCCTCATTCGGCAGCGGCGGCACGATGCGTTGCATGCCGGGGAGTTTGGCGAGTGTGTCGGAGGTCGCGGGATGTTCGGCGGCCAGCGTGAGCAGATAGGTCGCGGTGTCGCCGTCACTCGTCGCGATGAGGCCGCGCATCGTGCCGGTGTATTTCACGGCGCCGCGGTCGAGGATGGTGACGTGATCGCAGAGCGTCGCGAGTTCGCTCAGGATGTGCGAACTGATGAAGATCGTCTTCCCCAGCCGGCGCAACTCTTCGAGGATCTCCATGAGCTCGATGCGGGCGCGCGGATCGAGGCCGCTGGCCGGTTCATCGAGGAGCAGCAGATCGGGATCATGGACGAGCACGCGGGCCAGCGAGACCCGCTGCTGCATGCCGCGGGAGAGACCGTTGATGAGATCGTCGCGGCGCCCCGCCATGTCGGTCAGCGCGAGCACATCGCCGATGGTCTGGTCGCGCTGCGCGAGGCCGAGGCCGTAGGCCGCGCCGAAGAAATCGAGATACTCGAACACCGTCATCTGCCGGTACATCGAGAAATGATCCGGCATGAAGCCGATCTTGCGGCGCACCGCCTTGCAATCCTTCACGATGTCATGCCCGAAGACGCTCACGCTGCCCGTCTGCGGCTTGAGCAGCGTGGCGAGGATTTTCAGCGTGGTCGTTTTGCCCGCGCCGTTCGGCCCGACGAAGCCGTGGATGGATTTCCGATGCACGGTGAAGCTGACGCCCGCGACCGCCTGGTGGGTTTTGTAGCGGTGACGGAGGTCGCGGATGTCGATGACGGTTTCAGGGTCCATGCGAGAAGGGAAAGCGCTTAGGGTTTGAAGATCTCCTGCACGTAGAGCACCCAGCCGCGCTCGCGGTCGAAGCCCGGTCCGCGCAAATGAAAGGACACAGGCGCAGGCGCGATGATGCCGAGCTGGAGCTGGTCGGCGGGTGTGGGCGGCTCGACGACGGTTTGCAGGAAAACTTCCGGCGCACTCAGCGCCCGCGCGGCGAGCAGCGGCATCAAGGCGCGATGCCCGTCCCGATTCTGATCGCGGTTGAACTGATTGTGAAAAGCGAGCGGCGAGAGTTTGTCGCGCGAGAAATAAGCGCTCAACTCGGTCGCGCTCCCGCTCAATTCCAGCACGCCATTCTTCAGCACCATGCCGCGATGCTTTCCGCCTCCGATGATCCAGGCTTCCGCCACGTCCCTGGGGAATCCCGCGCCGGTTCGCAGGCGGAGCTGAGCCGGATGATCGGCCGGGCCGGACCACTGCTCGACCGTGACGCTGGTGTCGTCGCCCATCATCACCCCGCGATGCACGAAAGTGCGCGATGAGTAGAGCGGGATATCCAACTCGATGCGTCCGTCCTTGCCATTGAGGACACGGCCGCCCGCCGAGTCAAAGGCCAGGCCGGTGCCGTAGAGGTTGGCCGGTGCTTCGTGCGTGAGCGTGTAGAGATCGCCCGTCGTCGCAAAGGCGCTGATCCATTGCGTGGCATCGTACCGTCCGCCGCCCAGCGATTGCGCGATGGTCAGCGAATTGACCGTCTGGCTTTCACCGTAGCCGCGCCGCCCGACGACGGCAAAGGCCGTGCCGAAAAGCGCCACCACGCCGAGGAACAGGAGGATGGATACGCGGAAGTCGAACTTTCGCCGGAAGCGATAGTGCAGCGGCCCAATCACGCCAATATAGGCGAGGGCAAGCAAGTGGATCGCCGACCAACTCACGGTCGGGCGGGTGAGTGAAGAGAGCTGCTGGGAAAGCGCGGCTTCGAGATCGTAAACCACCGGGCTTTGGGCTTGCTTCAAGGTGCGCGGCGGATCGCCGTGCTCGGCGAGATATTTTTCGTTCATCTCGCGCGCGCCGACCTGATGACGGCGGACAATTCCCGCGCCAATCCTGACCATGTCCCCCCCGGCATTCAGCGCTTCGAGGCCGTCGGCGAAAATCGGAAATCGCCCATCCGGCGCGGGCCGCAAATGGACGGTGCCGACGCGCTTCAGCCAGTCGAGAAACGCCTCGCGCCGGGCTGGTTCCCAGCGCGGCGCATGATCGAGCACGACCGCATCGAGCGCATCCGTCGCGACGACGGTGGTTGGGAAAAGTTCCTCGGGAAAGGATTTCAGCGCACCGGCGGGGGCGAAGGGATTGGCGGTGTCCCGCAGCGCCACGCAGGCCGGCGGGCCGAGTTTGATTTCCTCGAGGAGTTCGTAGCTTTCCTTCGCTCCGCGGCCCCACTGCACCACATACCGACCGGGGTTGTTGCCGATGAAAACATGGAACTGCACCCAGCGCGTGGTGTGCGGGGCGAGGTAAACGGGCTGCACGTATTCCGTCCCCCGCGAGCCGCCACCGCCGTCGGCGGACGCCAGGACGAGTTGACCGTCGAACGCGCCTGATCGCGGATTGTCCACCAGCACCGAGACCGGATTGAAGCGCCCCGGCACGACGCGTCCGTCGAACCCGACGATCGTTTCCCGCACTTCCAGCGCCAGCGCCGGGCGGGCGGCGAGCAGTAAAAGAGCCGCGAAAATCCAGCGGAGAATGGGTGAGCCTGCCATGCGTGTGGCGGAGATTAGCGGAACGTCGGGGTGCGTTCCAAGGCGTTCGTGCGCGGGCGGCGCTGAAACCACCACCATTCCACGAGGAGCAGGACAAATCCGGCGAAGGCCAGCGCCCACCAGAGCGAGCGGTCGCTTTTCGAGGCGGCGGTGGCGGCAGTCACGCTCAGTTGATCGTTGAATTCGATCCGATCCACCGCAGCCAGCGAGGTCTCTGTCGGGGAGAGCAGGCTCGCGCCGAGGCGCTGCGTGCTGCCGTCGTCGCCGGTCAGGAGGTATTCACCGGCGCGCGGCGCGGGCAGGCCGCTGATTTGTCCGGCCGCATCGCTGCGGGCCTCGCGACGCGCGCTGCCCGGCCCGTCAAGCGTGTAGCTGTGATCCGGGGCGGCGGCGAGTGGCGGCAGGACGCCGGTGGCGATGGCGCGGGTTTCGGCGAGGCCGGCTTGTTGCCAGGCGACTTGCACGAGGTTGGAGACGAAGATCGGGAAGCCGACGCGGTAGGGGAGCGTCGAACGATCGGTGTGGAAAAGCAGATCGATCTCCAGCGTTTCGCCCGCACGCCTTTCGAGCAGGAGCGGCCCGCGTTCACCCTGCGCGATCACCTCGTAACCCAGTCCGGCGAAAGCTTCGTCCGTGGTCGTGCCGAGGCGCGTGGGTTGATCCATGAAGATGACGTCGCGCAGGCTCACATGCTGGAGCAGTGGAGAATCGCGCCGCCAGTCGATGGCCTGCGCGTTGCGCTGCTCGATGCCGACGAGCGCCCGCAAATCGGGCGGGACGAGGCCGATCGCGCAGCGCACCCGCGCCGGCCGAGCGAGATCGGCTTCGCGGTCGGTGATGACGAGATCGAACGCCGCTGGTGGCGCGGCATCGGGCCTCGGGAAGATCGACAACTGGTCCATCGCCTCCAGCGCATGCCGATAACCGCCGAGCGATTCCGGCACGAAGACCGCGAGCGGGCGTGATTCCGGCAGGGTCAACCACGCGGCGTTATCCGCCGACAACGCATCGAATCCATTCAGCTTGAGCCGCGCCTCGATGGCGGCCGCCGGGCCGCCTGCGAGCTCGAAGACCAGTCGCGGGCTGCTGCCTCGGGCCAGCGCGATTTCCTGCCGGGCGATGACGTTGTCCTGCTGCACGAGTTCAAGCGTTCCAGTCGTGGATTCGGCGGTGTCCGATCCGGCGAGTTGCACGAAGACCTGCCAGCGGCCGCCGGGCGTGCGGCGGGCGTTGTACCCGACGATGCCGAAGTTCGATCCGGCGGGCGCGGTCTTTTGAAAATCGATCTGGAACGGCAGTTCGAAGTTGGTCCGCGCCGGGAAATTGCCGTCGGAAAAAAGCAGCACCTTGTCGAACGGCGCGGTGCGCCCGAGCGCCTGGGCCAGCCGGAGCGCTTCCTCCAGATCGCTCGGCATATCCTCGATCGTCAGGGCGTCGAGCGCTTCGCGAAGTTCGCGCTGGTTGTTGGTGAAAGCGGTCAGGCGACGCGCGGATTTTCCGAAAGCGACGAGCCCCATCTCCTGTTCCGGCAGCAGTCCGTCGATGCGTTCGCGGACGCGCTTCTTGACCTCGTCGAGTCGCGAGATGCCGCCTTCCTGATCCGCTCCGGCCATGCTTGCGGAAATGTCGATCAACAGCGGGAAACGCTCCGCCCGGGCGGCTTCGCGCCGCAGGAAAGGCTGCATCGCGGCGAGAACGAGGAGCGCGAGGATGAGGATTTGGAGGAGCAGCAGCAGGTTGCGCTTGAACCTTTGAAAGGGGGAATTGACGCGCTGATCGCTGAGCACCTGCCGCCACAAAACGAGGGACGGGATCTCCACGCGGGGACGCTTGAGCTTGAGGAAATAGAACGCGATCAGCGGGACGAGGAGCGCGAAGAGCCATGCGCTGGCGAGGGAGCTGAAGGCGGGCAGCATGGCGCGTTACATGATCCAGCCGCGGCGGCGCATCACGTCGAAGACGATGCGCTCGAATGGCTCGGCGCTGGACAGGGATAGGAATTTTCCCGCGCGTTGCTGGCAGAGCGCGGAGAGCCGCGCTTCGTGGGCCGCGCGGTATTCGTGGTAGAGCGCGAGCAGGTCGCCGGCGGAGGAGATGTCGAGATGGCCGGCAGTCTCGCAATCCACAAAGCGCAGATCACCGTTTAGTTCGGGATCGAGTTCGCTCGGCCCGAGCAGTTGCACGGCGAAGGGAACGAGCCCGGAGTTGTGGAGCAGATTGAAGGCGCGCCGCAGGTCGCCGTCGGTCAGGAAATCGCTGATGATGATGGCGACGCCGCGCCCGGTGTGCTGGCGCAGAAAATTTTCGATACCCTGCTCAACCGGCGTGTCTCCCCGGCCTTCGAGGCTTTCGAGGAAGGCGAAGAGCTTGCCCTGGGCGCCGCGTCCGCGGCTGGGCGCGAGCCGGGCCGATGACCCGAGTCCACTAGCGCTGACTTTTTCTCCACTGCGCAGCCCAAGGACACCGAGCGCTGCCGCGATGCGTTGGGCGAGCGCCATTTTTCCTTCAAAGGCCATCGAGCGCGACGCATCGACGAGCAACGCGACGTGCAGTTCCTCTTCGTGGTGAAACTGCTTGAGATAAGGCCGCTGAATGCGCGCGAAAATATTCCAATCGACGAAACGCACGTCGTCGCCCGGTGCATAATCGCGATAGTCGCAAAACTCCGTGCTCGCCCCGCCTTTCGCCGCCAGATGTTCGCCGCGGGCGCGGTTGGTCAGGCGACGCGAAACATTGAGGCGCAGCCGCGCGAGCCGATCGAGGTCGCGGTTGCTGAGCAACGTGGTGAGTTGAGGGGTGCTGTTCAAGTTTCGCCGAGGTCTTTGACCACGCGTGCGCGCAAGGCCGGCGCGCCGCGAAAACCCAGCAATTGGAGCGCGTCCAAATCGGGGCGAACCGCAGGAATGAAACCCCGCTTTTTGGCGCGGCGAAGCACGCCCAGGAGTCCGATGATACGCAGACCCAGCCTCTGCGCAGTCTTGCGGCCAGCCGCTTCGTCGATGAGCAGGGCGCTGGCGCGCGTCTCTTCGGCGAGAACGATCGCTTCCGCCTCACCTTCATCAAGATCCTCGTCCAGCAGTCGCCCGACAGCCGCGCGATCCACCGCAGCTTGGACCCAAATGAATGTGGGAAGTCGGGCGGGCGACACGGTCAGTTCACCGCGCACGGCAACCGGGATCAGGACCGTGCCGAACAAATCGGCGAGTAACTGAATGCGCCCGATCGCGATGAGATTCGTGATGCAGGAAGTGTCGCTGACGACGATCACTCGCGATCCATCGCTTCAAGGGTTCGCAAATCAGCTTCCCAATCTTCGATGCCGTAATGTTGCGCGATTTCGCGCCGTCCGAGTTCGTGTTGGAACTCCAAAAAAGACAGACCGGCGATCCGCGCGCCGCGGCTGACCGACGCCCGTTTTGCCTGAAAAAGAGCGATGGCAGGCTCAAGGCGAACTTTTTCCGGTGAGTCCAATAACTTGCCGAAGGCATCGTCGGGAATCGTCAGAGTCATGGCGCTATCGTCGCCCTGCCGACCGCCGCTGGCAAGCCGCTACGCAGCCGCTTCCACGGGAACCGCCTGGCCAGCTTCGGCGACGAGACCCGGTACGCTGAGGTTTTCGGCCAGGCCGTCGTAATTCAGCAGCACGCGATGCCCGAGCACCTCGGGCACAAAATGACGGACATCCTCGAAGGCGACGTGGGCGCGGCCTTCGGCCAAAGCACGGACGCGGGCGGCGCGGATGAGCGCTTGCACGGCGCGCGGGCTCGCGCCCCATTTCACGAAGCGTTTCACGGTTACGCCGGATTCCGTGGCGTCGGGGTGCGTGGCGAGCACGAGGCGCACGGCGTAGTCGCGGATGGGATCGGCAACGACCACCTTTTCGAGCACGGCGCGGAGTTCGAGGATGCGTGGGCCGTCCATGATCTTTGGGACGGTCACGCCTCCGCCGAGGGTGGTGCGGCGGACCATTTCGTTCAGCTCGGCGCGGTTCAGAAAAGGCACGTTCAGCTTGAACATGAAGCGGTCGAGTTGCGCCTCGGGCAGCGGATAGGTGCCTTCCTGTTCGAGCGGATTTTGCGTCGCGAGGACGAAGAACGGCTGCTCCAGATGATGCGTCGTCCCGGCGGCGGTGACGGTGCCTTCCTGCATCGTCTCGAGCAGCGCGGACTGCGTCTTCGGCGTGGCGCGGTTGATTTCATCAGCGAGCAGGAGCTGCGTGAAGATCGGTCCGCGGCGGAACTCGAAGTTGTAGCGTCCATCCGGCCCGGCGGTCATGACGTTCGTGCCGACGATGTCCGCCGGCATGAGATCGGGCGTGAACTGGATGCGGCGGAAATCGAGATCGAGCACGCGGGCAAGCGTTTTGACCAACTCCGTTTTACCCAACCCCGGCACACCTTCGAGGAGGACGTTGCCGCCCGCGATGATCGCCGTCAGCACGCCCTCGACGACGCGCTGCTGGCCGACGATCACCGTGCCGACGGTTTCGCGGAGATGGTGAAAATCAGCCCGGAAACGTTCGGCCTCCGCCTCGAGTTCCGCGGGGTCGCTCATTGCGCTGGCGGAGCCGCAGGCGCAGGAGCAGGGGCGGGCGCAGCGGGAACTGCCGCTGGCGCGCGAGGAGTCGGAACCGCTGGCGCGCTCGTTGGCGTCAGGCTCTTTTCGGGGGTCGTGGATTTCAGGAAGCGCAGCAGTTCGCTGTCGGTCGAGAGGATGAGCGTGCTGCCGCTGAGGACGGCGGGGTAGCTCTCCATCGTGCGCATGAATTGGTAAAACGATGCGGCCTCCGGCGTCGCGTTGTAAGCGGCGGCGTAGTTGGCCGCGGCCTTGGCGTCGGCTTCACCACGGATTTTCTGCACTTCCTTGTAGGCTTCGGATTCGATCTTCCGCAGATCGCGCTCCTTGTTGCCGAGGATCTTGGCCGCTTCGCCTTCGCCTTCCGAGCGAAAGCGCGAGGCGATCTTTTGCCGCTCGCTGATCATTCGCTCGTAGATCTTCAAGGTGACGCGCTGGTTGTAGTTGATCCGCATAAAGCGGATGTCGAGCAACTCGACGCCGAACTGCGCCAGCTTCGGCGCGGCTTCCTTGACCACTTCCCGCTCGATGGCCGTCCGCCCGAATCTGATGGCGGGCAAAGGATTGCCGGTAGTGACCTCCGCGAGGGATTCGTCAACTGCTGGTTTGCGGGCCTTGTCGGTCCGGACGATCTCGACAAGATCATGCTTCGCGAGCGCGTTGCGCACTTCGCTGCCGAGGATGTCGTCGAGTCGCGAAAGCGCGCTGGTTTCATCCCGCATGGTGATGAAGTAGAGCGACGGGTCTTTGATCCGCCAGCGGCCGAACGTATCGACGATGATGTAGAGTTTGTCGCGGGTCGGCATTTCATTGGCGCGGCCATCCCATTCCAGGATGCGTTTGTCGATGCGATGCACGGTTTGGATGAAGGGCAATTTGTAGTGCAGGCCGGCTTGGGTCACGGGCTGGCCGACCGGTTTGCCGAATTGGGTGACGATGACCTGCTCGTATTCATTCACCGTGTAGGTGCAGAGCTGGAAGCCGATGAGCGCGACCAGGACGATCAAGGCGAGACCGAAGGAGCGGAGTGCGGTGGGCATAAAATTACTTCTTTTCGTTACCGAGTTGGAGGAAGGGGAGGATCTGCTGGCCCTTGTCATCGACGATGATTCGACGTTCGAGCGTGGGCATCACCTGGATCATGGTTTCGAGGTAAAGGCGCTGGCGCATGATCTCCGGCGCGCGTTGATATTCGGCGAGCAGCGAACCGAAGCGGAGCGCGTCACCCTCCGATTCATTCACCCGCTGGAGCGCGTAACCGCGGGCCTGGGAGATGGCCTGCTCCGCCTCGCCGCTCGCGCGAGGCACGGCTTTGTTGTATTCGCCGTCGGCGATGTTGATCGCGCGCTGTTTTTCCTGCTGCGCCTGGTTCACTTCGTCGAACGAACTCTGGACCTCGCGCGGCGGATTCACGTTCTTGAGCTGCACGGTGTCGATGGCCAGCCCGAGCGTGTAGCTCGCGACGACCTTTTGCAGATTCGCCTGCACGCTGCTTTCGATGTCCTGCCGGCCGATGGTGATGACTTCATCCACGGTGCGGTCGCCGATGATCTCGCGCATCACGGCCTCGGCTGCGGCGCGCATCGTTTCCTCGGCATCGCGCACTGCGAAGAGGTATTCGCGCGGATTGGAGATGCGGTACTGGACGACGAACTCGACGAGCGCGGCATTGAGATCGCCGGTGACCATCGCCTTCTCCAGATCGGGCTCGGAGCTTTCCTGGTAGCGATTGGACGCGCCGCGCGTGCCAAAGCCGAACTCCATTTTCAACTGCCGCTTCCAGGGCACGATCGTGACCACGTCCACGCCATAGGGAATCTTGAATTGCAGCCCTGGATCAACGGTTTTCAAATAACCGCCAAAGCGCTGGACGACGCCGACGGATTCCGCGGGCACGGTGTAGATGCCGGTCCAGACAAAGATGAGGACGATGAGCACCCAGAACCCGGCGAGGATCATGGTGCGGGGCAGAGTGGGGATGGTGATGACGTTGCGAGGAGGAGGCATAGAATGGGATTATTTGTAAGTCAGAGTGATGATACCGGCGATGATGAGAGTCGCGCCGCACGCCACCTTTGGGGTGAACGGTTCTTTCAGCAACCAGAACGACAGCAGGAGCGTGACAAGGATGCTGCCCTTGTCCACCAGCGAAACGAAAGTCACCGTGCCGGTCTTCATCGCGCGATAGTAGAAGATCCACGAGAGCGAAGTGGTGACGCCGGAGAGTGCGAGCAGGGCGAGATCGCGCGGGCGGGCGGCTTCCAGGGCGGCGAGGGGTTTGCCGGAGGTCCAGATGAGTGCGTTGACCATGACGAGGGTGAAGACCACGCAGGTGCGCAGCGCGAGGCTCACGTCTGGACCGAGGTTTTTCATCCCGCTTTTCGCGAGCACGGAGGTCAGGCCGGCGAAGAGCGCGGCGAGCAGGGCTTGGATTTTCCAGGTTTCCATGACGGTTATTTTTGGTCTTGGTCGCGTTGGCGCTTGCGGGCGAGCAGACGTTCGGTGGTGGAAAGCGGTTCGGCTGGGCCGTCAGTCGTAGCAGGTGGCGTCGCTGGCCGAGGTGGAGGTTTCACGGGAGGTGCGTTCGTCGGTGTTGGTTTCGGGGCTCGGGATGGGACAAGCGATTCGACCGGTTGTTCAAGCGTGGCTTGGACCCGGCGTTTGCGGCCGAGCAGCGCGCCCATCGTTTCGGTGGAATCCTCCGTCTTTTTGCCGAAGCCGAACCACCCGCGAACCACGCTCCAGTCCAGCTGCACGCGGCGCACGGCGACATCGAGCGGCAGCAGGCAGGCGAGGACGATCAGGAACCAATCGAAAACCGGGCGGGTGCTTTCGCGCGATTCGCGCGGTGGATGAAAGATGTTGGTATCGGTGGCGCTGAGGATGCGCCCGCCAGTGCGCGCGGCGATTTGCTGGAGCAGGATCGGATCGCTGCGAAAGCGCAGATATTCCGGCGAATACGGCACGGCGAAACCCCCCATCGCCTGCTCGGGCGCACCGTCCTTGCCGGGCCGTCCGGCGGCGACAGCTACGACTTGGTAGCGGCCTTTGCCGGAGAGTGGGAACTGTCCCTGGTAACGGCGCGGCCCGTTCTGCCGCAGTGGCACTTCGAGCGTCTCGCCACGCGGCGCGGTGACGCGGGCAACGATTTCGAGGAAGGCTTCGCTCTTGGCAAAATCCTCGACCGTGATGATGCCGCTCCCGCCCGCGGCGAATGCATTGAGCCGCAAATCGCTGGGCCGCTCCACACGCGAGACTTCCTGCGCGAGTTGCTTCACGAACGCGCGATATTTTTCCCAGCCGAGCCAATCCTGCGCCCACGCCGCACCGAGATCGCTCGTCCAGGCCGCAGTCGCGCCCAAGCCAAAGCGCCAGGTCGCGAGCAGCGGATCGAGTTGCCCGGGCTCCGTGGGATCCGCCGGCACGCGCAGGATCGTGCTGGCGCGCGGCTTCGCGGTGGTGAGCACGTAACCGCGCAGCGGCGGCAGCGCGTCGATGCCTTTCAAAATCGGCGAGGGAAACTCGACCTCGGGCGTGAAGACTTTGTTTTGCAACATCGAGCGCTTCAGCGTCTTCGCTTCCTTGATGAAGATGGCGGGGAGTTGCGATGGATCTTGCGGAAAATAATAGCGGCCTCCGGTCTGCTGCGAGATGGCCTGCATGATCGAGATGTCCTGTCCGCCGTGCGGATTGATCGCGATCATCGAGACGCTGATCTTCGCATCGACATATTGCTGCACGAGCGCGGGTGTGGGCGGCGAAGGATCGCCATCGCTAATCACGATGAGGTGCTTGAGCGCGGCGTCGCTGGCCTTCAGTCCGTTGAAGGCGAGCTGCATCGGCGTCTGAAAATCCGGCATGTCGCCCGGTTCCGCGGCATTGATCAGCAGCGCGAGCCGCTCATATTCCGCGGCGGGCGTGAGCGGAAAGATCCAGTTGTAGCCCGCCTGGCCGTTGCCCCAGGCGTAAGCGACGAGCCCCACTTCATCCTGCGCACCGAGCACCCGCATTGATTCCTTGGCCATGCGTTTCCCCCAGGTGTTGCCTTCGGCGAATTCGCAGGTGTGCAGGATGATCGCGAGCGCGCCCTTCGGCAGCACCTTCTTCTGCTTCACGTCCATCTCGACCGGCAGCGCTTCTTCGATCGCCGTGCGGTGGAAGCCGCCGGGGCCGAAGCTGTGCGGGCCGCCGAGCATGACGAAGCCAGTGCCGAGATTGTAAACGGCGTCGCGCACCGCCTGGAATTGTGGCGCGTCGAAGGCGTCGGCGGGAGCGTTGGCGAAGATGATGAGATCGTAGGGCAGCAGCGAAGGCGCATCGCGCGGCAGTTCGTAACCCATGCGCACTTGCACGAGCCGTTCGCTGGCCTTGAGCGCGGCGACGAGCGGTTCCCAATCGCGCGCGTCGCTGCGCGCATCGGTGACGACGAGGACCTGCCCCTCGCCGCGCAGATAGATGTCGCCGAGCGCGAGGTTGTTTTCCTTCCAGCCATCCTCGCCCGTCGCGACTTCGATCGACGCGGCGTATTCGTAATAGCCGGGCTCGCGGAGATAAAGCGGCAGGGTGAAGCGGCTCTTGCCCGCCTCGAACGTCACTTCCTTCTCGAAGATCGGCTTTCCGTTCTCGCTCAACCGCAGTGTGCCTTTGCCGGGCGCGAGCGAATTGAGCAGCACGGTCGCCTCGTAGGTTTCGCCAGCCTTCACGACGCGCGGCAGGTCGAGACGTTCGAGCCACACTTCCTTGTCGTAGGCAAAGCCGACGGGAAGCACGTCCACGGCAATGCCGCGCGATTTCAATTCGTCGAGTTGGGCAAGCACGCTGCCTTCGGTTTCGTTGCCATCGGTGAGCAGCACCACTCGACCTTGATGTTCCTCGGGCAGCATCGCCGCGGCGAGGCGCAGCGCCTTGCCAAGATCGGTGCCATCGCGCGCCACGCGGGAGTTCACCGCCTCAAAGGGGAAGCTCTGCCGCGGCGGCAATTCGACCGCCGCGTCATTGCCAAAAACCACGAGCCCGGCTTCGTCCTTGGGCGGCTTCGCGGTCACCGTTTGCATGATCCAGCCGAGCGCCTGATCGCGGACCTTCGCGCCCATCGAGTCGGAGACATCGAGCGCGTAAACCACGGCGAGCGTGTCGCTGCGGCGCACGGCACGCGGTTCGGCGAGGAGCAGGATGAACGCGCCGATCATGAGGAACCGGGTGGCCAGCGCGACGAGAGCCCGACCACGCGAGAGCCCGCCGCCGCCCGCGTGATGCAGCCACCAAATCCACGGCAGCACGACGGCGAGCGCAAAAGCGGGCCGGTAGGAAAACCGGAGCAGCCCGCGCCATTCCACGAAAACGCAGCCGCCGGCAAAGAGCGCGAGGAAGAAGAGCAGCGGCGCAACTGCCCCGAGCGTGACCGCACGCCGGGCGGACGGGAAGAGCGCCCGAAGAGGGTTGGGTAGCGTCACGAGCGCGAGGGATCCAGGCCGCGTTAGCGGGCGAGCAATTGGAGGAAACGTCCCATGATTTCCCGCGAAACGGCTTCGTCGAGGCGTCCAAAAGGCCGGAGTGCGGTGCGGCGAATAGGACGGGCGAGATCGCCGCACGCGATCAGTGTTTCCTTTCCCCAGCGCACTTCCACGCGCAGGGCGGTCAGGGCGATGCCCGCTTTCAATGGACAGACCAGCACGGAGGGCAGGGCGGTGAGTGCTTCATCCTGAAGCGCCACCAGATTGGGCGTGGCGCTCTTTGGAATGGATGAGTAGAGCGCCAACCTCATGTGTCGTGAATCGGATACTCATCATTGATCGCCAGCGTCTGCCGGCACACGTCCTCGGTGTATTGCTCGCGCAGCGCGGTGGCAAAGCGTTCGCGTTCCCGGCGTGCCTCCTCGCGCTCGACGAGGGTCTGGACCCAGACCGAGCGCGGTTCGTCTCCGCGCAATGCGTCAATTTTCCGATAAATCTCCATGCTCAAGGTCAGGGTCGCGCGGCGCAAAACAGGGCTCGGTTTCTTGGGCGACTTTTTGACGACTTTCATGCCCGCAAATTGCGCACCAAAGGAACAGAGGTCAAGCGGGCGGCAGTCACAGTTTCAGCGCGACGATGCGTCGATTTTTGGTATCGGCAATGCGGAAGCGCATTTGGGAATCGATGGTCAGCCCCCACGGCGTGGCGAACTCGCCTTCGCCGCTGCCCGAGCGGCCATAGTGTCCGAGCAGCTTTCCGTCGGGCGAGATTTTCGTCAGCCGGCCTCCGCCGTATTCGATGATGTAGAGCGCGCCGTCGCTCCCGGCGGCGATGTCGTAGGGCAGGTTGAAGTCGAGCGCCGACTGCCCCGACTCTCCAAGCACGCCGGTATATTTGCCCGCGTCGGTGTAGATGAGGACGCGGTTGTTGACCGCATCGGTGACGTAGATCTTCCCCGCCAGCCAGGCCAGCCCGGAAGGCCGCTGAAACTGCCCCGGCCCGGTTCCGAAGGTGCCGAAACTCGCCAGCCACTCGCCTTCGCGGGTGAACTTCTGCACGCGATCATTCCCGCCGTATTCGCAGATGTAGAGGTTCTCGGCGTCGTCCTTGCAGATGCCGACGGGATAGAAAAACTCGCCGTCGCGCTCGCCTTTGCGCCCGATGTTCTTCAACCAGTTTCCCTCTGCATCGAACCACACGATCCGATGGTAATGCGTGTCGCAGACCACCACCCGCCCGTCGCGCAGGACGATGATCCCCTCCGGCTTTCCGACCTTCACATCCAGCATGTGCCACTGCCGTTTTACCACGCCCCCGGCGCTGAAAATGATCACGCGGCCCGCGGTATCGAGCGCGGCGACTTCATCGTTGAGCCCGATCGCAAGGCTGCGCGGCGTGGGCAGGGACGCGCCCTCCGAGGGCAATGACCAGGTGCTCCATTCGCGCGCGGCAAGCGTCGGGGTCGCAGCGCCGGGGCGGCAACCGGTGAGGAACAGCATAACCAGCAGGCTGAGCAGCGCGGTGAGTTGCACAAAGCTGCCGGGCTGGAGTTCCGCGCGCGGGGGGCGGTGGAAAAAAGTGCGGGTGGCGTTGCTCGGGACGTGCCGCAACTCCGCTTCGGCGCACGCCCCGGAGAAGCGCGCGGACTCCACGCGCAGCGGCCCATTATCCGTCGGCGTCAGCGCGATTTGCTCGGGGCGCAGGCAGCGCGGGCTGGTGATCTGCGCGCGGAACCAGCGGCGCGCTTCCGCGGGGGTCAGCCAGTTGCCAGGGCCGAGGAAAGTCATCAGCTCCTCATCCGGCGGCTCCGCGTAGAGCGCGGCCACCGGCCCGGCGTGCAAAACCCGGCCGGCGCGCAGGCAGAGCGCGTGTTCGGCTTCGCCCACGGCCATCTCCGGCACATGGGTGGAAAAGACGAGCGAGGCGCCACGCGCGGCGAGATGCTGGCGAATGACGCTCCAGTACCGCCCGATGCGCGCGGGATCGACGTGCGCCAGCGGTTCATCGAGCACCAGCACCTCGGCGGTCATGGCCAGTGCGCGGGCCACGGCGAGGCGTGATTGCTCGCCTTGCGAGAGTTCGTGCGGGCGCGCGGTGCTTCGCGCGGCGAGATCGAAGTCCGTGAGCAATCGGTCGATTCCCGCGGGCGAGCCGCGGGCAATTTCGAGATGTTCGCGTGCCGTGCAGTGCGGCCACAGGCCGGCATCCGCCGGCGCCCACGCCACGCGCGGCGCGCCCGAGATCTTTCCGACATCCGGCTTTTCAAAACCCGCGAGCACATTGAGCAGCGAAGTCTTCCCCGCGCCCGACCAGCCGATCACCGCCGTCACTCCGCGCTCGATCGTCAGCGTCACATCCTGCAACCGCGCGGGAGCGAGCGAGACGGCATCGAGTTGCCAGAGGGGTTCAGCGGACATTGCGGCGCGCATGGAGGCGCAAGGCGCCGCGCCGGTCAACCGCGAAGGGGGTCCGGAGTTTCTGAAGCAGGCCGGCCCATCGGAGTGAGGCCCGCGAATCACACCAATCACCCGAATGAAAGGTGGTTGAATTCGTGTCTTTCGCGTGATTCGCGGGCCTCCTTTCACCGCCTCCCCCGCTTGAAGCTTGTTGGCTGGCGCGGGATCCGGCAGAACCAGCGGCGTAGATCCTAGGAAACACGCCGCATGCACGTTCCCCAGACCGAGGTCATCCTTCGCCATCACGAGACGGAACTCGTACGCGCCACCCTGCCACCGGGCGAATACGTCATCGGCCGCAGTCCGGACGTGGAGATTCCCGCCGATACGCCGCTGCTCTCGCGCCGGCACGCGCGGCTCACGATCAACTACGATCACCTCCTCCTCGAAGACCTCGGCAGCTCGAATGGCACCTTTGTCGCCGACGCGCCGATCACCGAGGCCACGCGCCTTTTTCCGAATCAGAGCATCCGCCTCGGCCCCGACATCGTCCTCGAAGTCCGCCGCGAACGCACGCCCAGCGAACCGGGCGTGAGCCT
>Ga0105047_10002438_pt1 | contig 33142 bp, 36 predicted proteins | sample MAT04_FD_78384 | JGI IMG/M metagenome (GOLD analysis project Ga0105047, IMG submission 78384) | Freshwater microbial communities from Lake Fryxell liftoff mats and glacier meltwater in Antarctica - MAT-04 (megahit assembly) | ecosystem: Environmental > Aquatic > Freshwater > Ice > Liftoff... | reverse complement strand
CTGGGCGAACGCTTGACGGCGATGCTGTTGGCGCGAATTGACGATCCGCTGTACTCGCCGAAGTCGGAGACTTATGCTTGCAAGCTGATTGAGCGGGCCTCTTGCGGGCCGGCGGCGGTTCTTCACGAGATTCGGTAGATTATTCGACACGGAGGGACTGGTGGGGGTCGATGCGACTGGCGCGCATGGCGGGTATGGCGCAGGAAAGCGCGGCGACCGCGGCCAGCGCTTCGCTGAGTCCGGGGGCCACGCCATCAGCGGTTTTGCCTTCGACGTGGAAGCGGAGCCCCTCATCCAAGTCCTGCTCGGCCTGTTTGCGGGTTAGCAGATTCCAGAGCGATCGCATGTGGCTATTCCTCCTGAGTACGGAGAACGAGTTTAATGGCGCCGCTAAGGCGATCCCAGGACGCGGTCTCCTGATCGAGTTGTTGGCGGCCAATTCGGGTGAGGGAATAGGACCAGGCGCGGCGGCCGAGTTCACTGGTCTTCCATTCCGCGGGGATCCAGTCCTGGTGTTCGAGGCGATGGAGGGGAGCCGTCGTTAACGCTGAACTAGCCGTTGACTAATGGCGAGGCCGTGGGGGGGGCCGAGGGCAAGCACGTTTAAAATCAGAAGTTCGAGAGTGCCTTGAACGAGATCTGGAGGTTTGCTCATGCGATTTGTCTTTCTTGTACTCGGTTATTGCGTGCAAAAATACGGCCAGACGAGTGAAGCGTCAACAGGAAACTTGCTTCAAAATGTGGCGATAGGGTTCAGGGGAGAGCCTGTGCCGAGGGGAACGGCCAAAGGTGCCGCAGTGAGGAGGAACTCCCAGCGCTTACGTTTCGACGCGGCTTCGCTGAGGGCTTCCAGATCGCAGTTGTCGAACATCGGGACGCCCATGGCAATGAGCAAAAGCTGGTGGACGGGATACGCGATGCCGGGGACCGGGGACGGCATCAGTTCGGCGTGAACGTCACTGCCGAGCATGGCTATGTCCCGCTGTTTGAACCATTTTGCGCAGGAGACGTGGAGGCCGGCGGAGGCTTGGTCGGTATTCCAGGGGCCTTTTTCAGCGCGGCGGGCCCAGCGTCCGGTTCGGATGAAAACAATATCGCCAGAGCGGATTTTGATACCGGCATGTTGTTCCCAGGCTTCGAGGTCCGCGGGGTAAATGGGCGTGGAGAGCTCGAGGTATTTGACACCTTTCAGTTTGGGGATATCAATTAAAATTCCGCGGGAGAAGAAGCCGCTTTTGTAGGCGTCGACGGCGAGTTGATGGGCTCCGGTGCCGTTGATTTCTTCCTGGGAGTAGCCATTGTATATTTTGCCCTGGTAGACCATGTGGGAAAGTGCGTCGAAGTGGGTGAGGGAGGCGCCATGGAAGCTGATGGTGTATGTATCCATGGCGAACATCGGATTGGGGTCGATGCCAGTCGAAATCATTTTGCGTTCGAAGGGGCGGCTGTTGTCGATGGCGCGAACGGAATCGGTATCGCGGGAAAGGGAGACAGAGAAACCCTCCTTGACGAGTTTCGCTGCCTGGCGGCGGACTTCGGGGGTTATTAGGTTGACTGTCCCCAGTTGATCTTTAGCCCCCCAACGCCCCCAATTGGACAACTCCTTCATCCAGCCATCGATAGTGGCGCGATCAACTTGCTGTGCGGGAAGAGTAAGAGCGGAGAGAATCAGGACAATCAGACGGGGTGTCATTTCTGTCATTATATCGGGCGGTTTCCTGATGCGAATTCCTGTATTGTTGGTTTGTCTGGCGGCCGGATTCCTGCGTGGGCAGGAGCGTGACGCAGAGCAGTTTTTCGAGTCGAAGGTACGGCCGATTCTGACCAATAACTGCTATCAGTGCCACACCGGCGCCAGCAGTGGCGGGTTACGGGTGGACTCGCGAGAGGCGTTGATAAAGGGCGGGAAGACGGGGCCGTCGGTGATTCCGGGCAAGCCGGAAGACCTGAATCCGGCGCATTCCTGCTATCTTCAGCGGCCTCGGCGCCTGTGTTGACGGGCTGTTCACGCATGTTGTAGAGTTTCACGAATCCCTAACCGTCGGTTAGGAATTCGTGAAATGCCATATTCGCCCAGAAATATCAAAATCACCTGCAATCATGCGGGTCTGACGCACTACGGCGGCGTCTACTTTTTCCACGAATTTCTGCGAGTGCTGCAGCTTCGCCATTTTCTGGCCACCCACCTCACCTATCCCAGACGCAACAGCCGGTATCATTTGTCCCAGATGATACTGGCCCTGATGTACCCAATCGTCCTGGGCTTGGATCGCCTCAGCCCTTCGCAGCACGCCAGACCGCCGCAAATCTCTCGCAACCAGTGTGCTCGTCCAAGCTGGCAAAACAACATGGCGGTGAACTGGCCCCAACTGGTGAAACCGCGCGCGTGCCGCTCGGTCTGGTGCTCCTTCACCGCTTTTTCAAATTCTCCGCGCGAGAATAGCTTGAGCACCTGCGAAAAGATCCTGCATACTTTGTACATAGGTTGAGCTCCTGTAATTGAATTGGTTCTCTTCCGGAACCATAATCCAGCCTATAAGGGGCTCACCCTCTCAGCGCCTGGGTCGCTGGGCCGGCTACAGTCCAACTAACTCGCTAATTTGGACAGCAGTGGAATTGACCGGCGTTTTCTTCAAAGGAGGGTGCGAGTGTTGGAGTGGAGGCCCGGAGAATCGGAAGTAGGAGTAGGGGGAGTAAGCAAAGTTTCATTTTGTGCCGATGAGTTATCACGCTACCCGAAATCCTGCCGGCGAGCGGATCCACAGAGCTGATCGAGAGCTAATTTCGCCTCCTTGAGCTGCGGAAAAAGCTTTTCCGCGTCGCGGAATATTTTGGGATGGATCCGACGGCGCGATCCTTTCGTTTCGATCGGGTAGCGAACGTGTAACATCTCGTGGTACATGACGTACTCGACGGCGAGGCGGGGGGCATTGGGCTTATCGAGAAGGCGGGAGATGATGATTGCGTTATGAGACGGGTCGAAGTGACCGAGGATGGTCTTTGACACATGCATGCTCCAACCTAGGGCTGGCTGAGCGAGCAGTCCGCCAAAGAACTTTTCGTTCGTCTCGTTGAAGATCTCCTGGAGATTAAACCGTTCCCCCTGGGGGCCCGAAATATGTTTGCGACCGCGGGTTTGGCGGAGGAGGTGGAGATCGCGGCGGACATCCTGCTGGTTTAGATACAGATTGTAGCGTTCGCGCTGCTCCGCGGGGACGGGCTTGCGGAAGAGCTTGCAAATGAGAATGCAGGCGAGCGATTCAAGGACTTGCGAGGGGGCTGATTGGAGTGCGTCAGTGATCCGGAAAGCGAGCCGCCCATCTTTGGACTGAATGAAGGAGTTGGCGTTGGCGAACCGGCAAAACTCGACGGTGATTTCAGGTAGCGGGGTGCGGGGACGAACGACCCGGAAGACCTGGCGGCAAATATCTATCGGGGCAAGACCGGGAACGGGATCATCGAAACCCGGGAGGCTCAACTGGCGACTCTCGACTTGCATGTCTCCTGAACGGTACCATATCAGTTTGCGACATCATTCTCGTACCGCGTTGAGACGGGGGACTTTTTGGAAATAGCTGGGAAGCCGACAAATCCGTACCGGGCAAAGATTACGGCAATAGGCGGTTACGTGCCGCCGGGTATTTTAACGAACCACGATTTGGAAAAGATTGTGGAAACGAACGACCAATGGATTCTGGAGCGTACAGGGATTCGGCAGCGCCATATCGCTCCCAAAGAAATGGCGACGTCGGACATGGCCGTGGAGGCCGCGCTTGCGGCCCTGGCGGAGGAAGGCGTCGAGCCTTCCGACTTGCACGCAATCATCGTTTGCACGGTAACTCCGGACATGCTGTTCCCAGCAACGGCGTGCCTGGTTCAGGACCGCCTGGGAGCTCATGGGGCCTGGGGTTTTGATCTGATCGCGGCCTGCTCAGGCTTTGTGTACGGTCTGACGACAGCGGCGCATCTGGTATCGTCCGGGCCGCCTAAGAAAGTGCTGGTTATCGGCGCAGACACAATGTCGCGGATCCTGGACTACACCGACCGGTCGACTTGTATTCTGTTTGGCGATGGCGCGGGAGCCTTTCTGGTGGAAACGGCCGGGGAAGGGGAGGAGGGATTCATCGACTTTGTGAATGAGGTTGACGGGTCGGGCGGGCAGTTCCTGCGGATGCCGGCGGGAGGAAGCCGGTTGCCTGCGTCACACGAGACCGTAGACGGGCGGCAGCACTTTGTCCATCAGGAAGGGCAACAGGTATTTAAGTACGCCGTGCGCAAAATGGCGGAGATGTCGACGACACTTTTGCAGCGTAATGGACTGCGCGGAGAAGATGTAAAGCTGCTGATCCCGCATCAGGCAAACCGTCGAATCATTGAAGCGACGGCGAAGGCGTTGGATATGCCGCTGGACCGTGTAATTATTAATATCGACCGTTTCGGGAACACGACGGCGGCGACAATTCCGTTGGCAACGCGGGACGCCGTCGCCAGCGGCCAACTGGTAAAGGGCGATTTGGTACTCTTCGCAGCAGTGGGCGCGGGCTATACGGCGGGAGCGAATCTTTGGCGCTGGCAGTGTTAGGCAGTTTGAACTAGCTCTCGCGGTGGTGTAGCCTTCGAATATGGGAACTCTTTCTAACGGGCCGCTGGAATCGCTGGATCAGTGGGATGATGACGTACGCGCGCGGTACCGTAAGGACCGGAATAAGGAAGAGTTTCGGGTGTACGACGAATCGACGCCGCAGGTCGTCCGGGACTTCTATCGGCAGAATCATGCACTGCAGACGTTGGAGTTCGCGCGTGCGAAACGAGCTGAGTACGGAACGTTGAACAAGACGGAGATGGGTATTTGGGAAGCCATGGAGCGGCTGAACGAGCTTGTGGACGACTCCGATCCCGACACGGACTTATCGCAAATTGAACACAATTTGCAAACGGCTGAGGCCATCCGCGCCGACGGCCATCCGCGCTGGTTCCAATTGACGGGTTTTATTCACGACTTGGGCAAAGTTTTGACGATGTGGGGAGAACCGCAATGGGCTGTGGTGGGCGACACCTTTCCCGTCGGGTGCCGTTGGTCAGAGAAGATTGTTTATCCAGAGTATTTCAGCGCGAATCCCGATTCGACGAATCCGGAACTCATGTCTCGCTACGGCGTCTACGAAGAGCAGTGCGGGTTGGAGAACGTCAACCTGAGCTGGGGCCACGACGAATACCTCTATCACGTTACCAAGCCGTACCTGCCGGAAGAGGCGCAATATATGATCCGGTATCACTCCTGGTATTCGGCCCACCGCGAAATGGACTACCAGTATCTGATGTCCGACCACGACATGCAGATGATGGACTCGGTTCGGAAGTTCAACCCCTACGATTTATATTCGAAGTCGGCAGTTAAACCGGAATTGGCGACGCTAAAACCGTATTACGAAGGCTTGGTTTCGGAGTTTTTTCCCGCGAAAATACGTTGGTAACGACCGAAATCAGAGTACTAAGGGATATCAAGTAGGGTACTACGATCATTTCCAAGTTGAGTCAGAATGTCGCATGGCGCAAGATAGATGTAGCTTAAGACGCCGCAGAAAGAGAAGAGATACATGGGGCTCAAACTCACCACAGCATGGACACAGGTTACACGCCGGGCTGCCGATTGCGCTTCAGCGCTGTGGTGCGATGATGGCGGACAGGACTTGATTGAGTATGCCTTAATGGCGGCAACGATCGCCGTAGCCGTGGCGGCAATTTTCCCGCAGAGCATCGCGCCAAACATAAGTGCGATTTTCTCGAAGGTTAATTCTTCGTTGGGCGCGGCGAACATCTGAAATTTCGAATACCCGGTTTCGTCACAACGCGGGTTGGGAGGCGAGCGAGGCGCTCGCCTTCAGTCTTTTGTGCATTTTGCCGATGTCGCTCTGCGAAAAGCGAAGCGTGCCTTGCCGCATGCGTGCGGCGCCGAAATTGTCCCATCGGGCGGCCATGATGCCCACGGTGTGACCATTCGATCGGGCGATCAGGTGTCCGAGTTCATGCGCAATCGCATGTCCGAGGGCTACCGGGAGGGGTGTCGCGGTGGATTCGGCGAAATCTTCAATGCGCGGTCCGCTTACGACCGCACGGTTGCCGTTACCGGCGGCGAGCATCGCAAAGCCGAGCGCAGCCTTGGCTGGAATTGCGAGTTGTGGACCGGCGACGCCCATTATAAACGTCGGAATATCCGAGTCCTCTTCGCAGCGAGGCTCGCAGGACTGCTATCGGAGGGTAATCGACGCACCGGCAAAGGCGCGGTCGGCAGACGCCGTGGTCTTGGCGAGAATCGAATGTGACAAATTGGCGTTGTTGTAGATTTGGACAATAACTTGGACTTGGGCGGCGGCGCTGGCCGCGAAGAGAAGGGAGAGGACGATAACAGACTGGCGCATGTTGCCGGTAAGTACGGCAAGGCCTGCGCCAATCTGTAAGTTATTGAATTGTAATCGGTTAGCTCGATTGAGCGGCTGCCGGTCTCACCCCATGGATAGGGTGAGACTATCGGAACGGATAGGGTTCCTAATCGAGATATTTCTTCAGGTCGGGTTCGAGTTGTGCCTTCACTTCGGGGGAATCGATGTTCACTTTCGTGATCAGGCGAGGGGGGAGCGGTTGATTCTTGTTGACCGGCTTGGCGTCGAGCTTATTGACGGCCGCCATCACCGCCTGGAATCCCATCAGAAAAGGATCCTGCGCGACGAGTGAATCAATCAAACCGGCGCGGAGATCAGCGAGCAGATTAGGGCTCCAATCGAAGCCGACCATTTTCACCGTGGCGTTCTTGCGGCCCTTGAGAGCTCGTGCCGCGCCAACCGCACTGGATTCGTTGGACGCGAACAGTCCGGCGGCGTCAGGGAAAGCGGTGAGCATATTCTCGGCGACTTGGAGCGACTTGGCGAAATCGGCCATCCCGTAGCGTTTGTCGACGATTTGGATGCCGGGAAACTTCTTGATCGCATCCTCGAAGCCCTGTTCGCGGGCCATAGTGGAGGCTCCGCCGGGCTGAACTGCGACAACGACGACTTTACCTTTTCCCCCGAGAATCTCGCCCATGCGAGCCGCCGCGAGTTGGCCGGCGGCATAGTTGTCGGTGGCCACCATCGAGACGTAATTTTCAGTGTCGATGCCTGAATCAAAGATTACGACGGGGATGTTCTCTTTGCCCGCCCGTTCAACGACGGAGACCATCACTTTCTTGTCGATTGGCGCAAGACAGATGGCGTCGACACGCTGATTGATCATGGCGTCAACTATTTGGATCTGGCCGTTGTAGTCGGTTTCGGTGGCCGGGCCCTTCCAGACGATATCGACATTCGTTTCACGGGACGCCTTCACGGCGCCGGCGTGAACGGACTGCCAAAAAAGGTGGGCAAGGCCCTTGGGTACGACGGCAATGCGACGTTTGGTGGCTTTGTTGCATCCCGAAAAAGGAAGCGCGGCCGCCGCGAGGGCGCCGCGCAAGAAGGTCATCCGTTCCATTACTGTGGGAATTCCTTCGGTTCCGTTAATTGTTGCCAGCCGGTACCGCTAAGTGCCTTCATGAAGGCCACGAGGTCGGTTTTGTCCTGGGCCGTCAGGTTTAGTTTCTTGATGCGTTCGTCAAGGTTCTTATTGGGGATGCCGCCCTTGTCGTAGTAGTCGACAACCTCTTCGAGCGTCTTCAGGCTTCCGTCGTGCATGTAGGGAAACGTGTGTTCGATTTCCCGGAGGGTGGGAGTTTTGAAAGCGCCGAAGTCTTCAGCCTTTTTGGAAACAGCGAAGCGGCCGGGATGGGGATCGGCCTTATCCTGTCCGACTCCGAGATTGTGGAACGCACTTAGTGTGAAGCTGGCGCCTTCGTGGCATTGGTCACATTTAGCTTTGTTGAAAAAAACGTCCATGCCGCGGATCTGGGAGGCGTTCATTGCCGTCTTGTTACCAAGCTTGTATTTGTCGTATGGAGCGTTGCCGCTCAAAACCGTACGTTCAAATGTGGCGATGGCCATTGCTACATGATCGAGAGTGAATTCCTCGGTACCAAAAACTGCCTTGAACCGGGTCCGATAGCCGGGGATGTTCTTGAGTGTGCTGACGACGGCCGGGTGCTGACTACCCATTTCGATGGGGTTAGCCATGGGGCCGACAGCTTGAGCTTCCAGGGAAGCGGCGCGGCCATCCCAGAACTGCAGCATGCCGTAAGCGCGATTGATGACCGTTGGCGCGCTGACGCCGCCCTTCTGTCCCTTGATGCCCGTCGACACCGCCGACTGGTCGGTAAATCCCTTGGAAGGATGGTGGCAGGAAGCGCAAGAGAGAGAACCGTCCGCCGAGATGCGCTTGTCGAAATAGAGAAGGCGGCCTAGCTCAGCCTTCGCGGGAGTATAGGGATTGTCCTTCGGCCAAACCAGGGGCGGGAGGCCGCGGGGCACGACGAAGACTGCCGGTTTCTGCTGCGCCTGGAGAATCATAAAGGGAACGGCGGCGAGAGCCGCCGTTCCAAGCCAAAAACGTCTGCGCATCGTTGCTCCCCGTACTACTTCTTCACGTAGCCCTGAACGTAGATCGCACGGTACCCGCCGAGGCTGGCGAGCGTTCCGGAAACTTCCATTACATGGGCGGTATGTTCAGCGGCGGCTTTGCGGAAGTCGCTTGTAGCGCCGTCCCGGCGAGGATCGTGCTCTTCTTCCATCAACATGTAGACCGAGCCGTCAGCGGTGAGGAGGCCAATGGGCTGGCCGCTGTTGATGCACTTTTGTCCACAGGCGCGATGCTTTTCGCCGTGCTTGCCGAGTTGGAGGTAGCAGGAGAATTCGACGATTTCACCCGTGACGGTGGTCGCCTTGCCAGCACGAGGTTTACCGTCGACGCCGGCAGCCATGGTGGTCTGGGTCCAGGCATCGCCTTTGGTTCCCATGGAACCCATCGGTTTCTTGTAGGTCGGATCGCCGACCGGAGTCATGGCGGGATTCAGCGGGCCGGGAGCGGCCTTTTTCGCGGCGTCCTGGGCCATCGAGAGCCCGGCGCAGGCCAGAGCAACGAGGGAGAGGTGAATAATTTTCATGGAGTATTTCCTTTTCGGCGTGGGGTTTTCCGCCATCGGCGGTTCGGAAAATGCGGCGTCACTGCATTTGTGGTCCGTTCAATTGGTACGATATCACGGCACGGACACAAAATTGATACCGAAACTCTTCCTATTGATTGTAATTTGCTTGCGGCTGTCAGCGCAGGAAAGATGGCAGGCGCGTTCGATGGTGATCTCCACGCGCGGCATAGCGGCAACCAGCCAAACGCTGGCCTCGCAAGCAGGCGCACAGATATTGGGACGAGGCGGGTCGGCAGTGGATGCGGCGATCGCGGCCAATGCCGTCCTGTCAGTGGTGGAGCCCATGATGTGCGGGATTGGCGGCGATCTGTTTGCGATCCATTTTGAGGCGAAGACCGGGACCCTTAGCGGAATCAATGGCAGCGGATGGGCAGGGAAGGGACAGACGCTCGCCGCTTACAAGGCGAAGGGGCTGTATGGGATTCCGTCGACGGGCATTCATACGGCAACGGTTCCCGGAGCGGTGGACGGTTGGTGGCAGATGCATAAGAAATTTGGAAAGCTGCCTTGGGCGGAGCTCTTCCAACCGGCGATTTACTACGCACGCAACGGATTTCCGGTGACGGAGATTATTCAGGAAGACTGGGCGGGTACGACATCCAAATTGCGTAGCGATGAGAACGCCCGGAAATTTTGGTTAGTGGACGGGCGGGCGCCGCGAGTAGGCGAGCTGTTCAAAATTCCGGCGCTTGGAAATGCTCTCGAATTGATTGCGAAGGGTGGGCGGGATGCGTATTATAAAGGCCCGATCTCGCAGTCTATATTGAAGACCTCCAAACGATTGGGCGGGACGCTGGAGGCGGCGGATTTTGCCGAGTTCACTTCGGAATGGATCGATCCCATTTCGGTTGATTATCGGGGTTGGACGGTTTACGAGATGCCTCCCAACGGGCAGGGAATCGCCGCGCTAATGATGTTGAACTTAATGGAGAAGTTTGGGCTGCCGAAAATGGAGCAACGGTCGGCCGAGGCCATGCACATAAAGATAGAAGCCCAGAAACTGGCGTACCAGGACTTATACAAATTCGTCGCGGATCCGCGGCAGGCGAAGGTGCCGGTGGCGGGAATGTTGTCCAAAGAGTATGCGGCGGAACGGGCGAAAGGGATTAGCGAGGACCGGGCCACCTGCGATACCCAGGCAGGCGAACCGGAGAAAGGCCATACGATTTATCTGAGTGTCGTCGACAAGGATGGAAACACGGTGAGCTGGATCCAGAGTATTTCGGATCTGTGGGGATCCGGGGTCGCAGTGGACGATTATGCGTTCCTCTTGCACGACCGGGGTGGGAATTTTTCGTCGGACCCCGCGCATCCGAATGTGCTGGCGGCCCGGAAGCGGCCATTTAATACCATCATTCCTGGATTCATGACCAAGGGCGATGTGAAGATTGCATTCGGAATCATGCGCGGAGGGAATCAGGCGCAAGCGCATGCTCAGTTCGTGTCCAATGTGGTGGACCACAACATGAACATTCAAGCCGCCCTGGAGGCTCCGCGATTCACCCGGCAGCGAGTAGAAGGGTGCGGCGTGATGATGGAGGGCCGGTTGGATTCCGCGGCGATGGAAAAGTTGAAATCGCTGGGGCATTTTGTGGACAGGCGCGCGGAGTATTCGGCGCAGATGGGCGGAGGGCAGGCGGTCATGCTGGATGGTAGTGCGCGGATGCACTACGGAGCGTCCTCTCCGCGAAAAGACGGGGCGGCGATTCCGGAGGCGGATCCGTATTTTATGAACTCGGGAAAGAAACCATGAAGTTAATTACATTCGTATTGAGCGCCGCGGCGATTTTCGCTGTAGAACCGGCGCAGGAATTGGTCCAATTGGCTAAGAAGTCGCCCCAATCGGCGGCCTTCAAGGAAAAACTGCTCGCTTTGACAAAGGAACCGGACCGAAAGGCCGGCCGCGGCTGGGCCGGGTACATGGGCGATTTTGTGTTCGCGGTTGATACGCCTTCGACGCCGGCTTTCTACTTTGACGAAGTTCCGGGCGGTAAGCCAGTGCGGCTAAAGGGCTCCGATACATGGATTGTCACGGCGTCCGGCGTGACGGGGCGGTCGCATAACTTTTACTTTGTAGTGGACGGCAAGCCACTCCTGGCGGCTCCGCTTCGTTTACCAATCGATGTGCCGGCTTACGGACCGATGAGCTACGAACGCCCGGGAGTGCCCCAAGGCAAGATATCGGAAAAAATGGTCCACACCAGCAAGATCTACGACGGAATGAAGGCTGACTATTGGGTTTATGTACCGGCTCAGTATGATGCGGCAAAGCCGGCCGCTTTGATGGTTTGGCAGGATGGGCAGGGCCCGGCTAACCGGGCGGGAACGACACGGCTATTGACAGTCGTTGACAATCTCATCCAGGAGAAAAAGATGCCGGTTGCGATACAGGTGATGATCTCGCCTGGAACGATTGGCGAACGGCGACTGCGTTCGGTCCAGTATGACTCGGTGGATGATAAGTATGCTCGTTACTTGAATGAGGAGATCCTAAAGGAAGTGGAGTCGAAGTACAACATCCGCAAAGACGGGTATTCCAGATTCATTGCCGGAGAATCGTCGGGCGCAATCTGCGCGTTTACGGTGGCGTGGTTCCACAATGAGCATTTCACCCGCGTGCTTTCGCGGATCGGCAGCTATACAAGTATTCAATGGGATCCGAACAAGAAGGAGGGCGGCAACATCTATCCATTCCTCATTCGTAAGTCCGAACGGAAAAACATTCGGATCTACATGACGGACGGTCATAATGACCTGGAAAACAACCATGGTTCGTGGCCGCTCCAGAACATTGCCTTCGCGAATTCGTTGAAGATGAAGGAATACGACTTCCACTTTTTCTTTGGTTCGTCCCAGCACAACGGGACACAGGGCGCCTCCGATCTACCCGAGGCGTTGACCTGGATTTGGCGTGGTTACGATCCTGCCAAGACATCGGAAACTTATGTAATGGATCCGGATGAAAATGCGAAGCCGTATTATCGCGTGAAGGCGTTGAACCGCGAGTAGTGTACTACCGGGTCACCATTCCGTTGGCCGGCCGCTCGCCGGAATTCGTATGCGAGCGGTTGGCCGATTTCGACTTGGAGGGAATTGAAGAGCATGTCGATTCGCTGAGCGTTTTCTTTGGCTCGTTCCCTGAGGCGAAGCAAGCAGCGGTGGCCTTACGGGGAGGAGAGCCGGAGGAACTGCCGGACCAGAACTGGGCAGCGTCCTGGCAGGCAGGTTGGGCGCCAATGCTAATCGGTGGTCGTTTTTTTCTATGTCCCGGATGGTATTCCACGGTTACTCCCGAGGGGCGAATCCGGTTGGAGATGGTTCCGGGCAATGTCTTCGGGGGAGGGGATCACCCGACGACGCAGCTTTGTTTAGAGCTGTTGGAGAGAACAATTACACCGGGATGCCTGGTGGCGGATATTGGCGCAGGGACGGGAGTATTGACGCTGGCTGCACGGGCGTTAGGAGCGCGCGCCTTTGGTTGTGACATTGATCCCGCGGCGAGCCCGTTCGTGGATTTCATTGGCTCAGCGGATGGGTTGGCGACTGCCCGGTTTGATGGAGTGATCGCCAATATACATTTGGGTGTTTTGCATTCGCTGGCGGGAGAACTGCGTCGATTGTTGCGGCCATCGGGATGGATGCTGTGCAGTGGATTTTTACCCGAACAGACGGTTGAAGTGGAGAAGCTATTCGGCCGGATAACCGAATTGCGGGAGAGGGATGGTTGGTGCGCGGCGATATTTCAGAAGCGGGAGTGAGAAGCTCGATGCGAATTCGGATTTGTCTGGCTTTGGGATTAGCGGCCGGGGCGACGGAACTTGGCGTTGTGTAAACGGGGCGGCTGATTGGGTATGAGCGGGCCTGTGTCGAGGAGCGTTTTGTTCCCGGCAAGTTCGACGACGGCACGCAGTACTATGACCGGGAGTGTGCCGGAGGCAAGGGCGGATACGGCGAGGCGTTGGCGAAGCTGTCGACCAAGGCAAGGGCTGAGTCGGAAAGGTCAATACTCCTTGGCGCGGGGGACCATTTTTCCTTGGACTACCGGGCCCGGAGCGTCGTTGTGAAAACGAACGCCGGCGACCGGGCGGTGGGCAAAGACGAGTTGTTAAACCGGGAAGGGTTCGGTTGGGTGGTGCTGAGCGGCGCCGATTCTGCGAAGTTCACGAAATTCGTGGAGGGTTAGGCTGGACGGAAGGCCACGCCTGGTTGAAGGTACTGCGCTACGAGGGCGGTACCAGGTAGATCACGGAAGCAGCCGTTTTGGAGCGGCTTTGCGATATTGATCTTTCCAATAAGAGGCGCGGGCCGGTTCAATTTGGGCCAGCAGATTGTAGGCCTGTTCGAGCAGAGGCTCGATTCTGATTGCCTCCATAACTTCGCGCTTTGCCTCTTCGGTCTTCTTCAGATTGGCCAGCGCCGCGGCCAGATGGAGGCGGCGCATAGAATTCGCGGGCTGGTCCTCAACCGCGCGCTGTAACCAGGGCAGGGCCAAATCGGGTGTCTTCTGACGCAGATATTGGAGCCCCGCCGAGAGGGCCACGTCCCCATCGCGGTGACCCTCTTTCACCGCCTCATTCAGGACCACGAGCCCTTCGCGAAGCCGGCGCAAACTGCGGGTCCGTTCGGCGTTAGTCAGATAGGCCAGCGCCAGATTCCGGTTCCGGAGCTTCTCAGCAGGTTCGCGCCAGGCACGGAGCAGTTCGCCCCGATCAATAAATTTCTCCTCGCTCTTCTTCGTGCGAATCCAATGATCGGTACGGGAGGCATGGCTGCCGTCAAAGGGGCGCTGCTTGGGCATATGACAACTGACGCAATCCGTTCCTACCTTCCGTTTATGCATCTCGGCCGGTTCGCCCATGTGGCACTCAACGCATTTTTCCCGGTACCATGCCGCCTTCGTCTTCTCGGTAGGCTCACGGTGCGAATCGTGACAGGTGCCGCACCATAGTTTTTCCTTGCTAACGATGGAACAGCGACTGGCGGCCAGTTCCTCGGCGTGACTATTGGACCTGAGAATGGTGTCGTCCGCATTTTTTCGAGCGACGTAAATTGTGAACACATCCTCCAATGCCATTCCGGGGCGAAAGTCTTCGATACGTTTTCCCGGATTGGTGACGCGGGATTCCCCGGCGAGATGGCAGGCGTCACAGATCGCGTCGCGTTTCCCGGAGGGAAGATGGGCGGGATTGACGATATTACCTTTTTGGCCAGCCGCCAGATGGGCGCCGGGATCACCGTGACAACGGTTACAACTGATGGCGGGTTCCGGAATCGCTGGATCGCCATAACGGTTCTGAGAGCCAGCGATCGGCGCGGCGCGGTTGGCGTGGCATTGCAGGCAGTCGGCGGCGAGCGGACGGTAAAAGGTCGGATTGGAGTCAATGACGTAGCCCGGCGCCATATCCCAGATCATTCGATTGGCAAACCACGCGAGTGGAGACTGGAACAGTGAGTCGCCGATTTTAACGATGTAATTTTTCGCTTCCTTGCCCGAACCGATGGCCCATTCGACCTCATAAGGCTCCACCGCACCCTTGGTTTCCATGAAGTGCGTCATTTTGCCTTGTTGCCAAACAACGCCCATCCGGCGGCCGGAAAAGTCGTGAAACCACTGCCGCTGCGGCTGCACTTCCGCACGAGGTTTTGCAATGCTGCGGGCCTTGCCTGTACGGGCGTAGGAGTCCACGATAGACTGGTGACAATTGACGCACCGAGGGTCCGCCCCAAGGGTGGCCGCGGACAGCAGAAAGAGCACACGGAGCATCACTGGTATTAGACACCGGATGCGGCTTGAAAGCCAATTATGGTATTCTCTATCGAGAAGAGGGAGATTTGAATTGCTGCAAGATCCAAACCTCGTAACACGGCAGGCCGTAGAGGCTGAGTTTGACGCCACGGTGCGCGAGGACATTGAAAAATTCCGCGCGGCGGCGACGAGTTTCATGGCCGGGGAACTGACCGACGACGAATTCCGTGCGCAGCGATTGCGCCGCGGGGTGTATTCGCAGCGGCAGGCAGGCGTGCACATGATCCGGACAAAGGTTCCGGGCGGCATTCTGACGGCCGCCCAGATGGACAATCTTGCCGAGGTTTCAGAGCTATACGCCGACAACAAGGGGCATCTGACCACGCGCCAAAACATGCAGTACCACTTCATCCCCCTTCCACAAGTGGCGGATTTGCTGCACAAACTGGCCGACGCGCGCTTGACGACGCGTGAGGCTTGCTACAATACCGTTCGAAACGTCACCGCGAGCCCGCTTTCGGGCCTTTTGGCCGATGAAGCCTTTGATGTGCAGCCCCATGTGCGCATGGTTTCGCTGGCGTTTTTGCACAATGAGTTGACCGATAGCTTACCGCGAAAGTTCAAAATCGCCTTCTTCAGCGGTGGCAAGTCCGACGACATGGCGCTGGCCATTCATGATTTCGGCGCGACTGCGGTGATTCGAGACGGACAACGCGGTTTTCGGACCGTTATTGGCGGCGGCTTGGGGCCTTTGCCGAACGAGGCGGCGCTGTTGGATGAGTTCCTGCCGGAAGACAAACTGGTAGCGCGGATTGAGGCCGTTATCATGCTGTTCAGCCAGTATGGTAACCGCAAGAACCGGAATAAAGCGCGACTGAAGTTCGTGCTTCGCGAACGTGGGCTGGATTGGGTAAAGGAAACCGTTGAGGCGAATTACGCGGGGATCCTGGCCAATGGCGGGACGCGTACGCCGGAAATCGTTCCGGAGAATTTTGGCGGGTATCAGTCCGTAACGCCTCCGCTTGGCGATGGCGGGCAACTGCCGATCCTGGGGGCAACCCCGGCGGATCCGGAGTTTGACCGTTGGCTCGAAACGAATGTTCGCGAGCAGAAGCAGACGGGCTATTCCATCGTGACAATCCGTGTCCCCCAGGGCAACATGGTGGCTTCTCAAATGCGCGGACTTGCACAGCTTTCGCGTGACGCCGGTGATTCGATCGTGCGGGTCGATATCGATCAGAATCTGCACTTGGCCTGCATTCCGGTGCATAATCTTCGTCGCGTTTATGCGGCGTTGCGAGTTCATGATCTCTCGGGATCGGGCGCGGGCGAGCTGGTGGATACGGTTTCGTGCCCAGGTGCTTATTCGTGCAACCTGGCGTTGACCAAGTCAATGAATCTCGCGGCGGCAATGAGCCAGGCTGTCGCGGATTATACGGACAAGCAAGTGCGCGGGCTGTCGGTGAAAATATCGGGATGCCCAAATTCGTGCGGACAGCACTGGATCGGCAGCCTTGGTTTCTATGGCAACTCCCGCAAGGTGGAAGGGAAGGAAGTCCCCTACTACCAGATGATGCTGGGCGGCGGCTATGACCGCGAAGGCATGCTGCGCTTCGGATTGGCGATTTCGAGCCTGCCGGCAAAGCTGATCCCCGTCGCTTCGCGCCGAGTATTGGATCATTTTATCGCGAACCGGACCGACGGAGAGACTTTCCGCGAATACGTAGTGCGTCACAAAGTTGAGTTTTTCCGGACAATGGTGGCTGATCTGGCCAAGCCGGCGCAGTACAGCGCGGAGTGGTTTATGGATTGGGGCGACGAGACCAATTTCAGCCTGCAACTCGGCCGCGGCGAGTGCGCGAGCTAGTCTTTTAAGCGACCGATTCACCGAGAATCGCTTCCAAGTTGTGATCGCCCCGTAAGGGCGATATCATGGGAAGCGGAAGGCGTTAGAGTTCGAGCGGGAGTAACTCAGTGGTAGAGTCTCAGCCTTCCAAGCTGTTGGTCGCCGGTTCGATCCCGGTCTCCCGCTCCAAAGATTAAAAAAGGTCATGGATTAGCATCCGTGACCGTTTTCGTTATTGAAAAATATTTACGAAACGTTAAACGAAATTTACTTCTCCGGCGTCAAAGTAGATCAGGAACGCTCACATCGTTAGGAGACCAGCCACGTTGGGTAAATTCGTGATTACCATCCTGGTCCTATGCCTCTGCCTGGCTTCATGTACAAACCAAGCCGGCGCGCGAAACGACCTGCCGACACGGCAATCGGCGACGCCTGAGCGCCGCCCCGTTGAACGCGTCGTCCGTATCACGGGCATGATTCAAGCGCTGCAATCGGTTTCGATCCGCGTACCCCAAATCTCGGCCCAGTCCGGTCGCGTCACGCTGGCCGCGCTAATACCCAATGGAACAACGGTAGCGAAAGGCGATACCCTGGCAGAATTCGACCAAACCACAGTCCTTGATGAGGAACGCGACTATAAAGGAAAGTTGAGTGAAGCGACTTTTCAACTCGAAGAGCGCCAAGCAAAGGCCCGCAGTGATGCCGCCAAACGCGGAGCGCTGCTGACGGAGGCCGAAGCCGATCTCGCCAAAGCCCGTATTCAATTGCGTAAGGCCATCATCCTCAGTGAGATTGACCGACGAAAGAACGAAACTCTGGCGGAGAGCGCCATAGCCCGCGTGGCAAGCCTCAAGAAGTCAAACGGACTGCGCGATTCGGAGGACACGGCTGCAATCGGCGTGTTGGAGAAAACGAAGGAGAGGATCGCGCTCCAGCTGCAACGCATTCAGGCCAATCTGGAAAAGTTGGTTATAAAGGCGCCTCATGGCGGCATGATCGCGTTGGAAAACACTTAGCGCAATGGCTCCATGGGTCCGGCACAGGAAGGCGACATGCTTTCTCCGGGGCAGCCCGTCTTGCGGTTGTTCGATCCCGGCGAAATGGTAGTGGAAGGGACTGTAAGTGAGGCGGACGTCTCCGCGATACCGAAATCGGCCACGGCGAGGGTTTATCTCGATGCGTATCCGGGAGTCTCATTTGAGGCTCGTCTGGAGTCGGCAAGCCCTGTTGCTACCGCCGGGCTCGATAGCCCCATCCGAACATTCTCCGCGCGCTTCCGGCTCTTCGGCCGTGATCCCCGGCTTCTCCCGGATCTCTCGGCGTCGCTGGAAATTTTAAAGGAGTCCGCTCCATGAAACGCCGTGGTTTGATAACCGCGTTGCTACTTCTCACGGTTGCCGCTTCGGGCGCTTGGGCGTATTTCCGCCTGGCCAAGACGGTTGCGGCGACTTCGATGCCAACCGCGCTCTCCCGGAAGGGAGAATTTCTCGTGACTGTTTCCTCACGTGGCGAACTTGTCGCTGAGCGATCTGTACTGGTGAATGCTCCGCTAAACGTTCCAAATCTGCAGTTGATCTGGACGGCGGCCCCCGGCGCACCTGTGAAAAAGGACGACGTGATCCTGAAATTTGATGTCAGCGGCGCGAACCGGCAATTACAGGAGAAGGAAGCGGCGTTGAAGCAGGCCGATGCGGGTCTCGATCAAGCTGTCTCAAACGCGCGAATCGCGGAGGAGCAGGACAAACTGGAGCTTGCATCGCTCGGCCATGCCGTCAAGCGCGCTGAACTGGAAGTTTCCAAGCAGGAAATTGTCAGCAAGCTACAGGCGGAACAAAGCCGCATCGACCTCGATCTGGCGCGCAGTAAACTGACGGTTCAGCAGCCATCGCTCGAGTTCAACCGCGCGTCGGCCGCGTCGAAAGTTGCTTCGCTTCGCGCGGTTTCCGACAAATCGGGCGCCGAAGTGGACATTTCAAAGCGGCGCATTTCGCGCATGGAGGTCAAGTCGCCCTCCGACGGAATTTTAAATTTCCTGATGAATTACTCGCAGGGATGGATGAATGCGAAGCCGTTCAAAGTCGGCGATAATGTCTGGCCGGGCAGTTCGGTAGCTGAAATTCCCGATCTGCAGAGCCTTCGGTTCAAAGGCAAATTAGAAGAGATCGAACGCGCGCGCGTCCAGTCGAAACAAAAGGTGCTCATCCATCTTGATCCGTTTCCGGAAACCCCGTTTCGCGGAGACGTGACCTCCATTACGCCGCTGACAGAGCAGAATTTTGAATGGCCGCCATCTCGCAGTTTCCGCGCATACGCTTCTTTCGACAGTATTGACGCTCGTTTGCGCCCGGGAATGAATGGACGGGCCGATGTGGTGGTGGAACGTATTCCCGATGCCATCAGCATTCCCAACAAGGCGGTGTTCTCGAGAGACGGAAAACCATTTGTACTCGTGGTCACCGCGGACGGCAACAAGCCGCAGTCCGTTGAAATTATTGCGAGGAATCCCGACGAGGTGGCCGTTCGCGGATTGGACGCAAACGTTCGAGTGGCGTTGATAGATGAGAACGCCAGTAAGAAGAAAGTAGCCGGAAAATGACATTCAAATACGTTGGAATGTTTCTAGCCACGGCCGTTCTACTGCTTGCCGGCTGGGGCGGCGCACACGTTTACCGCGAACTGCAGACGAACTCCGGCGGCGGTGTTCCGGTCACGAAAGTTAAGCGCAGCGATGTCACGTTTCATGTGTCTTCCCAGGGGGCATTGCAGGGCGGCCAGTCGAGGGTTCTGACGGCTCCGATGACCGGCAGCCGTGAGGTCTCGCTCACCATGCTCCGCCGGCCGGGGGAACTCGTTGAGAAGGACGCGATTGTCGCGGAATTCGACACGACCGAGGAGAGCTACAAACTCCGCGAAGCGGAAGCCGATCTAGCCGAAGCCGAGCTACAGGTCAAGCAATCAGAGTTCGAATCGCAGGCGCGGGAAGAAGAGTTGCTATACGAGTTGATTAAGGCCCGGGCGGACTTGAAAATCGCCAGCATCGAGTGTATCCGCAATCCATTGATTGCCCTCCTGACGGCCCAGCAGAACGACATCGCCCTCGCTGCCGCCAAGGAGCGATTGGAGAAACTCGAACGCGACTATCCCTCGCGGAAATCCGCGGCCGTCGCATCCACCGCGATTCAAGCCGCCGCTCGGGACAAGGCCAAGATGATGGCGGCAACCGCCCGCCGCAATATTGAAATGATGACGCTGCGGGCGCCCATGGCCGGTTATGTAAACGTGGAGCGCAATCAGAACAGCAATTTCTTCTATCAGGGGATGCAACTGCCGCTGCTTCAAGTTGGTGACGCCGTTAGGCCGGGCCTTCCCGTGGCGCAGATTCCCGACCTATCGACTTGGGAAGCGACCGCTCAGATCGGTGAAGAGGATCGAGGACATATCGCAGTGGGACAGACCGCTGTAGTGGAACTGGTTGCTCTGGCGGGGAAAAGGCTCACCGGCACCGTCGCCAACATGGGCGGCACTACAGGACCGCCCTGGAATCGGCGATTCGAATGCAAATTGAATGTCCAGGGGGCCACTACGGAAATGCGGCCGGGAATGACGGTCCGCATCGTGATCACGACGCACACGGCAAGGGGCGCGCTTTGGATCCCTGCGCAGGCGCTCTATGAAAGTGACGGCCGCAAGTTCGTCTACCTCCAGGGTGCCGGCGGATTCACCACGAAGGACGTAACGATGCTTCGGCGTGGCGAAAGCCAAATCGTTATTGAAGGGCTGAAGGAGGGCGACGTCGTCTCCATGGCCAATCCAATTCAGAATCAGGAGTCCTCGCCGAACGGCGGCGGTGTTACTAAGGCGATCACGAAATGAGAATCGTCAATATCGGCGGTGATTTCCGCTCGGCTTTCGCAAATCTATACGCTCAGAAAATGCGGACACTGCTGACCGCGCTGGGTATTGTTTTCGGCGTGGGTTCAGTGATTGGAATGCTTTCGATTGGCGCCGGGGCTCGCGAAGAATCTCTGCAATTTATTGAGAATCTCGGGGTTCGCAATATTTTGGTCGAGTCTCGCCCGGCAACGAGTGCCGAAGAGCTGCAACAGCGCCGCCGTGTGTCGCCAGGTCTCACCGAGCGCGATATTCGCGTGTTGGAGGCGAACCTGGAAGGGCTGGAACTTCTTTCCCCTAGACGATCATTACACCCGGCGCGAATCCTTCCAAAGCCTACCGGGTCCATTCCCGACATGCATGGCGTGCGCCCGTCCTACGCCGCAATTCATAGCCTGGCGATCCACGAAGGCCGCTTTTTCACCGAGGCGGAGAACGACAGCAGCGTCGCTGTCTGTGTGCTGGGACAGGCCGCGAAGCAGGCGATGCTGGGCTTCGGCCCCGGCGCAGGCAAACAAGTGAAAGTCAACGATACCTGGCTGCAGGTGGTTGGCGTTCTCGCCGACCAGGTAACGGATGGAGGCTTGGGCGTCAAATCGCTTGACCGCACAAACGCGGTATTCATTCCCTCCAATACATTTAAGTTCCGATTCTGGGACTCCAGCCGTTTCTTGAAGGATGAACTCGACGGCGTAGATGTTCGGATGCGGCCCGATGCCGATAGCGTCTCGGCCGCAAAAGTCGTCACCGCTGTCCTCGCATCCACCCACCGGGGCGCGGAGGATTTCACGGTTACGATCCCGGCCGCTTTGCTCGCCCAGCAGCAGCGCACACAGACCATATTTACCTACGTAATGGTCGCCATCGCGGCGATTTCGCTGCTCGTTGGCGGCATCGGCATTATGAATATCGTGCTCGCAACAGTACTCGAACGGACGCGCGAGATCGGGATCCGCCGTGCCGTGGGCGCCCGTCGGGGCGACATCGTCCGCCAGTTTTTAACTGAGTCGATACTGATCTCGGTCGCGGGCGGAATCTTGGGCGTTGCCTGCGGAATTCTCATCGCGTGGATCATTGCGCAGGCTGCCGATTGGAAGACGATCGTCACTACGGCGTCGGTGTTGATCGCGTTTGGAGTTTCGGTATCGATCGGCGTTCTTTTCGGAATTTATCCGGCAATGAAGGCGTCCGAAATCGATCCAATTGAAGCGCTACGCTACGAATAGGGCCTGCGCGCCTACGCGCAAACTGTCAGGCGTTTTACCATCTCTACTGCGTCATCGTTACCGGAGACCTCGCGGAATCCTTGACTGACGAAGAACAGCGCTGATGGGCGCGGAGTTTCCAGCGCCACCATTTCCACCGATGCATTCTTGGTGATTTCCTTTAAGCGGTAAAACAGCAGAAACCGGCCGAGCCCTTGCCGTTGCCACTTCGAGTGCACAATGCCCCAATGGAGCCGTGCTCCACTTCCCTGGATGGAATACCCGCCGCAGCCGACGATGGTTTCGTTGTGCTCGGCAACGAAGAATGGGGCCAGATGCCCATCAAGAAATTCAACGAAAAGAGGTCGGCCAGATAGCGAAGGAATGGAGTCGAAAATCTCCAAACAGGAATCGCGATCGGCAAGTGTATACAGGCGAATATCCATAGTAGTCAGCGTTCCCCACGCCAGCGTTCAAGAATCGACGGAGTGAGCCGAATGGCGGAATAGGCCACGATCAAAGCGAACAACGACAAACTCGCGATGATCGTATAAAGCCGGCGTTTCGGATCAAGCACCTTGGCCGCCGATGCCGGCGGCGCCTCTGGCCGGCCGCCAAAAATCAACGAAACCTCGACATCTACCAATGCGTGGCCGAGCCTCTGACGAAGATTCTCGATCTCCACCCGGTAGTGCCGCTCGCGAGTGAGCGCGGCGCGCAGCGAGCCGCCAAGTTCGTAAGTAGTCCCTGCCAGCGGTACATTTGAGCCGGTGGCGTAAACTGCCACGCGCACTCCTTCTCCACCGCGCTTTGAGGCAAACTTAACTTCCAGCAGCGCATCTTGCTGTTCCAGCGGAAACATCAGGACGGACTTTCGTTCCATCGCTTCCACGCGCAACAACTCCTGCAGCAGCAATACCTTGGGTTGCTCCGCGCTCAAAACGCCGGACACCAGCAGCAGAATCGGGATCACCCTCATTGATCGCTAAAAACCGTTTGGCCCGCAATATAGGTCGCGCGGACCTTTACCTTCGGCAATTCCGCGAGGGGCAGGGTCATAATGTCTCCGGAAAGCATCAAAAAATCGGCGACCTTGCCGGTTGCCAGGGTCCCTTTCCAGTCCTCCTCGAACGCCGCGTATGCGCCAGCCCAAGTCCAGCTTCGTAGCGCCTCTTCGCGTGTAAACCGCTCTTCCGGTCGCCAACCACTGGCTGGCTGCCCGGAAGCGTCCTGGCGACTGACAGCGGCGTAGAAGCCCATCAAGGGGTTCGGATCTTCTACCGGAAAATCACTCCCATTAGCCACGACAACCCCCGCATTCAACATTCGCTTCTGCGCGTACGCGCCCGCTATCCGATCCGGACCAAGTCGCGCCAGCGCCCAGCGCATATCGGAAGTCGCATGAGTGGACTGCATGGATGCGATGACTCCGAACTTCTTAAAAAGCGCGAAATCCGGCAATGCGATGGCTTGCGCGTGTTCGACGCGAAAGCGTTTATTATTCTCGCCGCCGAGCACTTTGCCGTACGCGTCCAGCACCATCCGATTCGCCCGATCCCCAATGGCATGCGTATTCAATTGAAAGCCCTTATCCGCTGCCTGCCGGGCGACACGCTCAACGGCTTCCTGCTTCAAGATTAAGAGGCCGGTATTGCCCGGATCGTCGGCATACGGTTGCCAAAACGCCGCTCCGCGTGAGCCCATCGCGCCATCGGCCATCAATTTAATACTACGCACGGTCAGCCGTTCATTGATTTCCGGCCCAGTCTCCAGAAAGCGCGTCCACATCCGGCCTTCGCCACCGATCATGGCGTAGATCCGCACCGGCAATTGATTCGCCGCCAGCAGCTTTCGGTACGCGCGCAGTTCCTGTTCGCCGGTCCCGGCGTCATGCACGCTTGTCAGACCGAGCCGGGCACACTCGCGTGCCGCGGCCCGCAAGCGGCTGACTACTTCATCATCGCTCGCCGCCGGTATCTTGGAACCTACTAAGCCCTGGGCGCGGTCGATCAAGACCCCCGTTGCATGCCCGGCGGAATCGCGAATAATTTTCCCACCCATCGGATCCGGCGTCATGTCGTCGATTCCACCGATCTCAATTGCCTTGCGATTCACCCAGGCTGCGTGCCCGTCGACGCGCGTTAAAAAAACGGGATGTTCCGGCGCGGCCTCCGTCAGAGCATTATGCAGTGGAAAATCACCGCCCCAATTCGTCTGATCCCAATTGCGCGCCCGGATCCAAGTTCCGGCGGGCGCCCGCGCCGCGCGCTGGCGGACAATCGCGGCAATTTCAGTAACGGTCTTGACGTGGCGCAAGTCCGCCGTTTCAATCATTTGGCCCAGTCCCGCCATGTGGACGTGGCTATCGATCAATCCGGGGATCACCGTCGCACCTTTCAGATCGACAATCCGCGTCTTCGGACCAGTCAGCGCCCGCATGTCATCCCCGATAGCGACAATGCGTCCCGCGCGAATTGCCATCGATTTAGCCCTCGGTTGAGCCGGGTTCGCGGTGTAGATGGTGGCGTTATTTATTACCAGTTCGGCAGGGTCCCCCGCCATGGCCATCCAAAGCATCGCTAGAATGGGGAACATGCAAGACAGTATGGCACAGGCCTCTCCTGCGGCCGCCTTCGTTGAACTGCCCGCCTGGAAGAACGCCGTGGCATGGGTTTGCGCGATTTTGATCGGCGTCTTTTTCATCGGCGCCGGGTTGTGGAAGCTTACGGATCATCTCGGCGCTTCCACCCGCATGTCACAGATGCTGGTGCCGCCGGCGCTCAGTGTCTTTACAGCCATTTTCTTTGGAATCACCGAGACGTTCGGCGGTTTGCTGCTGATGATTCCGCGCTACCGGCGCTGGGGAGCGCTGCTGTGTTCAGGGCTGCTGGTGGCGTTTATGGTCTACATGGCCTGGAACTATTCGGCGTTGCAGGGCATGGACTGTTCCTGCTTCCCCTGGCTCAAGCGGGCTGTCGGTCCGGCGTTTTTTTGGAGTGACGCCGCCATGATCGTGATGTCGGTGGTGGCGGGTTGGTGGGCGCACCGGAGCGGCGGCGTGAAGGGCGCCGGACTCATCTTCGGCTCCATCCTGGTGTTAGCGGGCGCAGCCTACGGAATCACCGAGTCACGCCAATCGGGCACCATGGCCCCGGCGTCGATAACGGTGGTCGGCCAGCCCTATTCCCTTCAACAGGGAAAGATTTTGTTGTATTTCTACGACCCGGAATGCTCACACTGCAATGACGCGGCGAAGCGACTGGCGAAGCACGTTTGGAAGGACACCAAGATCATCGGACTGGTAACCCGCGTCCCGCAATTTGCTCAATACTTCATGGAATCTACCGGGCTGAAAGGAAAGAATTCGCCCGACCACGTTTCCCTGAAAGCCTTGTTCCCATTCGGCGATCCGCCTTACGGCGTTCTGCTCGAGCACGGCCGCATGAAGGCCGGGCTGCAGCGCTTCGACGCCGATGAGCCCGAAGCCACTCTGCGGAAGCTCGGCTACATCGAGTAGGCGATGGACAATCGGTTCTACCGGCTGGCGCAAGGCATGCGGTTGAGTTCGCTTGGCCTCGGAACCTACTTAGGTAATGCCGACGATGAGACTGACGCCAATTACGAGGCCGCGGTTCGAGCCGCTATCGGCGGAGGCATCAACTTGATCGATACCTCGCGAAACTATCGCGGCGAGCGATCCGAACGCGCCATTGGCCGAGCCATCGCTGGAACAAGCCGCGATGAACTCGTTCTCTGTACGAAGGCCGGCTACTTCCTCGACCGGCGCGGGCACAGTTTGGAGCCCGGGTTTCTCGAAGAGAATCTGCGGGCAAGTTTGGTGAATTTGGGCGTTTCGCAGGTTGATGTTTTCTATTTGCACAATCCGGAAACCCAGCTCGGCGCGGAGGACTTCTACCAGCGAATCCGCTTGGCGTTCGAACGGTGCGAGTCGATGGCGGCGCTTGGATTGCTTCGATTTTACGGTGTCGCGACATGGGACGGTTTCCGCGCCGAAAAGGACGTCATCAGCCTGCACCGGCTGGTGGCGATCGCCAAGGAAATTGCCGGTCAGGCGCATCGTTTTCGTTTCGTCCAATTGCCGTTCAATCTGGCGATGCTCGAAGCGTTTAACCGTCGCCAACAGGAAGGCGGGACGTCGCTTTTACAGGCGGCTGGCGAACTTGGGATAACAGTGATCGGCAGTGCAACCGTCTACCAGGGCCGACTGACGAAGGGATTGCCGGAGAAACTGGTGGCCCAGCTTCCCGGCCTTTCCACCGACGCGCAGCGGGCCATTCAATTTTCCCGATCTACGCCGGGACTGACGGCCGCATTGGTGGGCATGAGTAACCCCGGGCACGTCGCCGAGAATCTCGCTATCAAGGACGTTCCGCCGCTCAGCGAGCGCGAATACTACGCGATCTATGGCCGTTGAGCCCATCGCAATCCCGCTTCCGCCGCCAGGCCCGGAACTCGATGCGAGGTTGGCTTCTCTCCCCGATCTGCCCGCGGTCTTCCTCCTCACCGCCACCGGAGGACAGCCATATCTCTCCCGCACCGCGGTGCTCGGCCGCCGTGTCCGCCGGCTGCTGATGGCCGGCGACAAACGCCGCGCGGCGTTAAACTTGCGAGGCTTGGTGGAGCATCTCGCCTACTGGCCAACTGCATCCCGCCTGGAATCGGCGCTTCGCTTTTACGAACTCGCGCGCGAACACCACCCCGACAACTACATCAAACTTTGCAATCTACGAATGCCTTCGTACATGCGGCTGCTGTCACGGAACGACTTTCCGCGCACGCAAGTGACAACGCGGCCAACCGGGCGCGGGCTGGCTTTCGGTCCGTTCCGCTCCCGCGCTTCCGCCGAAGAGTTTGAGAAGGCAACACTCGATCTGTTTCAAGTACGGCGCTGCCAGGAGGATCTTCATCCGTCCCCCGAACACCCCGGCTGTATTTACGGCGAGATGGCCCAATGCCTGCGGCCGTGCCAGGATGCGGTGACGCGCGACGAGTACGCCAGCGAAGTCGGGCGGCTCGTTGACTTCCTTTCCACCGAAGGGCGTTCCTTATCCGAGACAGTGGAACGTATGCGCGACAGATTCAGCGCTGATATGGAGTTTGAAGAAGCCGCGCGCCAACACCGCCGGCTGGAGAAAATTCAAAGCGTCTGGCGCATGCGCGATGAGCTGGCGACCGGCGCCGCCGCCATGAATGGCGTCGCTGTGTTGAAGGCCGCGGAGCCGCATGCGGTAACACTGTTGTTCCTGCTGGACGGAGCTTGGCTTGCGCCGTTAATATTCGATCTGCAATCCGCCGACGGCCGGCCGGTTTCGCTCGACCGGCGGTTGCGCGAGTTGCTCCAATCGTTGGAGCCGCGCCTGATAACCCAGTTCGAGCGCGCGGAACATTTGGCGCTTCTCGCTCGATGGTTCTACTCATCCTGGCGCGATGGCGAATGGCTCAGTTTTCCCAGGCCGGAAGAAGTAGCGTATCGCAAGCTCGTCAACATGGTGCATCGCGTTTCCGGCGTGTAATGAAAGCGAAACGCTGGCATGTTAGCCTGAGTTCACTTATGTCTCGCTTACCTCAAATAGGTGCATTCTTGTTGATATTTGCCGCGAATTGATTCGCGCAGTCGACATTTGGAGTAGTTCTGGGAGAAGTCAAGGATGGCTCTGGCGCGGTGATCCGCGGGAGTCGGCGCCGTCTCGGATTCATTGGCCGTCAAACCATAACCCACCAGATCCGCCAGCAATGTCCGCCCATCCTGCAATGGCGCTACGCCCCGCACCAGCGCGATCTTCCCTGCCGTCCCGCCCAGCGCCAACGTCCCCATGGCATCCGGTGACGGCAGCGACTGCGTCCCGCCCGCCCCCGCCGCCAACTGAATCAGAAAATACTGCTCCGGCTCAATCGTCCCCTCAATCGGCGCAACCTGCCACATCGTCCCCGTAGCCGAAGCATATTGCACGCTCCAACCCGCCATCGACACCGGCGCCGAGCCCCGGTTGAACAACTCGACAAAATCGTTCCGCCAGACCGCCCCGGTGTTACCGCCCCCGCCATAAACCTGGCTGACAACAACACTTTGTCCGTGCAACGCCGCCGCCGCCAACAGCAGCGACAACAGCCGCATCATCGAATATATTCCGGCGTCACGCCCCGCAATCGTTTCCATATCGCCTCACAGACCGCCAACGTCGTGTCATCCAAAGGTCCCTCCTTGCAGGCCGCCATATTAGCCGTCAAATGCCGCATCTGCGACGCGCCGAGAATCAACCCCGTCGCCGTCGTATGATGCAGCACCCAGTTCAACGCAATGCTGACCAAGCTCCGATGCGCTTCCCCGGCCGCGAACGACAATTCAGAAACCGCCTCGAACTGTTCATCGAACCAATAACGTTCCCGATACATCTTGTTCCCGTCAAACCGGCTCCCTTTGATCGCTTGCTCCGGCACATGCTTGCCCGTAAGTAACCCACCCGCCAGCGGATTATAAACAAACGTCGAAACCTGATGCTTCTGCGCCATCGGCAGCAGTTCCGCTTCAATATTCCGCGCCAGCAAGTTATACATCGGCTGGCAAACATGAATCGGTTTCCAGCCATTCGCCGCCGCCATCTGCTGCATTTCCAGAATCTGCCACGCCCCGAAATTGGACACCGCCGGATACCGTACCTTCCCTTCTTTCACCAACGAGTCAATCGCCGCCAACGACTCCTCAATCGGCACCGCATGATCCTGCATGTGCATGTAATAAACGTCGATCACATCCGTCCGCAAACGCCGTAACGACGCCTCGCACTGCTTTACGATGGCCGCCCGGGAAAGCCCCTGCTCATCGGCGCCCTCGCCCATCTTGCCGCGCACCTTCGTGGCCAATACAAACTTGTCGCGCCGCCCATCCATGGCCTTCGCCATGATCTCCTCGGACCGCCCGGCGTTATAAACATTGGCCGTGTCGAAGAAATTAATCCCGGCATCCAGCGCCAGATCCACCATCGCCAGGGAGCCCGCCTCATCCACCTGCGATCCGAACGTCATCGTGCCCAGGCACAACCGCGAGACCCGTAAATCCGTACCGGGAAGGGAAGTGATCATCATTTCTTTAACTGCTCCTCAATTGCTTTTGCAACCAATTCCGCCAGCATCGCCGATCCCTCTTTTTTGAAGTGAACATTGGCCACGCCCTGAATCTCCGCCAGTCGCGGCTTAGCAAACGCATAAAAATCCACTACCGGAATTTTATGCTTCGTCATCACCCGCAACGCGGCTTCGTTGAAGATCACATCGTCGCCCGGATTCCGAAGGGGCGAGAGCTTCCCCTCCGGCACCGGCGTCGTGGTCACAAACAGCAACCGCGCGCCCGTGCCTTCCAACCGCGTCGCGATAGCATCCAGATTCCTCTCATAATCCATAACCCCCACCTGGTGTTTGCCGTTCTCCATAATTTTCAAATCATGCAGTCCGAAGTTGAACGCAATCACCTTCCACTTCTCGCTCCCCAGCCACTCGTCCAATTTCGCCACGCCGTTCCCCGTGTGCGCGGCGTTCCCTTCATGGTGTTTCACGTCGGCCATGCCTGCCAGCAGCGTCGTCACAACAGGCGTATAACCGATCGAAATCGAGTCGCCGATCACCAGCACCGGCGCCGCTTGCCCAATGAGCCCCAGCCCAATACAAATTAGTCCAAGTAAAAGTCGCATCTTGAAATCCTACTTTGCTTTGAACAGCGTCCGCCATGCCAGCCACGCTGCAATCGTCTTCCCATCGATAATCTTCCCGCTCTTGATCATCTCGTTCAGCTCTTTACCCGTGAACCACTTCGATTCAATCCGCTCATCGCCCATGAAGTTCGTCTTCCCCTGCTTCAATTCCTGAGCCACATAAATATGCATCTTCTCGGCCAAAAAACCGGGACTCATGAAGAGACTAAATAACTTCGTCCACTTCTTCGCCGACAACCCCGTCTCCTCTTTCAACTCGCGCTTCGCCGCCTTCAGCGGCGTCTCGCCCGGATCCATCCGCCCTGCCGGAATCTCCCACAGATAATCCCGCGCCGGCAAACGGTACTGCCGCGCCAGCAGCACCCGTCCCTTTTCATCCAGCGGCATCACCACCGAACTCCCGCCGTGCTGAATGATCGCCCGGTCAATCTCAAAGCCCTCGGGGTCGATAGCCTTGTCCATCGTCACCCAGAAAATCGACGTCCGCAGCAGTTCTTCGCTCTTGATAATCTTCATTTCCGCAAGGCACTCCTGAATTCTTCATAAGGCAACGTGTTCAACACATCCCCGCTCGTCAACCATCCCCGCCGCGCCATCCGCACCCCATACTGCATATTCGCCATGTGTTTCGGATGATGCGCATCGGTCGAAATCGTGAACTTACAACCCTTCGATTTCGCGATCCGGATCAATACTGCATGCAGATCCAAGCGCTCCGGACTGGCATTGATCTCCATCGCCACGCCTCGCGTCGCGGCCTCCGTCGCGATTCGCTCAAAGTTATAAACAAAGGCGTCCCGATGCAGCAACACCCGCCCCGTCGGATGCCCGATCACCTTAACGTGCGGATTCGCCAGGCACGCCAGATAACGGTCCGTCATCTCCTCCGCCGTGAGGTTCATGTAGCTGTGAACACTGGCGATGACAAGGTCCAACTGCCCCAATGCCTCATCGTCCAGATCCATCCGTCCGTCCTTCAAAATGTCGCACTCAATCCCGCTCATCACCCGAATGCCAAGCGCTTCCTGATCCATCGCCCGCACCCGCTCGGCGAAGGCAATCGTCCGCGCCTCGTTCAAGCCGTTGGCCATCGCCAGCGCCTTCGAATGGTCGGTGATGGCGATATACCCATACCCATGCCCGCGCGCCGTCTCCGCCATCTCCTCCAGCGTCGCCCGCCCGTCGGACTCGCGGGTATGCATATGCAAATCGCCCCGCATATCGCCCAGTTCTAAAAGCGTCGGCAGCGCCCCCCGCTCGGCCGCGTCGATCTCGCCCTGGTTCTCCCGCATCTCCGGCGGAATCCACGCCAGCCCCAGCTTCCCGTAAATCTCTTCTTCGGTTTCCGCCGCTACCAGCGCGTTCCCCTCCAGCAGGAACAACCCGTATTCATTCAGCGTCATGCCCATCTTCAAGGCCCGCTGCCGTAACGCGACGTTATGCTCTTTCGATCCGGTGAAGTACTGCAGCGCCGCCCCAAAATGCTCCGCCGGCAGCGCCCGCACATCCACCTGAATCCCTTCGATCCCGAAGCGTGCGCTAGCCTTGTTCTCGCCCTTCGCCAACAACTCCTGCACTTTAGAATGCGCCGCAAACCGCTCCAACGCGGCCGCCGCGCCCGGTCCCGTCACCAGCAAATCCAAATCGCCAACCGTATCCTTGGCCCGCCGGAATGACCCTGCCGGCGTCACCTTCGACACGCCCTCCACCGCCCCCAAATATGCTGACAGCTCATCCGCCGTCTGCTGCGCAAAGTTCAACAAAAACCGGCCCGCGGATTTCCGGTACTGCTCAATCCCCCGCAGTACTTTCTCCTCCAGCTTCGCCCCCAGTCGAGGCAGCGTCCGGATCTTCTGCTCCTCCGCCAGCCGCTTCAGATCATCCAGCGTGGAAATACGAAACGTCTCGATCAAAAGCGCGATCGTCTTCGGTCCCAGTCCCTGAATCCGCAACATCTCCAGCGCCGTCGGCGGATACTTTTCCAACAACTCATCCCGCTTCGCAAACGAGCCCCGCTCCTCCAGATCCACCAGAACGCCAGCGATCCCCTTGCCGATGCCCGGAATGTCGGTCACCTTTCGGGACGGATCGTGCAGAATATTGGCTAAACGTTCCGGATGTCCCTCAATCACCGCAGCTGCGTTCCGGTACGACCGGATCCGAAACCCATCCTCCGCGGCAATCTCCATCAAATCGGCGGTCTCCGCCAGTACGCGAGCGATTTCTATGTTCTCCATGCGTATCCTTCCATCATAGGTCGTTGTGATAAAGTAAGCCCTTTATGAAGCGGAAACTCCTCATTCTCGGCCTCGCGTCTACAGCCGCCGTCATCCTAATGGCGCAAGCGGAAAAGAAGAAGGCCAGTCCTGGCCGCTTTAATCAACCGGTTGGCTATTCGGACACGCCTGTCATCCCGGAACAGAAGTGGAAAGTCCACGATATTGACCGACCCATTCCCCGTCAAGTCACTCCAGGCGCCCTCCCCACAAACCCGCCGTCGGACGCGATTGTCCCGCTCGACGGCAAGAATCTGGACCAGTGGACGTTCAGCGGAAAGCGCGGCGGCGCACCCGCCCAATGGAAGCTCGAAAACGGCTACATGCAAGTTGCTAATAGCGCCGGTGACGCCGTGACCAAAGAAAAATTCGGTGACATGCAACTGCACATCGAATGGGCTTCCCCTCTCGAAATTCTTGGCAGTTCTCAAATGCGCGGCAATAGCGGCGTTATCATCATGAGCCGCTATGAGATTCAGGTTCTCGATAGCTGGGACAACCCCACCTATGCCGATGGCCAGGCCGGCGCCATCTATGGCCAGTGGTCGCCGCTTGTTAATGCCATCAAGAAGCGCGGCGATTGGAACTACTACGACATCTTCTGGGAAGCCCCGAAGTTCGAAGGCGAAAAACTCGTCAAGAACCCCTACGTCACGGTCATGCACAACGGCGTTCTTCTGCACCATCATCAAAAAGTTGTCGCCCCCATGGCCCACCGTACCGTAGCCCCCTTCAAGGCTCACGGCGCCGAAGAACCGCTGATGCTCCAGGATCACAACGAGCCCGTCCGCTACCGCAATATCTGGGCCCGCAAGCTCCGCGGCTATGACGAAAAGTAGTCTCGTCCTCTTCGCTCTAACCCTTTCCGCTCAACCCGGCTCTTGGGAATCCCTGACTTGGCGCACACAAAGCAAAGCCGAGTTCCCCAAACACGCCTGGAACTTGGAAGATGGCGCCATCCACTCCATTCCCACGGCGCCTCGCGTCGACATTTCCACGACGAAAAACTACAGGAACTTCGAATGTGAGTTCGAATGGAAAATCGCCAGGGGAGCTAATAGCGGAGTCAAATATCTGGTCTTCGGCATGCGCCCCAACCCTCTCGTGGGCCGCATCGATCCCGAAGTCCCCAAGGCGCTCGGACTGGAACTCCAGTTGATTGACGACGCGAATGTCCCCGACGCCAAACTCGACCCCAGCCACGGCACCGGCGCACTTTATCTCTATCAGGCGCCGAAGAACTTGCCCGCAACGCCCGTAGGCCAGTGGCATCGCGCCAGAATCGTCGTCAACGGCCGCCATGTCGAGCACTGGATCAACGGCGTCAAAGTCGTCGCAGCGG
>Ga0105047_10002437_pt1 | contig 33144 bp, 29 predicted proteins | sample MAT04_FD_78384 | JGI IMG/M metagenome (GOLD analysis project Ga0105047, IMG submission 78384) | Freshwater microbial communities from Lake Fryxell liftoff mats and glacier meltwater in Antarctica - MAT-04 (megahit assembly) | ecosystem: Environmental > Aquatic > Freshwater > Ice > Liftoff... | reverse complement strand
CCGGTGAAGTAGACCAGGCCGAGCGCCGACAGCGGGCGTCCGCCGCGCAGTGCAGGGGGGATCAGCCTGGCCATCGCGCGGGCCGGACCCGGAACGAAGTGCATCACGCCCATTCCGACGAAAACTAGGCCGAGGGCCGCGCGGATGATCCACTGAGCGACCTCGAATGGGGAATCGGTCATGGGTCTATCTTGCGTCGTGTGACCACCGCGGCACGGCACCGGTCCGCCCGCGCCCTAAACTTGGCCCAGTAATTACGGGCGACCAAAGGACTGTATTCGTGGCGAAGCCGATCGTGTTGATCGCAGAAGAACTATCACCAGCGACCGTTGAGGCACTCGGCCCCGACTTCGACGTCAGGAACGTGGACGGCACCGACCGGCCGGCGCTCCTGTCGGCGCTCGCCGACGCGAGCGCGATCCTGATCCGCTCCGCGACCCGGATCGATGCCGAGGCGCTCTCCGTCGCGGCCTCTCTCAAGGTCATCGCGCGAGCGGGAGTCGGCCTCGACAACGTCGACATCAAGTCGGCCACGACGGCGGGGGTGATGGTCGTCAACGCGCCGACCTCCAACATCATCTCGGCCGCGGAGCTGACTGTCGGCCACATTTTGAGCCTCGCCCGCCACATCCCTCCCGCCCACGCCGCGCTCGCCGTCGGCCAGTGGAAGCGCTCGAAGTACACCGGTGTCGAGCTGTACGAGAAGACGATCGGCATCATCGGGCTCGGGCGGATCGGCGCCCTCATCACAGCACGGATGCAGGCCTTCGGCACCCGCGTCGTCGCCTACGACCCCTACGTCACCTCGGCGAGGGCCCAGCAGCTCGGAGTCACCCTGCTCAGCTTCGACGAGGTGCTCACGCAGTCCGACTTCATCACCATCCACATGCCCAAGACGTCGGAGACGACGGGCATGATCTCCGACGAGCAGCTCGCCATGATGAAGCCCACCGCGTTCATCGTCAACGTCGCTCGCGGAGGACTCATCGACGAGGTTGCGCTGCACCGCGCGCTCACGAGCGGCATCATCGCCGGGGCCGCGCTCGACGTGTTCGTGCACGAGCCGCCGGTCGGATCCCCGCTCCTCGCGCTCGACAACGTCATCGTCACCCCGCACCTCGGTGCCTCCACCCACGAGGCGCAGGAGAAGGCCGGGGTCTCAGTCGCCAAGTCGGTGCGCCTCGCCCTCGCCGGCGAGCTCGTGCCGGATGCCGTCAACGTCGCGGGCGGCGTCATCGACTCGACCGTGCGCCCCGGCATCCCGCTCATGGAGAAGCTCGGCCAGGTGTTCTCCGGACTCGCCGAGAGCGCCCTCACGAGCGTCGACATCGAGGTGCGCGGCGAGATCGTCGAGTTCGACGTGAGCGTGCTCAAGCTCGCGGCGCTCAAGGGCATCTTCACCAACGTAGTCTCCGAGTCGGTCTCCTACGTCAACGCGCCGCTCCTCGCCGAGCAGCGCGGCATCACCGTGCGGCTCATCACGGATGCGGTGAGCCCCGACTACCGCAACGTGCTCACCATCCGCGGTGCGCTCAGCAACGGTACCCAGATCTCGGTGTCCGGCACCCTCACGGGAACCCGCCAGACCGAGAAGATTGTGGAGATCAACGGCTACGACGTCGAGGTGCCGATCGCCGACCACCACATCGTGATGATCTATACCGACCGCCCCGGCATCGTTGCGGTGTATGGCAGGGAGTTCGGTGACGCGGGCATCAACATCGCCGGCATGCAGATCAGTCGGCGTGAGGCCGGCGGGCAGGCGCTGTCGATTCTCACCGTCGACTCGCCGGTGCCCGAGGGCCTGCTGCACACGGTGCGGGCCGCGATTGACGCGGACCTCCTGCGCGAAATCGACATCTCGGAGTAGGCGTCCCGACCGCTACGAAGAGGGGCCAGGCGCGCACGCCTGGCCCCTCTGGTGTTGCTGGTGCCGTCGTCAGACGAGCGGGTCGGTGTCGCTGCGGGTCTCCCGCTGCGTGACGCGGTCGGCGCCGCCGTTGTCGACCTGGCGAACGGTCGAGGTGGTCGAGCGCTTCTTCATCATGAGCGCGAGGGAGATGACGAAGATGACGGCGCCGGCGGCCATCAGGATGTAGCCGACGAGGTCGAGATTGACGAAGCTCGTCTCGACGTTGAGGGCGAAGGTGAGTATCGCACCGACGACAATGAGGAAGATTCCCGATCCGATTCCCATGACTGCAGTCCTTTCGATCCCCCGTCCGCGCATGAAATTCATGCCGGTCCGGTGTCCTTGCAGCCATCACCCTAACAAAGTGCTCGGTATTCGCCGTGAAACCGCCGCCTATATCGCCCGAATATCGCCCGAGGACGGGCGATGGGCGGCCTCCACTACTCTGAATCCATGCCCGAAACCATGAATCTCGCCGTCATCGCTGGAGACGGCATCGGACCGGAGGTCACCGCCGAGGCGCTCAAGGTGCTGCGCGCCGCGGTCGCGGACGACACGGATGTGACAGCGACCCATTACCCGTTCGGTGCCGGCCACTACCTCGCGACGGGCGAGATCCTCCCCGCCGACGGTCTCGCAGCGCTCCGACAGCACGACGCGATCCTGCTCGGTGCCGTCGGTGGCGACCCGCGTGACCCACGCCTCGCCGGCGGGATCATCGAGCGGGGTCTCCTCCTCGGGCTGCGCTTCGCCTTCGACCACTACGTCAACCTGCGCCCGACGACCCTGTTCCCCTCGGTCACCTCGCCGCTCGCGCATCCGGGCGCTATCGACTTCGTCGTCGTGCGGGAGGGCACTGAGGGGCCGTACGTCGGCAACGGCGGCAGCATCCGGGTCGGAACACCGCACGAGATCGCCAACGAGGTCAGCGTCAACACCGCATTCGGGGTCGAGCGGCTCGTGCGCTTCGCGTTCCGCACGGCGGCCGCGCGCCGCCGCCGGCTCACTCTCGTGCACAAGACGAACGTGCTCGTACACGCGGGCGGCCTCTGGCAGCGCACGGTCGACGCCGTCGCCGGCGAATACCCCGCGGTCGCGGTCGACTATTTGCACGTCGACGCCGCGACGATCTTCCTCGTCACCGACCCGGCCAGATTCGATACCATCGTCACCGACAACCTCTTCGGTGACATCCTCACCGACTTGGCCGGTGCCATCAGCGGCGGAATCGGGCTCGCCGCCTCGGGCAACATCAACCCGGACGGCGCGTTCCCGAGCATGTTCGAACCGGTGCATGGATCCGCGCCCGACATCGCCGGGACCGGCAGGGCCGATCCCACCGCCGCCATCCTGTCCGCCGCGATGCTGCTTGACCACCTGGGCGAGGGGGATGCGGCCGGGCGCGTCAGGACCGCCGTCACGGCCGACCTCGCCGCGCGGGGCCCCGGCATCCGGAGCACGACCCAGGTCGGTGACGCGATCGCCGCGGCGCTTTCCGTGGCGCGCGACCACAGCACCGCCCCCGCGCGTTAGTCGCCATCCACGGCTACCGCAACCAGGCACCGCAACCAGGCACCGCAACCAGGCACCGCAACCAGGCACCGCAACCAGGCACCGCAACCAGGCACCGCAACCAGGCACTGCAACCAGACACCAGGCACCAGTCCGCCACCAGACACGACACCAAGGATCATCATGAACTCCGCGACAGGGTTTCCGCTCACGTTCGACATCACGCCATCCGCTGCGCAGCGCGAGGCCGCCGAGCGCGACCTGATTCTCGCAGACCCCGGGTTCGGCAAGCACTTCACCGACCACATGGTCGCGATTGACTGGACACTCGACGGCGGATGGCAGAACGCCAGGGTTCTGCCCTACGGCCCGCTGCAACTCGACCCGGCTGCCTCTGTGCTGCACTACGCGCAGGAGATCTTCGAGGGGCTCAAAGCGTACCGCCACGCCGACGGCTCGATCTGGTCGTTCCGTCCGACCGCGAATGCGGCACGGTTGCAGCGGTCTGCGAAGCGACTCGCCCTGCCCCGGCTCCCCGAGCAGGACTTCGTCGAGTCGCTGCGCCAGATCATCGCGGTCGACGGGGACTGGGTGCCGTCGGCCCCCGAGACGAGCCTCTACCTGCGCCCTTTCATGTTCGCCACCGAGAGCTTCCTCGGGGTGCGTGCGGCGCAGGAGGTCGGCTACTACGTCATCGCCTCTCCCGCCGGCGCCTACTTCGCGAGCGGGGTGAAGCCCGTGTCGATCTGGCTGTCGACGAACTACTCGCGCGCGGGCAGGGGCGGAACGGGCGCCGCGAAGACCGGAGGCAACTACGCCTCGTCGCTGCTCCCGCAGGCCGAGGCCTACGAGCACGGCTGCGCGCAGGTGCTCTTCCTCGATTCGGTCGAGGGCGAGTACATCGAGGAGCTCGGCGGCATGAACGTCGTTCTCGTCTACCGGGACGGCACGCTCGTCACGCCGGAGTCCGACAGCATCCTCGAGGGAATCACGCGCGACAGCATCCTGCAGCTCGCCGAGGACCGCGGCCACAAGGTGGAGCGCCGCCGAGTTCGGCTGTCGGAGTGGCGTGACGGAGTCGCGAGCGGCGACATCACCGAGGTCTTCGCGTGTGGCACCGCCGCGGTGGTCACGCCGATCGCGCGCCTCGTCGGCGAAGGCGTCGAAATCGGATCCGCGGATGCCGCTCCGGGCGAGCTCACGCTCTCGCTGCGCCAGGAGCTCACCGACATCCAGTACGGACGCGTCGCCGATCGCCACGGCTGGATGACGCGGCTCGACGCGTAGATGCAGCGCCGGCGCGTGCTGCCTGCTGTGTGACGTGCCTCCTGTGTGGGGTGCCTGCTGTGTGCTGTGCTTGCTGTGTGACGTGCCTTCTGTGCGCTGTGCGCTGTGCGCTGTGCGCTGTGCGCTGGGGACGCTCGTTCCGGGGATAGCGTGCGCGCCCGTTTGGTGCAGTTGCGCCCGGCCGGCCGGGCGCGCTCGCACCGTGCGGGCGCGGTCGGCGGCGGGAGTCGCTGGTGGGCGTCGCGCGGTGGGAGTCGCTGGTGGGCGTCGCGCGGTGTGCGCCCGGGTGGTGGCGGAGGTGTGTCGGGCTGCGGCCCTTGGTGCGACCGCGCGGAGCCGTGATGTCGCGCGCTGTAGGGTGCCGGAGCGGTGTGCGCACCCGTTTGGTGCAGTTGCGCCCGGCCGGGGCATCGGAACAGTGCTCCAGGAAGTGTGCGCACCCGTTTGGTGCAGTTGCGCCCGGCCGGCCGGGCGCGCTCGCACCGTGCGGGCGCAGTCACCGACGGGAGTCGTGCGGCGCAGCGCCCGATAGGCTGGACCCCGTGAAAATTGCGCGTTTCAGCACTGGTGGAGATCCTCGTTACGGAATCGTCGACGACGATGCCCTCGTCGTACTGGCCGGTGATCCAATGTTCAGCGGCTTCGACACGACCGGGGAGCGGGTGCCGCTCAGCGAGGCGAAGCTGCTGGCACCGGTCATCCCCAGGTCGAAGGTCATCTGCGTCGGGCTGAACTACGCCGACCACAAGGCCGATATGGGCGATGTGGGGCCGAAGAACCCGCTCATCTTCCTCAAGCCGAACACCGCGGTGGTCGGCCCGGGCGACACGATCGTCATCCCGCCGGTCGAGGGACGCATCGTGCACGAGGGCGAGCTCGTCATCGTGATCGGCAAGATCGCCAAGCAGGTCACAGCGGCCGACGCCATGGACTACATCTTCGGCTACACGATCGGCAACGACGTCTCGGCACGCGACGTGATGTTCGCCGACGGCCAGTGGGCCAGGGCCAAGGGCTACGACACCTTCGCTCCGATCGGGCCGTGGATCGAAACCGAGCTCGACGCGCAGAACGTGCAGATCGAGACCTTCGTCGACGGCGAGCCGCGTCGCACCGGCCGTACGAGCGACATGATCCACAAGATCCCGGAGATCATCGAGTTCGCCTCGGATGTCTGGACCCTCCTTCCCGGCGACATCATCATGACCGGAACCCCGGCCGGGCTCGGCGGCTTCGTCGACGGCCAGACCGTCGAAATCAAGATCGAGGGCATTGGGTCTCTCGTCAATCCCGCGCTCAACCGCGCCTGATTCCGGTTCGGTGATGGGGCCCGGCGGCTCGGCGGGGAAAACTCCTCGCCCCGGGCGAGGGGGCGGCGCGCGCTGCGCGTCCACGACACGCCGCTCGACGGGCGCCACCCGCGCAACCGGCGACGACCGCGACGCCGGTGTGAACACGCCCGCCACCGGTGCGACGGCCGACGAACCGGGAACCGCCGCCAGCACGGCCAGCGCCCGCGCAACGGCCGACGAACGCGGATCCGCCGCCAACACGGCTCCCACCCGCTCGGCCGCCGCCGGTCGAACGGCCACGATCCTCGCGATGCTGCCGGGCCTCGCGGCCGCCTTCGCCGCAGTGCTCGTCGCGGGGATGGTGCACCTCGCGGTGCCCGCCGTTCCGCTGCTGACCGCCGCGGTGCTGCTCGGGATCATCGTCGGGCAGGTGCCCCATTTCGCCCCACCGCTCGACCGTGCGCTGAGGCCGGGCATCCGCTTCTCGACGAAGACCCTCATGCGCATGGGAATCGTGCTGCTCGGACTGAAACTCAGCCTGCGCGACATCGCCGGCCTCGGGGTCGTCGCGATCCTCGCAATCGTGGCGCTCGTCGTCGTGACCTTCATCGGCACCTGGGGGTTCGGGGTGCTCCTCCGCCTGCCCGGCAGCCAGCCGCTGCTGGTCGCGGCGGGCTTCTCGATCTGCGGTGCTTCCGCGATCGGTGCGATGAGCTCGGCGACCCGCAGCAAGCCGGAGGAGCAGGCCACGCCGGTCGCACTCGTCACCCTCTGCGGTACGCTCGCGATCGCCCTGCTGCCCGCGCTGCGGGGGCCGCTCGGCCTGTCGAACGCCGAGTTCGGTCACTGGGTCGGTGCGAGTGTGCACGATGTCGGGCAGGTCGTCGCGACGGCGCAGACCGCCGGCTCCGCAGCGCTCGCGATCGCCGTCGTCGTCAAGCTCACTCGGGTGCTGATGCTCGCCCCCATGGTGACGACCGCGTCGCTGCTGCTGCGCCACCGCGAGGCGGTGGCCGCGCGGGCCGCGAGCGCGCCCGGAATCGCCGCCGACGCGCTGGGCAATCCCGCCGCCTCCGCCGCCCTCCGCCCCCCTGCCCCTTCCTCCGCCACGTCCGCCGCCTCCGCCGCCTCCTCAGACCCCGATGGAGTCCCTTCGGCGCCACTCGCGAGAATCCCGATCGTTCCCCTGTTCGTGGTCGGGTTCGTCGCGGCCGTGCTGCTGAAATCGTTCCTTCCCATCCCGGAAGCAGTCCTCGCCGCGGCGGATGCCGTGCAGACCGTCGCACTCGCGGCGGCCCTCTTCGCGCTCGGCACATCGGTGCGCATCCGCTCGCTCGTGCGCACCGGCTGGCGGGCACTCATCGTGGGGCTGTCGTCGTGGCTGCTGATCGGCGTGCTCGCGCTCGGGATCGTGCACCTTTAGAGAACCAGCGCTCGTGCCATGATCTGCATATGAATGCAGATAAGAATGTAGGCTCGATCGATCCGGTAGGGGAGTTGGTCGAGGTCGCCGCGGAGATCTTCGCGATGCTCGCCGACGCCACGCGCATCCGCATCATCCTCGCCCTCACCAACACGGAACTCGCGGTGAACCAGATCGCGGAGGCCGTCGACAAGCCTCAGGCCGCCGTCTCGCAACACCTGGCGAAGCTCCGTCTCGCCCGCATCGTCGCGACTCGGCGCGAGGGCACGAGGGTGTTCTACCGCCTCGCGAACGAGCACGCTCGTCAACTGGTGGCCGACGCGGTCTTCCAGGCCGAACACGCGCTCGAATACTTGCCGTCCCATCACCGCACCTCTCGCGCGACCATCGCCGGAGGGCGCGACACCGAATGATCGACGTTCTTCGCAACGCAGTGTATCGCAGACTCTTTGGCGCGCAGCTCGTCGCGCTGGTCGGCACGGGGCTGCTCACCGTCGCGCTCGCCCTGCTTGCGTTCGACCTCGCCGGAGGGGATGCCGGCTTCGTGCTCGGCATCGCGCTGACGATCAAGATGCTCGCCTACGTCGGTGTCGCCCCCGTCGTCTCCGCCCTCACGACACGGGTACCGCGCAAGACGCTGCTCGTGTCGGCGGATGCCGTTCGGGCCGCCGTGGCAGTGTCGCTGCCCTTCGTCACGCAGACCTGGCAGATCTTCGTGCTCATCTTCGTGCTGCAGGCGGCATCGGCAAGCTTCACGCCCGCCTTCCAGGCCATCATCCCCGAGGTTCTGCCCCGGGAACGCGACTACACCCGGGCGCTCTCGCTCTCCCGTCTCGCGTACGACCTCGAATCGCTCCTCAGCCCGATTCTCGCCGCCGCTCTCCTCACGGTGGTCAGCTACAACTCACTCTTCGTGGGGACCGTTCTCGGCTTCCTCGGCTCGGCGGCCCTCGTGCTGTCGACGACACTGCCGGCGCGGCACGCGACCGCCACGTCTTTGTTCCTCGACCGGCTCACGCGTGGTGTGCGCGTCTTCTGGCGCACGCCCGAGCTGCGATCACTACTCGCGATGAACCTGGTCGTCGCGACGGCGACGAGCATGGTGATCGTCAACACGGTCGTCGTCGTACACAGCCATTTCGACCGCGGCCAGGTCGACTTCGCCGTCGCGCTGGCCAGCTACGGGCTCGGCTCTATGATCGTGGCCCTCGCCCTGCCGCGCCTGCTCGACCACTGTTCGGACAGGACTGTCATGCTGACCGGCTGCGCGGCACTTCCCGCCGCGCTCGTCGCGGCCGCGCTCGTTCTCCTCGCTCCCCGTGAGTCGGCAGCCTGGGCGGGGCTCCTCGCTGTCTGGTTCGTGCTCGGTGCCGCCACGGCGCTTATTCTCACCCCGTCGGCGCGGTTGCTCCGTCGTTCCGCGAACGACTCGAACCGGCCGGCGGTATTCGCAGCCCAGTTCTCGCTCTCGCACGCCTGTTTCATCGTCACCTACCCGCTCGCCGGAATCCTCGGCGTGACGCTCGGGCTCGCCCCCACCGCACTCCTGCTCGCGGCGCTCGGGGCCGTCGCCGCGGTCGTGGCAGTCCGCGCCTGGCCCCAGGCGCAGCACGGCCGCACGCCAAAGCCGGAGAGGAGGCGCGGCATCCTGCGATAATCGGGTGCGGCACAGCGCTCCACCGCCCGGCCGTCGATCACCGCCGAGTCGCCCCGTGCCCGCTGGGAGGCTGGGCTCCCGAATGGAATGGATGGCGGATGTCTCTCGATACCGACTCGGTCGGCCAGGTGATCCAGGCGGTCGACCTCGCCGGGGTCTTCGCGAACGCCGTGCTCGGCGGCGTCGCGGCCCGATCCGCCCGGCTCGATCTCGTCGGCTTCGTCGTGCTCGCGATCATGTCGGGCCTCGGCGGCGGCCTGATCCGTGACACGCTCCTGCAGAACGGCACCCCCCTCGCCCTGGCCGACCCGACCTACCTCGGTGTCGCGATCCTTGGCGGGGTCATCGCGTTCTTCGTGACCTTCAACGGCCAGTGGTCGAGGAGGGGCCTCCTCCTGCTGGATGCGCTCGCGGTCGGCTGCTGGTCGGCCGTCGGGGTGCAGAAGGGCCTCGAGGCGGGGCTGTCGTGGATGCCGGCGATCATGCTCGGAATCATCACCGCGGTGGGCGGCGGAATGGTTCGGGACATCATGCTACTGAAGGTGCCCACGATCTTCGGCGGCAATACCCTGTATGCCACGAGCGCCCTGCTCGCGAGCGTGGAGATGGTCATCCTCAGTTCGCTCGGGTTCGTCGCGCTCGGATCGGCCGTCGCGATCCTCAGCGGGGCGGCACTCTCGCTCCTCGCGCGGCGCTTCGGCTGGATACTGCCGACGGGATACGCGGTGAAGATTCCCAAGCCGGTCCTGCGGCTTGACCCGCGGGGGTGGCGGAGGCGCGGACCGCGTGACCGGCACAGGGCAGAGGGCCCGGGCGACGGGCGGACCGAGGGGCATGACGCGGGCCGGGGCGACGGGCGGGCCGAGGGTCAGGACGAGGACCGGGGTGACGCGTGATGGAGGTGCGCGGGGAGGCGCCAGACCCGCCGCCTTCGCTCCGCTGCGCTCCGGAATCCCGCCCAGCCGCGGCATCCGCCACGCCGATAGAATCGGGAGATATGTCTGCCTCATTCACCTCCGCATCCGGGAGCGACGTGCGCGTTCGCTTCTGCCCCTCGCCGACCGGCACGCCGCACGTCGGCCTGATCCGCACGGCGCTGTTCAACTGGGCCTACGCGCGGCACACGGGCGGCAAGCTGGTCTTCCGCATCGAGGACACGGATGCCGCGCGCGACAGCGAGGAGAGCTACGGCCAGCTGCTCGAGGCGATGAACTGGCTGGGCCTCGACTGGGACGAGGGCGTCGACGTCGGGGGACCGCACGGGCCCTACCGGCAGTCGTTGCGCACGAGCATCTACCGCGACATCATCGAGCGGCTCCGCGAGAGCGGGCACCTCTACGAGAGCTTCGCGACCGGCGAGGAGATCGAGGCCCGCAACATCGCCGCGGGCCGCGACCCGAAGCAGGGCTATGACAATTTCGAGCGTGACCTCGGCGAGGAGGAGCGGGCCGCGTTCCGCGCCGAGGGCCGCGAACCCGCCCTGCGACTGCGCGTGCCCGACACCGAGCTGTCGTTCGACGATCTCGTGCGCGGACCGATCACCTTCCCGGTCGGCAGTTTCACCGACTTCGTCGTCGTGCGTCCCAACGGCGCCCCGCTGTACACCTTCGTGAACCCTGTCGACGACGCGCTCATGGGCATCACCCACGTGCTGCGCGGCGAGGACCTGCTGTCCTCGACGCCGCGGCAGATCGCGCTGTACCACGCGCTCATCGAGATCGGGGTGGCCGCCGCCATCCCGCGTTTCGGTCACCTGCCCTACGTCATGGGGGAGGGCAACAAGAAGCTCAGCAAGCGTGATCCCGAGTCGAACCTGTTCCTGCACCGCGATCGCGGGTTCCTGCCCGAGGGGCTGCTCAACTACCTCTCGCTGCTCGGCTGGTCGCTCACGCACGACCGCGACGTCTTCACCACCGAGGAGATGATCGCCGCGTTCGATGTCACCGACGTCAACCCGAACCCGGCGCGGTTCGACCTGAAGAAGGCCGAGTCGATCAACGGCGACCACCTCCGGATGCTGCCCGTCGAGGAGTTCGCTGCACGCCTCGCCCCGTACCTGGGCGACCTCGTGTCGGTGCCGGATGACGAGCGCCTGCTGCGCAACGCCGCCCCGCTCGTGCAGGAGCGCATGCAGCTGCTCGGCGAGGCCCCCGGCCTGCTCGCCTTCCTCTTCACACCCGACGAGGAGATCAGCTGGGACGCGGATGCGCTCCCCAAGGGCGACGCGCGGCCCACGCTGGACGCGGCGATCACGGCCCTCACGGGGCTTTCGGACTGGACGACCGAGACGACGGAGGACGCACTGCGCCGCGCGCTGATCGACGGCCTCGGGCTCAAGCCACGCGTGGCGTTCGGACCGGTGCGCGCCGCGATCTCCGGCCGGCGCATCAGCCCGCCGCTCTTCGAGTCGATGGAGCTGTTGGGCAAGGTGTCGACGCTCGCCCGCCTCGAGAGGCTCGCGGCGACCCTATGACCAGCGATGCCGTGAGCGCCGATGCTTCGAGCGCCCATGCCGCGACCCGCGACGCCGAGCCGGGCGGCGGTCCGCAGCACGCTGAGGCTCCGCTCTACGACGTGGCGATCGTCGGGGCGGGCCCCGGCGGGCTGAGCGCCGCACTCAACCTCGTTCGCGCACGACGGCGCACGATCGTGCTCGACGGCAACCGGCCGCGCAATGCCGCGACGTTCCACTCGCACGGCTTCATCACCAGGGACGGCGTCTCGCCGCTCGAGCTCCGCAAGCTCGCTCGCGAGGAGCTCGGCGAGTACCCGCACTACGAGTACCACCAGACCATGGTGGTCTCCATCGCGCGCGCGCCCGAGGGCTTCCTCGTGCAGACCAAGGGGCCGGGGCTCACTCGGAGCGAGTACCTGGCACGCAGCATCGTCATCGCCACCGGCGTCGCCGAGACGATGCCGGCCCTCCCGACCCTGCGCGCGTTCTACGGCACGAGCATCCACAGCTGCATCGAGTGCGACGGCTACGAGGAGCGCGACAAGCGCATCGCGATCCTCGGCGACACCGACGACCTCGCCGAGCGCGCGATCCTTGCCTCGCAGTGGAGCGACGACGTGATCGTGTTCACCGGCAGCCGGGGTGGGGTCACCGGGGCGGAGGAGGCGGCGCTCGCCGAACGGGGCATCCGCGTCGACCGCCGCGGAGTCGTGGACGTCGTGGGCGACCGCACCGGCCTCACCGGGATCCTCCTCGGCACCGGTGAGATCGTGCCGCGGGAGGCCGCCTTCGTGCGCCCGGTCTACGAGCCGAGGCTGGACTACCTGGATGCGCTGGGCCTCGCGCGGGCCGCCGACGGCTACCTCGCGGTCGACGCCGACGGGCGCACCTCGCTCGCGGGTGTCTACGCCGCGGGCGACTCGGCCACGCCCGGTCCGAGGCAGCTCATCGTGGCGGCGGGGCAGGGCGCGAGGGTCTCGTCCGCCCTCAACCGCGATCTGCTGGATTCGGCGAAGGCCCCAGCCACGTCCACGGACCCTTTGACCGTGTCAGTGTCGAGAGTCTAGTCTCGCAATCATGAGCGAAATTCGCACGCACCGCCCTGCCTGGGTCGGATGGGTCCCCGCCGGGATCCTCAGCGTGATCCTCATCGGCGCCGGGATCACCTCTGTCGTCGTGATCAGGCAGGGCCTCGCCGAGCCGCCACCCCCTCCAGACTCGACCCAGGTCACCGGACCCGAGCTCTCGTTGTTCACCGACGAGGGCCTCGCGTACATCGAGCGCAGCCGCCGGATCAGGTTTGACCTCTCCGACCCACCCGTGCGCGCGGCCGACCTCGGTCTGCCGGCGAACGGCGTCGTCGAGATCCGTCCGACCGAAACCGCGCTGGACTACACCGTGAGCATCTTCGGCGGAGGCGCCGAGCCCGGGGGGCTCTCGATCAGGGCCGGCGAACTGAGCATCGAGACCGACGACGGCGAGATCGTCGCGGTGCGGGCCCCGCTGAGCATGGGCTTCACGGTGTCCGAAGCGATCAGCAAGGTCAGGGCGGATGCGGAGACCTACGGCTGGGACGTCTCCGGGCTCGACACCGTCGTCGACGAGCTGGGGGATGCGACGAGATCGGGCGGTTCCTACGCCTTCAGCGTCGGCCCGGCACAGGCCGTCGGCGTTGCCGTGACCGCGAATGCGGCGTGCGAAGCGCGCGGATGTGCGGTGCAGTTCGAGGTCACGCCCCGCGTAGGCTAAGGTAAATAGTCGTCCCGGCTTCGGCAGGGACCTGTGGGGTATGGTGTAATTGGCAACACGGAAGATTCTGATTCTTTTGTTCTTGGTTCGAGTCCAGGTACCCCAGCATTAGACAGCGGAAGTTGTCCCTCGTCCAGCCCGGCATCGCCGGGCTTTTTTCTTGCGGTCATGGCGATTGTCGCCTGGCTTTTTGGGGCTTGAAGCGTCACGCGGGGTGGATAGGTCTGCCACCGAAGCACATCGAACGAGCCTGAGTGAGTGGCCACAAGCCGTCGACAGTCACGGTTTTTCTCGACTAAACCGCGAGTGGTGGCCAGTATTTAACAGGTACAACTGTGCCCACGTTGCCAAGCACGAATTTGGCCCGCTCGCGAACTTCGTCAGCCTGGCTTTTGAGTCCGGCGACCGATGGTTTGAATCGAGAGGATCCGCGGCGTCAATGTCTAACGGCCGACAAGGTTAGCGCGTCCTAGGATCAGGTCATGGTCGTCCTTCCCGTTCAAAACATGTTGTCGGATACTGCTGAGGGCAGGTCGGTGCTGGCAGCCTTCGACGCCCTGAAGGTGTTGGAGGCGGGGCCCTGGACCGCTCTTCGGTTAAATCGCGCGGTTGAAAAGTATCAGCGGGAGTGTGCGGTTTTTCAGAAGGACCGCGAGGCGCTGGAGCGTGTGCGTGTGTGTGGCGGATTCTCAACCGAGGCCGACGATCTGATCCTGATGCATAACCTGCTCGATCCGCCGGTCGAGGAGTTGTGGCGGTCGCCGGCGCAGCTGTTTGCCGATAACCGGGTGGCGTTGACGGATAAGGATGCCAGCACTCACCTGGCCCTGTACATGATTGAGGACATCTGGCGTTCGCCCGAGCAAGAAGGCATCGATAATCCGGGGGCAACAGCGACCCGGTACCTCTCGCACTTCGGCGGAGCGCCGCTTGCTGTAGCTCCGGATGAATTACCGCCTTACCCGTTGATTGTGCAAATCGATTTTCGCGAGGTCACACTTCGTGACGTTGACGTGTTCGCGCAGCAGAGGACGGCGGTCGGGCTGCCGGTTGATGGCATCCTGCAGGTCTTCGGGGAGGGCATGTTCGATTCACGCACGTTGCCGGAGGAACCCGGAGGTGGGGTCACTGTTCGCTACATTGACGAATCAACAGTGCTGGGATCTCGACCGGTGGACCGGGAGGACAATGTGTTCGCACGTGAGTCGATCGCTTTTGAGCAGGGCATCACGGATCGGGCTGCCGAAACGATTGACGAGGATGCAATCGATCAGCTTAGCGCTTTAGAGGCGGCTACCCACAGTTTTGGCGCACTGTACTACCAGACGCGGGAACAGATCAAGGTCGAGTCTTTCGGTTCGAGTTCTGTCGGTTTTTACCCCCTTCGGCGCGTTTCGCACCTACTCGGGGCGCCATCTGTCGACTACGCTCTCGATCCGCAAGATTTGGTGCTTCTTGATGAGATGCTGCCGCTACAGAGCCCGGATGACGGTCATGTGCTTCTGGTCGCTGTTGCTGGCACCGGGACCCTGGCCGAAGCGTTCGGTGATGAGGGGTGGTTGCAAGTGTGGATGAGGGGCAGCGACCTTGCCGCGCATCGCTTCGATGAGATCGTGTCGTTCGTACAGAGCGGTTGACGAGGCCGCCGTCACCGGACATCGACCCAGGTTTCCCAACCGTCGGGTCTGCTGCACGGTTAGGTGACAGTTTCTAGTCATGCAGCCAGTGCGGCTGTCGCGTTCATGATGGCCTCGAATTCGACGGGCGTCAAACGTCCCAGAGGGTCCTGGCGGCGGCGCCGGTGGTAGGTCCGCTCGGTACAGGTCACGATCGCGATGCGTAGCTGCTCGCGGATGGTCCAGGAGCGCCGGTCGAGGGCGTGCTTTGCAGCAGGCTGAAGAAGCTCTCCGTGGCGGCGTTGTCCCCGCATTAACCGGCTAATCGGGGTCGTTATCTGTGTGTGGTTGGTCGGGATCTGGCTATGCCCGGGTGGCTGTTCTTCGTGGTACTTCGAGTTGGCGGAGGCGTTCTTCTTGCTGCCGGACTCGGGCGGCGAGGGCCTCGATAATGGTGTGGAGCTGAGCGACTCGGGTCGAGAGTTCGGTGAGGGTATCCGCGTTGACTCCTCGAGCGTGGTGGTCGCGGATCACGTCGATGGGCTCCGGGTGACGGTAGAGAGTCGCGCGGGAGATGCCGCTGCGTTGGGCGACGGCGGTCGAACCCTGAACGGCGGCGCCTAGCCCTCCCGCCACGGTCGTTGCACCTCAATCGCCATCGGAGAGAGAGTCAACCGGCGACGCCTATCCCGACGTGCCCTGCAACATGCTGAACACGAGAGTTACAGCTGCGACGATGGCCGTTGGCCTCATAATGCCGGCCCGAACTGGAATTTTGGCTCTCATGGTCATGCCCGTTCACCCTCAGGTGCCCTAGAAACGACAAAGCGGACGTGATTGCGGGTCCCGACATCGGGCATGCGACGCGCGTGTTGCGATCCGGCGCTGCGAGAAGGGCTTCGCATTCCTTGCCGTCGAGATAATCGACAAGGTGACGATATATCCGAGATAGGCCGACACCAACATGAGCTGTGCCTGGCCGTCGCCGCGGGCGGTGTATGCGGCGAGCATCGAGGCGACAGCGAATGAGTGCCGCAGGTCATGGATCCGGGGGCGGCATTTTCGCGACCGTGCCGGAAGTTTCGCCTCGGTCAGCATTCGCTGGAAAGAATCGTGGATGTTGGAGTGCAACAGACGGGTGCCTGCCATCGAGAGGAATACCGCCGGACGCCAACTCCTCGGCTGCCACTCAGTCCGATGGGCGCAATACTCGTCCAGCGCCGCGATCGTGGTGGGATGCAGGAGTGGGCTGACCCGGGGATTCTCGCGACCTCAGGACTCAAGCCCGCGTGCGAGCTATGGCAACGCGCGTGCGTGACGGGTTGAGGTCGACTATTATGAAGCTCGTCACCGAGGCCTGGCGAGCTCACGGAGTGCCGCGACATGCCCATCGAACGCCTGGCGGCCGGACAGCGTCAAAGAAACGGAAGTCGTTCTGCGTGAGTCGACTCGGGCTGGCGAGGCCCGCTTCGAAATGGCGACGTATCCGATGGATACGAGGTTCTTAATAGTCTTCGAAAGGTTCGCTTCGCTCATCTGGAGCGAGTCCCTTAGAGCGCCGAACTCTGCGGCGTCCACCGGGCGAAGCAGTGAACACAATCGTAAACGGGACGAGGCATGGATGGCTTCGTCGAAGCGGGCGTCAAAAGCCAACTCGTAACTCCTGGCCGTAAACGCGATCGTACCAACGGAGCCCGAGGAGGGTGGCGAGGAAGGCTGTTCCAGTGCTCGCCACTATCCACTCCACGAGGCCCGTACTGGCGAGGGCAACAGAAGCGCCAAAACCGGCAACGAACAGTATCCCAACGACAGTGATCACGGTCGTGCTGCGCGGGCCGGCGGTCCGTCGGATTGTGAGACCGGTCTGTTTGCGATGGGCGGGTTCGATGTATGACAGAACGATCGCCATCAACGCGGCAATCATCGTGACCCAGAACGCGCTGCCAGTCGCAGGGGAAGCGACGATGGCGGCGACAGCAGCCGCCGAGCTGACGTAGTACCAGACTGCAGGTGCAGTCGCGGCGGTCGCCAGTCGCTCGCGATCGACCGCAAGTGCATCCAGGGCGGCTCTGGCCGCATCCCGCTTATCCTCCCGGCCAATGTCATATTCCACAGCGTTGAGTCTTTCACTTGCTTTGGAGCTAAGTAAAGCCGTTTCTGCGCATTGGCCCCGCGCGGACCACGTTCCCCCATCGCGGCATCTGGCAGCCCTGTTTCCTCGCGATTCTGACGATTCGGTGGTGCGCGCCGGGGCCGCCGCGGGCGTGCCTTGACACGCACGCTACTTAGAGACACAATATAGACATGAACGGCAGCTCTCAGCACACCGCGCCGGGCGGCGAGTGGCCTAGCGACTGGCTCAGGGCGACCCTCGGCATGCTCGCGCTGCGCGCGCTCGAGTCCGGCCCGTCCTATGGCTACGCGATCATCGCGGACCTCGAGAAGCACGGGCTCGGCACGATCACGGGCGGCACGCTCTACCCGCTGCTCAGCCGGCACGAGGCCGCCGGGATGCTCGTCACGCAGTGGCGGGCCGGAGAGGCCGGGCCGGGGCGCAAGTACTTCACGCTCACCGACCACGGTCGCTCCGAACTCGAGCGCACGCGCGCCGACTGGGCGCGTTTCACCGACATCAGCATCCGCTTTCTCGGGGCCGAGCGGCCCGGCAAGGAGATTCCCGAATGACCGTCATCCCCTCGGACCAGAAATGGTTCGACGACCTCGTCATGGAGCTTCGCCTCCGGCAGGCGCAGGGAGCCGCGATCGGCGACGCCGTGGCAAGCGCGCGGGAGCTGCTCGCCGATACCGGCCAGAGCGCCCAGGAGGCGTTCGGGTTGCCGCGCGACTATGCCGCCGCGCTCGAGTTGCCCATCGCATCAGACCGCGACCTGGTGAGGTGGACCGTGTGGATGTCGCTGCTCGGCCTGCTCGCGTTCCTGCTCTTCACCCAGACCGCCACGGCCTGGGCGCAGGGTGAGCCGTTCCTCCTGTCGCCCCCGCAGCTGGCGCTCTTGTCGGCGCCAGCCGTGCTGGTTGCCTGCCTGCCGCTGTACCTCTCGGCGGCGATCCGAAAGCGGTGGCCGCTGGTTCTCGCCGTCCTGCTCTGCGCGGTCACCGGTGCGCTCTCGGCGGTCGTAGCGCCGGCGACCAGGGCCGAGGCCTGGCTCGCGCTCGATCCGGCTCCGCTGATGATCGGAAGCGCGGGAGCGATGGTTCTCTTCTCCGTGATGAGCACGATCCGCACCCGACGGCGCGGCGACATCGACGACATCGTCGACCCCCTCGCCCCCGGTCCGGCCCGGCGCACGGTATCTGCACGGGTGATTCCGGTGCTGACCGACTGGCTGTTCCCGATCCTCGCCCTGTTCACCCTCGGCCAGATCCTGCTGCTCGTTCGATAGACGGGCCACGCGCGCCGGACCGCGCGTGTCCGCCGGGGCGCCCCACGGCGTGCCGTCGGACCCTAAGATCTGAGTACCGCTCCAAATCAGAGGTTCACGCCACCCCGGAGGTCTCATGTCCGTGCCCGTCAGTCGTATCGCAGTTGCTGCGCTCGCCCTCATGGCAGTCGTCCTGGCGCCGCTGCCGGCCGTCGCCGGAGTCCTGCCCGCTCCGAGCGGCGTGACCCGGCTGGCCGGAGACGATCGCTACGGGACATCGGCCGCGATCTCCCGGGCATCGTTCACGGCGCCGGTCGACGCCGTCTACGTCGCCAGCGGCAGCGACTACGCGGACGCGGTCGCTGGCGGTGCGGCAGCCGCGCGCGCCGATGCACCCCTGTTGCTCCTCACCGAATACGGCATACCCCAGCAGATCGCGAACGAACTGAAGCGACTGCGCCCGGCGAAGATCTATGTCCTGGGTGGACCCGGCGCGATCAGCGCCGACTCGCAACGCCTTCTCGGCGCGTACGCCGACTCGGTCGTGCGGATTTCCGGCCGGGATCGGTACCACACCGCTGCTGCGATCTCGAAGCAGGGGTGGGCGACCGCCGACACCGTGTTCCTCTCCTCGGGCGCGACCTATGCCGATGCCCTGTCTGGCGGCGCCGCGGCAGCTCACGTGGGGGCCCCGCTGCTGCTCAGCGCCCCTGGCGCTCTCTCGGCGCCGACCGCCTTCGAGCTGGATCGCCTGAAACCGAAGCGGGTGTACCTTCTCGGGGGCCTCTCCGCCATCTCCGCGACCGCCGAGGCCGCGATTCGCGGTGCGGCTCCGAGTGCGACGATCACCCGCCTGGCCGGCGACGACCGTTACGAGACGTCGGCAGCGGTGGCGAACGCGGTGTGGCCGGGCAAGTCCCGTGCGGTAGTGCTCGCCACCGGAGCGGGATTCGCGGATGCGCTGAGCGGGGCGCCCGCTGCCCACGTGAACGGCGCACCGATCCTCCTCACCCGATCGATCTGCACGCCGACCCCGATCACGAGGGTCGTCTCCCGTCTCGCGCCAGCGGCTCGCGTGGCGCTCGGGGGGCTGTCTGCGGTGTCGGCCCACGGTCTGAACGTCGACTGCGCGATCACGAATGCACGCTCCATCACCGACCCGCGCAGCATCGGGGTGGTGGTGAACAAGCTCCGACCCCTGAATCCGCTGGGGTTCGTTCCGCCGGACCTCGTTCGCCCCTCGGTGTCCTACGCGAACTCCCCGCTGCTGAGATCCGAGGCGGCGAACGCCCTCACGGCGATGTTCGCCGCGGCTAAAGCCGAAGGCGCCGGGACGCTGCGCTTGCAGAGCGCGTACCGCTCGTACTCGTCGCAGGCTGAGGGCCACGCGTACTACACCCGGCTGTACGGCCAGGCGGGCGCGGAACTCAAGAGCGCGAGGCCGGGACACAGCGAGCACCAGACCGGGCTCGCGGCAGACATCAGCTACGGCTCCTCGTGCATCATTGAGCAGTGTTTCGGGTCGACAATCCAGGGGCGATGGCTGGCCCAGAACGCCCACCGGTTCGGATACATCCTGCGCTACCCGCAGGGCCTGACTCACATCACGGGCTATGAGTTCGAGCCGTGGCACTACCGGTTCGTCGGCCAGGAGCTCTCCCGGACCATGAAAAGCACGGGGGTGCAGACTCTCGAGCAGTTCTTCGGACTGCCGGCGGCTCCGACCTACCGGTAGGCGGCCTCACCAGCATCGCCGCACTGGCCGGACGCGGGAGCACGTTCTCCTACTGGCCGAGCGCGGCACGCAATCCGTGAGCGTCCCTGACCGCATTGCCTCCGCCGTCATTGTTGAAGTAGACGTACACCTGGCGACCCTGCTGCTCCCACTCCCTGATGCGACCCGCCCACCACGCGAGCTCCTCCGGAGAGTACGACCCGGCGTAGAGGTGGTTCGTATCGGGACCGTGCAGGCGAACGTACACGAGGTCCGCCGTCGTCCTCAGGATGCAGGGAAGACCTGCCCCGCTCATCACACAATAGGCAGCTCCCTGTCTTTCGAGCAGCGCAAAGACGGAGTCGTCATTCCAGGACGGATGCCGGAACTCGACGGCCGGGCGCATCCAGGCGGGGATCCGTGCGAGAAACCACTCCAGGCGCTCGTCATCGCGCTCCATCGTCGGGGGAAGCTGGACCAGGAGAGGTCCCCGCCGGCCCGCGAGCTCGTGGAGACCGGCGGACATCCTCTCGATCCACGTCTCGGGCGCGTAGAGCCTGCGCGCATGTGTCAGGCCTCGCGGTGCCTTCACGGTGAGTTCGAAGCCCTCAGGCACCCTGCGGCGCCACGATGTGAAGCTACCCGGCGGCGGCCACCGGTAGAAACTCGCGTTCAATTCGACCGTGTCGAAGACCTCCACGTAACGAGCCAGCCGGTCGCGGGGCGGCATGCCGTGCGGATACAGCACGCCGCTCCAGTGGTCGTAGCTCCACCCCGAGGTCCCCACGCGGGCCATCGTTGACCGCGCTGCACTCAGCCGAGGTCGCGCAGCCGCGGTGCCAGGTCGCGCTCGAACAGCTCGAGGAACCGGCGCTGGTCGTGTCCGGGGGAGTGGAAGACCAGGTGATTGAGACCGGCATCGAGGTAGGGCTTGATCAGCGCGACGGCCTCGTCGGGGTCGGATGCCACGATCCAGCGCTTCGCGACCTGGTCGATGGGCAGGGCATCCGCGGCCGCCTCCATTTCCATCGGGTCGTCGATCGAGTGCTTCTGCTCCGGGGTCAGCGAGAGCGGCGCCCAGAACCTCGTATTCTCCAGTGCCGCGTCGCGGTCGGTGTCGTAGGAGATCTTGATCTCGATCATGCGGTCGATGGCTGATCCGTCCCGCCCGACCTTCTCGGCACCCTCCGCCACGGCCGGCAGGAGCTTCTCGGTGTAGAGCTCCATGCCCTTGCCGGAGGTGCAGATGAAGCCGTCGCCGGCGCGGCCTGCGTAGCGGGCGACCACGGGCCCGCCGGCGGCGACGTAGACCGGCACCGGGGCATCCGGAACATCGTAGAGGGTGGCCCCGACGGCCTTGTAGTACTCGCCGTCGAAGTCGACGCGGTCGCCGGTCCAGAGCTGGCGCATCAGGTCGACGGATTCGCGCAGGCGCGCAAATCGCTCCTTGAATTCCGGCCACGGGCCGTCGAAGCCGGTCGCGATCTCGTTGAGCGCTTCGCCGGTGCCGACGCCGAGCATGATGCGTCCGGGGTACAGGCAGCCCATCGTCGCAAAGGCCTGGGCGAGAACTGCGGGGTTGTAGCGGAACGTCGGGGTCATCACCGAGGTGCCGATCTGCACGCGCTCCGTGCGCTCGCCGACGGCCGCCATCCAGGTCAGTGCGAACGGTGCGTGACCGCCCTTGTGCCGCCACGGCTGGAAGTGGTCGCTGACGGTCACACTGTCGAGCCCGTGCTCCTCGGCCAGCACCCCCAACTCGACGAGTTCGCGGGGGGCGAACTGCTCCGCGGATGCCTTGAGTCCCAGTTTCAGCACGGTGTCTCCCCAAATCGGTGGCGCCGCCGACCCTCGGGGTTGACTCGCTCTGAGTCGGCGGATCGGCTGTGGCACGCCAGTTCCTGCATTCTCGCGCACGAGAATCTGAACTGTCCATTCGGCGCCCCGGTCATCACCCGTTCTTCTCCCGCCACGTGAGCTCCTGCTCCGCCAGGGTCCAGGGGTGCCGGGCGTCGGTGTGGGCCGGGTACCCCGCGTACTCGCTGCCGGCCTTCGGCACGGTGAATTTCACGCTGCGGTCGGCCTCCTCGAGGCTCCGGAACCGGCCGACGAGACGGCGGTCCTCGCTTCTCTCCGCCCAGGTGACCACCCGGAAATAGGTGCCGCGGGCCCCCATGAAGCGCCGCACGACGGCGGAGGCGCGCCGCGGCGAGTCCCGCACGAGCACCCACTCGTCGGCGGCCACCTGGATTGGCGGCCAGGGCGGATTCCACGACACCGGCACCGGCTCCTCTGCATTTCGGGGCAGCCGGCCTCTGCACGGGGAATGCTACTCCGGGCGGGCGTCACCGGGAACGGCCCGCCGGTCATCGGGATCCGTCCGTGATCGGGATCCGTCCGATGGAGCGAGTGCGCGCCGCGCGCCGCGGTGGCCGGATCCCTTCCCGCCCGGATGCTGACACGGCCGGGGCCGGGCGTACGATTCGTGCACGACGGGGTGTGTGTGCGCCAAGGCGTGCCGTCAGGGCGCGGTGTCGTGCCGGTCGATGATCGACGCCGTGGCGAGCGCGATGCCCGAAGCTGAAGTCAGGTCACCGGGGAGGCGACGAGCACGCTGATGCGCTCGCGACCGAGGGCGAGCGTGTTGTAAAGGGAGTGCAGGGCGACCGGTTCGTCGATCGGTGCGCCCGAGGTGACGCCGCCATGGTGCCAAACCCGCGTGATCTCGCCCGTAAGGGGTGTAGGTTCCGGGCGCCCGGATCTCCCCTGCCCCTGCCCCTGCCCCTGTCCCTCACACAACGCAAAACTGGCCGACGTACTCTGAGGCAATGAGATTTCTGCGGTCGAGGACGTCCCCGGTCGCCGGTACCACCCCCCGACTCTCGCGCGACGCCTACGTGCTCGGCGTCATCGCGTTCTTCGTCATGGTCGGCTTCGGTGTCGTCGTGCCGGTGCTGCCCGTCTACGCGCGCAGCTTCGGCGTCGGATATGTCGAGGTCGGCGCGATCGTCTCGGCCTTCGCCCTGATGCGATTCGTCTCGAGCCCCTTCGTCGGAAAGCTCATCGACTGGGGCGGCGAGCGCACGATCCTCACCGTCGGAATCGGGATCGTTGCCGTGTCGAGCGGACTCGCCGGCATTGCCGCCGATTATCCGCAACTGCTGCTTCTGCGCGGGGCAGGGGGAGTCGGCTCGGCGATGTTCAGCGTGGCGGCGATGACCCTGCTGCTCGGCTCGTCGGCCCCGTCGCTGCGGGCGCGGTCGGTCGGCTTCTACCAGGGCGGATTCCTCGTCGGCGGCATGGCGGGGCCGGCGCTCGGCGGACTGCTGGCCACGATCTCGCTGACCGCTCCGTTCTTCTTCTATGCCGGCACGCTCGCGATCGCCGGCCTCGTCGGGCTCGTGCTCCTGCGCCCGCGCACCGGGCAGGGTGCGGATGCCGCGGCGGAGTCCGCGCCGCCCATCCGGTTGCGCGAGGTGTTGCGCGACCGCCGCTTCCGGGCCGCCTGCGCCGCGAACTTCTCCCAGGGCTGGACCTCGTTCGGCGTGCGGGGCGCACTCATCCCGTTACTCGTCGTCGAGGTGCTCCGCGAGCCGACCGTATTCACGGGAATCGCGTTCGCGTGCGCCGCGGTCGCCCAGACCCTCGCACTGGCCCCCGCTGCCCGCTTCGTCGACACCGTCGGGCGGCGCCCGGCAATCATCGGCGCCTTCGCGGTCGCCGCGGTCACGATCACCGTCGTTCCCTTCGCCCCCAACATCTGGGTGCTCACCGCGCTGCTGTGCCTTTACGGGGTCGCGGCCGCCTTCATGGGCACCGCGCCCGCCGCCGCCGTAGGTGATGCCGCGGGGCCGAAGGGCGGCCGGCCGGTCGCCGTATTCTCGATGTTCGCCGACTTCGGTGCCATCATCGGTCCGCTGGTCGCGGGGTTCCTCGCCGACACCGTCTCCTACCCCGTCGCCTTCGCCGTCGGCGGGATGCTGCTGCTCGCCACCTCGCTCTACGCGACCCGGATGCCGGGCGGGATTTCCTCGCGCACTTAAGGCTAGACAGTCGCACTATCGGATAGTTATACTATCTGTATGCCCATCTCCGAACTCAGCGCCACGAGCGCCGTCGCCACCCCCACGATCAAGTTCTATCTGCGCGAGGGGCTGCTGCAACCCGGCGAGGCGACGAGCCCAAACCAGGCGAGCTACGGAGACGATCACGTGCGCCGGCTGCGGCTCATCCGCGCCCTTATCGATGTCGGTGGACTCTCGGTCGCCTCGGCACGCGACGTACTCGGCGCCGTTGACACCCCCGACCTTCCCCTCGGCCAGGTGTTCAGCACAGCGCAGCGCGCGATCTCGCAGGCCGAGCTCTACGCGGATCCCGCCTCCGCTGAGGCGACCGGGCGCGTTCTCTCGCTCGTCGCCGTGCGCGGCTGGCACGTGTCGGCGGGCAACCCCGGGCTCGTCGGCGCTGCCAACGTGGTCGACGCATTCGGCGCGATCGGACATCCCGAACTCGCGGACTTCCTTGAGGGGTACGTGGAGGCGGCGGAGATCGTGGCGCGCGCGGACCTCCGCTCGGTCGGCCGGCAGGCGGATGTCGCCGCGATGGCCGAGACCGTCGTCGCCGGAACAGTGCTCGGCGACGCGATGTTCGCCGCGCTGCGCCGCATCGTCCAGGAGCACGTGACCTTCGAGCTCTACCCCGTCGCCCACTCCGCGGCGCCGGGCCACACCCCCATTGCGCCGGGCGCAGCAGTCGCCGGGCGCGACGACCCGAGAGGAGTCACGCCATGTCCGAGATGAGGACGTTTGTTCATACAACCCGCCGCCAGGGAGAGGCGCCCCGGCGCATCCGCTGGCACCGCCCGCTGCTCTGGCTCGCGGCCGCCATGGCGGCGCTCGCCGTGTTCGCGCTCGTGGCCCGATTCGTCGACGGGAGGGAAGTGCTCGGCGCGAACCTCTGGGACAAGCCGCTCAAGTTCGCGATCTCCACGGTGATCTACGCGGTCACCTGGTCGTGGCTCATCGGGCAGCTCGAGCGTTCGCGGCGCCTTGCCCAACTCTCAGGCAACGTGATCGCGGCCGCCCTCGTCGTCGAGCTCGTGATCATTGTCGGCGTCGCGGCCGCCGGAACAACGAGTCACTTCAACGTTTCCACCCCGCTCGCAACGGCCATGTGGTCGGTGATGGCCATGTCGATCTCGGTGCTCTGGGTCGCGACCTTTATGGCATGCCTCGTGCTGTTCCGCAATCCGCTCGGTGACCGCGCGCGCACGATGGCGATCCGCGGCGGTGCGCTCATCTCGCTCGTCGGGCTCGGGCTCGGCTACCTCATGACCTCGCCGACCGCGGCCCAGCTCGCCGACTTCGGCGGCATCGCGGGCGCCCACGCCGTCGGCATCGCCGACGGCGGCCCCGGCCTCCCGGTTCTCGGCTGGAGTACGGTCGCGGGCGACCTGCGCATCCCGCACTTCGTCGGGATGCACGCGCTCCAGGCGATCCCGCTCGCGCTCATCGCGATCGAGCTGCTCTCGCGGCGCGTGCCGGTGCTGCAGGACGTCGCGGTGCGCGCCCGGCTCGTCGTCACGGTGGCGGTCGGCTACCTCGCTCTCGTCGGCCTCGTGACGATGCAGGCTCTGCGCGGCCAGTCGATCGTGGCGCCGGATGCCCTGACGCTCGGCCTCGGCGCCGCGATCGCCGTCGCCATGGCGGCCGCGGCGCTGGTTATCGTGGCGCGGGGGAGGGCACGCAAGAGCTAGGCGGGCCGACCTAGGCCAGAAGCGCCGACGGCACGTCCGCCTCGGGCCCGGCGACGCCGCCGACCGCCTCGGCGAGCCGCTCCCTGGCCCGCCCGAGGTGCTCCTCCAGAAGGGCGACGGCCGCCTCGCCGTCGCCGGCCGCGATGAGCTCGAGCAGGCGGGCGTGCTCGGCATGGATGAGGCCGCGCGGCAGCAGGTCGCGGCCCTGCACCTGGCTCATGCACAGGCGCACCTCCGAGACGAGAGATCCGTACATGCGGCTCGTGCGCGCGCTGCCGAGCGCGTCGACGAGGCACATGTGAAACCGCATGTCGGGCTCGACGATGCTGACGGGCGAATCCGCCGCCGCGATCGCGTCGTTGGCCTCCTCGGCGCCCGCCGGCGTGGCCCGCTCACGTGCGAGCCGCCGCAGTACCTCGCTCTCGAGGTAGCTCCGGGTGCGATAGATGTCACGCACCTCATCCGGGCCGACGACCGGCACGCGGGCCGACTTGTTGGCGCCGCGCACGAGCAGTCCCTCCGACACGAGCTTCTCGATGGCCGCCTTCGCCGTGGGCCGCGCGACCGCGTAGGTCTCGGCGACCTCGGTCTCGGTGAGCACGGAGCCGTGGCGCAGGTCGCCCGAGAACAGGCGCATCCTGAGGTCGGCCCCGATCGCCTCGACGGCCGACTTGGTGACGATCCGCACGGTCATGGGGCTCCTTTTTCGGCGTCGAGCACGCGCTTCCCCTCGAGTTTCCCACATCGGACAGGCGCGAAAGCTTGACTAGTTTGCATACTTGTATGACAATCGGGGCTAGCCACGGTACCGGCGCCGTGGACGACTCAGTGCGGAGTTCATCATGTTCGAGCAAGTCCTTGATCCAATCTTCGGCTCCCTGGCAGCCTCCGCCACGGTGGCCGCGCTGCCCCTGGCGGCCCTATTCCTCCTCCTCGGCGTCTTCAAGATGAAGGCGGCGTTCGCGGCGCTCGTGAGCCTCGCCCTCGCGATGGCGCTCGCGGTGCTCGGCTGGGGTATGCCGGTCGCACAGCTCTTCAGCGCGACGGCCGAGGGCGCGTTCTACGGACTCTTCCCGATTCTCTGGATCCTCGTGAACGCGCTGTGGATCTACAAGCTCACGGTCGTGACGGGCTGGTTCGAGGTGCTCGGCCGGACAATCCGCGCGATCTCGCCCGACCTCCGCATCCTGTCGATCCTCGTGGCGTTCTGCTTCGGTGCCCTGCTCGAGTCGCTCGCCGGATTCGGCGCACCCGTCGCCATCTCGGCCGCGATGTTGCTTGCCGCGGGAATGAAGCCCATCCGAGCCGCCGTCGTGTCGCTGCTCGCCAATACCGCGCCCGTCGCCTTCGGAGCGATGGCCGCCCCGATCATCACCCTCTCCGGCGTCACGGGACTCCCGATCGAGGACCTCGCCGCGATGGCCGGCCGCCAGACGCCGTTCGTCGCGATCCTCATCCCGCTGGTTCTCGTGTTCGTCGTTGACGGCAAGCGCGGGCTGCGCCAGACCTGGCCGGTCGCCCTCGTCGCCGGTTTCGTGTTCGGCCTCGCCCAGTTCGTGACCTCCAACTACTTCGCGGTCGAGCTCACCGACGTCGTCGCCGCGGTCGCCACCGTCGCCGCCGTGCTCGTCATGCTGCGCTTCTGGCAGCCGAAGGAGATCGTCGGGCTGGGTGTCGACGGCGACGTCGTCGTGCAGACTCGCGCAGAGGCCGTCGTCGCCGAGAGCATCCGCAGCGGCATCGCCCCCCGCACCACCGGGACGATCGGCGGGGGCGCGGCCGTCGCCACGGCGACCGCAGCATCCGGGGTGCCCGTTGTTGCCCAGCGCACGGGAGCACGATCGATCTGGATGGCCCTCGCGCCCTACCTCGCGATCATGGCGATCTTCTCGGTCGCCCAGATCCCCGCGGTGAAGACCTGGCTCGCCGAGGTCGGCACGGTCGTGTTCCAGTGGCCCGGCCTCGACGTAGTGGACGCGAGCGGCGCGCCTGCCCCCGCAATGACGTTCAAGCTCGACCACCTCAAGGCGACCGGCACTCTGCTGCTCTTCTCGGGGGTCGTCACGATGGCGCTGTACCGGGTCGGCCTCCGCGACGCGATCCGCGCCTACCGCGACACGATCGTGCAGCTCAAGTGGACGATCCTCACCGTCACGGTCGTGCTCGCCCTCTCGTTCGTCATGAACCTCTCCGGCCAGACCGCGAGCCTCGGCTTCGGGCTCGCCGCGACCGGCGGCCTGTTCGTGGTGCTCTCGCCCGTCATCGGGTGGTTCGGCGTCGCGCTGACCGGATCGGACACCTCATCCAACTCGCTCTTCGGTCTCCTCCAGGTCACCGCCGCCAAGCAGGTCGGGCTCGATCCGGTGCTGATGGCGGCCGCGAACTCCTCAGCCGGCGTGCTCGGCAAGATGCTCTCCGTTCAGAACCTGGCCGTCGCCGCCGCCGCGGTCGGCATGGTCGGCTCGGAAGGTGAGCTGTTCCGCAAGCTGATCGGCTGGAGCCTCGGCCTCCTCGCCTTCCTGACGCTCGTCATCGTGCTGCAGTCCGGCCCCGTGCTCGGTTGGATGGTGCCGTGACGACCGTGGAGGTGCCGGCGGCCGCCGGTGCCGCCGGCTCGTCGGCCGCGGCCGCGGCCACCGCCGAGACGCTCGACGCCCTGCGCGCCAGCATCGCCGATCCGGCCCGGGTGAGGTCCCGGGCGATCGACCGCTACGCGCTCGCCCACGACGCCTCCCACTTCCTGCTCGTTCCGCAGGCCGTGGTGGTGGCTGCGGATGCCGCGGAGGTCGGTCGCCTGATGCGCACGAGCGCCGAGCAGGGTGTGCCGCTGACCTTCCGCTCGGGAGGCACGAGCCTCTCCGGGCAGGCGATCACCGACGGCATCCTCGTCGACGTGCGCCGCAACTTCACCCGTGTCGAGGTGCTGGACGGCGGTGCCCGCGTACGCGTGCAGCCGGGGGTCACCGTGCGCGCCCTCAACGCGCGACTGGCCAGGTTTGGACGCAAGTTCGGGCCCGACCCGGCGAGCGAGATCGCCTGCACGATCGGCGGGGTGATCGCCAACAACTCGAGCGGCATGGCCTGCGGCACCGTCGACAACGCGTACCAGACCCTAGAATCTCTGGTCGTCGTGCTGCCGAGCGGCACGGTGATCGACACCGCCGAGCTCGACGCGGATGCCCGGCTGCGCGCCCTCGAACCGGAACTGCACGCCGGCCTCGTGCGGCTCGCCGCCCGCGTCACCCAGAATCCGGCGTCGGTGGCGCTGATCCGGCACCAGTTCTCGATGAAGAACACGATGGGCTACGGGCTGAACTCGTTTCTCGACTTCGAGCGCCCGGTCGACATGCTCGCCCATCTCATCGTCGGCAGCGAGGGCACGCTCGGATTCGTGGCGGAGGCCGTGTTCCGCACCGTTCCGCTAAAGAAGTTCGCCGCGACCGCGCTCCTGGTCTTCGACGACCTGCTCGCCGCGAACAGCGCGCTTCCCGCCCTGGTCGAGTCGGGGGCCGCGACCGTCGAGTTGATGGACGCCCTGTCGCTGAGAGTCGGGCAGGCCGGCGCCGACGCGCCGGCCCAGCTGCAGGGGCTCCACATCGACACGCACGCGGCGCTCCTGCTCGAATATCAGGGCGAGAGCGCCGACGAGCTCGAGCAGTTCACCACCCGTGGCTCCTCCCTGCTCACCCGGCTCCCGCTGGATGCGGCCACGGCGCTCTCGAGTGACGCCGCGGCGCGGGCCGCGCTGTGGCACCTGCGCAAGGGCCTCTACGCCACCGTCGCGGGGGCGCGGCCCCAGGGCACAGTCGCGCTGCTCGAGGATGTGGTCGTTCCCGTCGAGGCGCTCGCGGCAACCTGCGAGACCCTCATCGGCCTCTTCGACCGCTACGACTACCAGAACAGCGTCATCTTCGGCCACGCGAAGGACGGCAATGTGCACTTCATGCTCACCGACACCTTCGTGGGGGAGAAGTCCCTCTCGCGCTTCGGCGCGTTCACCGAGGACCTCGTGTCGCTCGTGCTCGGCGCCGGTGGGTCGCTCAAGGCCGAGCACGGAACCGGGCGCGTCATGGCGCCGTTCGTGCGTCGCCAGTATGGCAACGAGTTGTACGAGGTGATGCGCGAGATCAAGCGGCTGTGTGATCCCGTCGGCCTCCTGAATCCGGGCGTGCTGCTGAGCGACGACCCGAACGCGCACGTGACGTCGATCAAGTCCTCGCCGCCGGTCGAGGCCGAGGTCGACACCTGCGTCGAGTGCGGGTACTGTGAGCCGGTCTGCCCCAGCCGCAACGTGACGCTCACCCCCCGCCAGCGCATCGTCACCAGGAGGGCCATCGCCCAGGCCGAACTCGACGGCGACACCGCGCTCGTCGCCGAGCTCGAGAACGACTCTGTTTATGAATCGGTACAGACGTGTGCCGTCGACGGCATGTGCCAGACCGCCTGCCCCGTGCTCATCAACACCGGCAGCCTCGTCAAGCGACTGCGCGAACAGGACAACAACCGCATCGAGAAAGCACTGTGGGCGCAGGCGGCCACCCATTGGGGCGTCGTTACCCGCGGCGCCGCGGCGGCGCTGAGCGTCGTCGACCGCGTGCCGATCGCGATCGTCGCTGCCCCCAACTCGGCGGCGCGTGCGGTGCTGGGCAAGGACCGCGTGCCGCTGTACTCCGACGAGCTGCCGCGCGGCGGCACGTCGAGGCGCAGGCCCCTCCCGACCCGCGCCCCGGACGCCGTCTACCTGCCGGCCTGCGTCGGAACGATGTTCGGTCCGGCCGACGGCAGCCCCGGAATCCAGGCGAGCTTCGAGGAGCTCTGCGAACGCGCCGGGATCGTGCTGCTCGTGCCGGCCGGCATCGACGGGCTTTGCTGCGGCACCCCCTGGTCGTCGAAGGGACTCGTCGAGGGTGCCGTTCTCATGCGGGAGCGCACGGTCGCGGCACTACTCGAGGCGACCGGCGGGGGAGAGGTCCCCGTGGTGTGCGACGCCTCATCCTGCACCGAGGGACTGCTGCAGTCGATCGCCGCGAGTCCAGACGGGGGCGCTCTCACGATCGTCGACGCCGTCCAGTTCGTCGCGGAGCGGGTGTTGCCCGGCCTGCCGGCACACGAGAAGATCGCGTCGCTCTCGCTGCATCCGACCTGCTCCTCCACCAGGCTCGGCACGAACGGGCATCTCGCCGACGTCGCCGCCGAGGTCGCCGAGAGCGTGCGTGTGCCGGAGGACTGGGGATGCTGCGCCTTCGCCGGCGACCGCGGCATGCTGCATCCGGAGCTCACCGAGTCGGCCACCCGCGCGCAGGCCCAGCAGGTGCGCGCCGCCGACAGCGAGGCCCACGCCTCGTGCAATCGCACCTGCGAGCTCGGGATGACCCGCGCGACCGGCCAGGAGTACCAGCACGTGATCGAGCTGCTCGCGACGGCGACGAGGCCGGACGACGCTTCCGGCCGCTGACCGGTCGGCAGCCCGGGTCGCGCCGGTGCCGACCGTTCGGCGACCAGGGCCCTGGCGCCGCTCAGTCGGCGGCCCGGGTTCCGGGAGTGCTCCGGCCGCCTTACAGGTCGAGGGTCTGGTTCGGCTCGAGCACGAAGAACTGGCCACCATTCTGCTCGGTGACCGCGGCAATCCTGGTGTTCGACAGACTCTTGCCCGCGACCGACAGCACCATCTCGTGCACGGGGAAGCTGCGCTTCGGCTTCACCGCGTCGACGTAGTCCATGACCTCGCTGATCTTGAGCCACGGTGCGCCGGCCGGCACCGCGAGGGTGCCGACCGCGACGTCCTCCGGGATGGTGAAGGAGTCGCCGGCGTAGTAAAGCTCGTCGTTCACGAGCACCCCCACATTGTCGACGAGGGGGATCGAGCGGTGGATCTCGGCGTGCACGCCGCCGAAGAAGCGCAGCGTGAATGCGCCGGCCGCGTGCGTGTCGCCGGCCGCGACGGCGGTCACGTCGAACTTGTCTCCGGCCGCGGCCGCGACGCCCGCCGGGCCATAGATCTTCGCGCCGGGACTCAGGTCGAGAATCCGGCGCAGCTGCTCGGGGGTCCAGTGGTCGGGATGCTCGTGGGTGATCACGACGGCGACGACCCCGCGTTCCTCCGTGAGGGGCGTAGTGAACGATCCGGGGTCGATGATGAGGGTGTCGCCGGCCTGCTCGAGGACGAGGCAGGAGTGTTCGTGTTTGGTGAGCTTCATCCCGAAATCCTACGCGCGCCGGTCCCACCGGCCGGTGCGCCGTCCGTGCCTGCGACGGCGCTCGACTGCCCTAGCCTGAGACCGTGACGACGACGCCGACGATGAGAATCGTCGTCGCCATCAATCCCGCGGCGGCCTTCGGATCGACGGCGGGCGTCGGACCCGCGGTCGTCGCCGCGCTGCGTGCCGCCGGTCACGAGGTGACCAGCCTCAGCGAGCCGGACTACCCGCGCCTCGTCGCCGTCGCGAACGCGGCGCTCGCCACCAAGCCGGATGCCCTCGTCGTCGTCGGCGGCGACGGCATGGTCGGGTTCGCCGCGAACCTGACGGCGACGTCGGGCATCCCGTTCGGAATCGTGCCGTCGGGAACGGGGAACGACATGGCACGCGGGCTGGGGATCCCGGTCGGCGACACGGCGGCCGCGATCGCCCAGCTCGAACATGCCCTCGGCCGGCCGCCCCGGGTCATCGATGCGGGCCTCATCACGAGGGATGATGGCAGCACCCGCTGGTTCGCGTGCGTGTTCTCGGGTGGATTCGATGCGCGCGTCAACGAGCGGGCGAACCGCATGCGCCATCCGAGGGGGCGCGGCCGGTACATTCTCGCGCTGCTGCGGGAGCTCGTCACGCTGAGGGCGATCAGCTACGAGCTCGAGCTCGACGGGGTGGCCCTTGAGCGCGACGCCATTCTCGTCGCGGTGGGGAACAACGTGTCGTTCGGCGGCGGCATGCGCGTCGCCCCGGACGCGCTGCTCGACGACGGGCTCTTCGACGTGGTCACGCTCGCCCCCGTGAACCGGCGCCAGCTGCTGGGCATCTTCCCCTCGGTCTTCTCAGGCGCGCACATCCGCGACCCCCGCGTCAGCGTAAGGCGGGCGAGGCGCGTGCGGATCTCCGCCGCCGGGGTGGTCGGCTACGCCGATGGCGAGCGGGTGGGGGAGCTGCCGCTCGAGCTCGAAGTTGTTCCCGGGGCGCTCAGTGTGCTCGCCTGACGGTCGCCGCGCCGCTCGGGGTGCTCGCCTGGCGGTCGCCGCGCCGCTCGGGTCGTCCGAATTGGTGTAGCGCCCTGACGTATGGCATACTCGTTGAGTTGTCTACTACGGCCCCATCGTATAGCGGCCTAGTACGCTGCCCTCTCACGGCGGTAACACGGGTTCGAATCCCGTTGGGGTCACAACAGCCCGGCTTCCTCGTT
>Ga0105047_10002436_pt1 | contig 33169 bp, 23 predicted proteins | sample MAT04_FD_78384 | JGI IMG/M metagenome (GOLD analysis project Ga0105047, IMG submission 78384) | Freshwater microbial communities from Lake Fryxell liftoff mats and glacier meltwater in Antarctica - MAT-04 (megahit assembly) | ecosystem: Environmental > Aquatic > Freshwater > Ice > Liftoff... | reverse complement strand
GGCTGGGGCGTATCAGACACATTCGCTCCTTCGATCAATCTTTATTCACTGGCAAGCGCGGCTGCCTTTGTAGGGTTTGCCGAGTCATCGAGGCGAACCGCATTGTCTACCGAAGACGGTTCGCCTCGCAAAGCCTCGGCAAACCCTACCAGAGCAGCCGACGAAGGGAAGTATTATACCGGAAACCCGCAGCGCTTGGCGACACTGTGCATGGAAAGAATCTACGGTCAGTCACGATCGGAGAGCGAGGCAGTTTCAGCCGTGCCACGCCCACGCGCTTCGCGCGGGCGTGCGTATTGACGTGTGAAGACACGCCCGCGCGAAGCGCGTGGGCGTGGCACCGCAAAAAAAGTCAACCTGACCCGCTACCCGCAATCGCGGCAGATGCTGAGAATCGCACACCCCAAAAAAGTAACGCCCCGGTCATTCCAATGACCGGGGCGTCGAACCAGTGGCGGGCCAATCCTTCAGCGGCGTCGCTGGCTGTTTCGGAGAGCTAAGGGTTGAGGGCTAATTGCTAAGAGCCGGAGGATGCGAGTCTTGTTCGGCCCTTAGCCCTTGACACTCAACCCTTAGCTTTTTTTAACTGCATCCCAAACTATTGCCACAGTTGTGGCACAGGTAACAATTTCCGTTGCGCACCGTGATCGCGCCGCAGTTGTCGCAACTGGGGGCGTCGGATTGAAACTTGGCGAATTGCTGGCTGCGGACGTTGGACTGCTCGGCCGCGGACATCAACTCCGGCTGAACCACATTCAAAGTCCCTGTCATCCGCTGGGCAATCGTGGTCGGGAGCCGGGACGAGGTGGGGGCCGAAGTCACTGGCTCCGTTTTCACGGCGACTTCGGCCGACCGATGAGTTTCCGGCGGGTCCTCGCCGCCGGCGGTCTCCTTCGCATCCGCCCGCTTCGGGGTGTTCGCCTCGCGATAGCCGGGGATGAACTGAATCGCCATCCAGCGGAAAATGTAATCGACCACGCTCTTCGCGTGCGGAATATCCTGATTCGGCGTCCAGCCCGAAGGCTCGAACCGCATGTGCGAGAATTTGTCGGTCAGCACCTGCAATGGCACGCCGTATTGCAGACACATCGACGTTTCCGTGCCGATCACATCCATCAGTCCGCCGATGGTGCTCCCTTCCTTCGCCATGCTGATGAACAACTCGCCGGGCGTGCTGTCTTCAAACAGGCCGACGGTGATGTAGCCTTCGTGACCGCCGACAGAGAACTTGTGGGTGAGCGAGTGCCGCGTGGCCGGCAACCGTCGCCGGGCCGGCATCCCGCCGTTTTCCCCCTTCTTGGTCCGATCTCCTTCTTTGGTCGTGGACAAAGGCTGGCTTTGCTTGGAGCCGTCGCGATAAATCGCCAGAGCTTTCAAACCGAGTCGCCAGCCTTCAAAGTACGCCTGCTCGATGTCCTCGACGGTGGAATCCGACGGCATATTGACCGTCTTGGAAATCGCCCCGGAGAGGAACGGCTGAGCGGCGGCCATCATTTTGACGTGTGCCCGCCACGGAATCGTGCGGGTGCCGTGCTGCGCCTTGAACGCACAATCGAACACCGTCAGATGATCAAACTTCACATCGGCGGACCCTTCAATGGTCTCCCGCGCTTCGATGTGATCGATGATCCGCGGAATCTGCTCGCTGTCATACCCGAGGGACTTGAGCGCGAGCGGCACCGTGCGGTTCACGATCTTCATCATTCCGCCGCCGGCGAGTTGCTTGTACTTCACCAACGCGATATCGGGTTCGATGCCGGTGGTGTCGCAATCCATCATGAAGGCGATGGTGCCGGTCGGCGCGAGAACGGTCGCCTGCGAGTTGCGATAGCCGTACGCCCGACCGGAATCGACGACTTCGTCCCAGACTTTGCCGGCGGCTTGCCGCAGGTATTCCGGGCAGGCGGAGTCGATGCGGTCGACAGCGTCGCGATGCATCCGCATCACGCGGAGCATCGGCTCGGCGTTCTCTTGATATCCGTCGAACGGCCCGAGATAGCTCGCCATGCGGGCGCTGGTGGCGAACGCCTGACCGGTGAGGAGCGACGTCAGCGCCCCACAAATCCCGCGGCCGGCGTCGCTGTCGTAGGGAATCCCCATCGACATCAGCAGGCTGCCGAGATTGGCGTATCCCAAACCGAGCGGCCGATAGCGATGGCTGTTACGGGCAATGTCTTCCGTCGGATAGCTGGCATGATCAACCAGAATTTCCTGAGCCGTGAAGAACACCGAGATCGCCTTGCGGTACCGGTCGACATCGATCGTCCCATCGGTCCGCTGGAACTTGCGGAGGTTCAGGCTCGACAGATTGCACGCCGTGTCGTCGAGGAACATGTATTCGCTGCACGGATTCGATGCATTGATGCGGCCGGAGTTCGGGCAGGTGTGCCACTTGTTGATCGTGGTGTCGTACTGCACACCGGGATCGCCGCAGAACCATGCCCCTTCGGACATCTGACGGAGGAGATGCTTGGCATCGTATTCCGGGCCGATCTTGTTCTTGTCGGTGACCCAGCGCGTCGACCACTTCTTGTTTTCTTCCACCGACCGCATGAATTCATCGCTCACGCGGACCGAGAGATTGGCGTTCTGGAACATGATCGAGCTGTACGCTTCGCCGTTGAAGTTGGAGTCGTACTCGCCCGAATCGATCAGCACGCGGGCCTTCTTCTCTTCCTTCTGCTTGCACTGAATGAATTCGAGAATGTCGGGATGCCAGTCCTTGAGGGACTGCATCTTGGCGGCGCGACGGGTCTTGCCGCCGGACTTCACCACCGCGGCGATCTGGTCGTAAACCCGCATGAACGACAGGGGGCCGGACGGTGTGCCGCCGCCGGAGAGTTTTTCCTTCGAGCCGCGAATGGTCGACAGATCGGTCCCGGTGCCGGAGCCGAACTTGAACAGCATGGCCTCGCTCATGGCGAGGTTCATGATGTCTTCCATATTGTCATCGACGGATTGAATGAAGCAGGCGGAGGCTTGCGGATATTCGTAGGGCGTCGTGGGCCGGTCGACTTCGTTGGTTGTCTTGTTCCAGTAGTAGTTGCCGCGCGAACCGCGCACGCCGTACTGGTGAAACAGACCGACGTTGAACCAGACGGGAGAGTTGAACGACCCGTACTGATGCAGGCACATCCAGGCGAGGTCTTTGTAGAAGTTCTCGCCGTCCTCTTTGCTGGCGAAATAGCCGTCGGCGATGCCCCAATCGGCGATGGTCCGCGCGACGCGGTTGATCACCTGCTTGACGGAACGTTCCCGCTCCGCGGTTCCCGGCTCGCCGTAGAAGTACTTGCTGACGACGACGTTGGTGGCAAGAGGCGACCAGAACGAGGGGATCTCGCAGTCGACCTGTTCGAAGAGAACCTTACCGTTCTCATCTTTGATGTGAGCCGTCCGGTATTCCCATTCGACGGTGTCGAACGGGTCGGTGTTCGGCGGGCAAAAACTCAGCTCCACATGCATGGGCTGGCGCTCCGGCAAGGGACGGGCCGCATGGCCGTTCCCCTGATGACCGTTGGCAGGGGCGGGGGGAAGCGGGGCCGTCGACATTCCTGCAGATTCGTGCATCATGCACTCCTGGAATCCTGGTACGAAACAGAGCTTCACTGCCACGACTTGACAGTGCAATTTACACAGTGTCATTCACGAAAACCGTGGATCGGCAAAGTGAGACGAGAGCCTATACAAATGATTTCGACACGGGGGCGTCGCGTCAAGAGAAAAAGCACAACTTGTGGTGCTGAGATGACAGAAAACACCAACAGGTAGTGACCCAGAACGAAATCCCAATATAAACTGCGACGATCAAATGTCAAGCAATCCCTTCCCACATTCTGGTGCCTGGAATGTGGACAACTACCATAAGTTGTGTTCGGAAATTGAGTTAAAAAAATCGGGAAATCTGGACGGATCGTTAACGTTCCCTTACATCTCGGCCCAAACTTAGGCCCCGCAATCTTGAATAATCGAGTTGATATTCATCCTTGTTCATAGATACAATCTCATGCAATGAATAAGGTTGCGTGAATTCTTCGGGAAGAACTCCATGCTGGGCTTCAGCTCTCTGAATCGGCGGAATCTCCTGCGGCTGGGGCTGGCAGGCTGTTCGCTCCCCACGTTAATGCGGCTGCGCGCCGAAGGAAATTCCCCTGCCACTTTGAAGCGAACCGCGGTGATCGCGCTGTGTTGTCATGGTGGAATCAGCCACATCGATACTTACGATCCGAAACCCAACGCGCCCAGCGAAATTCGGGGCGAGTTTCAGCCCATCGATACGGTCGCACCGGGGGTGAACATTGCCGAGATTCTCCCGCGGCATGCCGCGATCGCGGACAAATTCAGCTTGGTACGTTCCGTCTCACACAAGGCGGTCTGTCATGCCAACGGGCCACAGGAATTGTGGACGGGGCACCATACGGATCAGCAATCCTGGTTTCCTGACCATCCCGATTGTTTCGCGATCGCCAACTATCTCCGCTGGCAACCCCGCCGTGATTTGCCGAACTACGTCGGTATGACGACATCGCCCTTCTACTCACCTGTCCCCGCGCTGGGACCGGCCTACCTGGGCGAAAAATACGCGCCCTTTGCCATCACGAATAACCCCAGTATTCCCAATTTCAAAGTCGGGATCGATTTAGGGCCGAACATTACGCAGCTGCCGAAACGCCGGGAACTGCTCGGCGCGCTGGATTTGCACCCCCGCGAGGGTTCGGCGGCGACGATGGATGAATTCCAGGGCCAGGCGCTCGATTTGTTGCTCGGCAGCCGAGCTCAAGCCGCATTCGATGTCGAGCAGGAACCGGCCGCCCTACGGGACAGATATGGCCGCACCGGATGGGGACAGCAATGCTTGCTAGCACGTCGGCTGGTGGAATCCGGCGTCGATCTGGTCACCGTCTCGTTATATGGTGGCGAAGCGGGTGGTGCAGCCAATTGGGACGATCACGCCGTCAATGCGCATATTTTCAATGTCTTGAAAGACCGGGCGCAAATCTTTGATCGCTGCGTCACCGCGCTCATCGAAGATCTGTTTGATCGTGGCCTGAATGAACGGGTCCTCGTCATTGTCAGCGGAGAATTTGGCCGCACTCCGCGCGTGAATTATGCCGTGGGCACAGTCAGCAAAGTTCTGCAACCCGGACGTGACCATTGGCCCCAGGCGATGTCAATTCTCTTCGCGGGGGGCGGTGCCGCCGGCGGACAGGTGATCGGCTCAACCAATCGTTTTGGAGAGCACCCGGAACAGCGGCCGCTGGGCGTGCATGATTTTCTGGCGACGATCTATCGGCATCTGGACATCGACGCGGCCAAAATCCAAATTCCCGATTCCACCGGCAGGCCTGTGCCGATTTTGCCCGAAGGCGAAGCAATTTCCGAACTCGCACCACGCCGCTGACCCGTTTCTGGAAAATGGCATCAACCCCTTGCAGCCATGCCGCGCGCGACGGATGCTACTCTTTCGACGACCTCAAATGCTGGGTGGCACGCCCAGAGTCTTCGATGGGCGTGGCGATGAATCGAAGACCACGCCCTTCTCAAAACCTCAGGGCGTGCCACCCGATCCCTCCCCTTGAGGTCGTCGGACCACTCAAGAGAGTTCCTGACGTTTCGTAAGCTGTGGATTAGAATTTCATGCAAACCGTGCTGCTGCTCACCATTTCCAATTTGTTCATGACCATCGCCTGGTATGGGCACCTCAAGCATCGCGAATCGCCCATCTGGATCGCCATTCTCGTCAGTTGGCTGATCGCCTTCGCCGAATACTGCTTCCAAGTCCCGGCGAATCGCTGGGGAGCCGAGCGATTTTCGCCCATCCAGCTCAAAGTCATGCAGGAAGTGATCACGCTGGTGGTGTTCGGCGTATTCGCAGTGGCTTATCTGGGTCAGCGGCTCGCCTGGAATCATCTGGCGGCGTTCGTACTGATTGTCTTCGCCGTCTTCCTGGTGCGGCAAGATGATGGAAATCTCTTGAAGCACGAAGCTTCCTCACCGGAAACCACATCAAACCCCGAGCCAAAAATCTGACAACTGGAAATCGCAGGGCCAACTCCTTTTTCAAGATGCCACGTTTCGCAGGGGGTGGCCGGGGCTGGAGCGCTTTGCGAAGCCCCGGTGAATACAGCCCAAACACCGGGCTTCGCCCAGAGCGGCTCCAGCCCCGGCCACCCAGCCGAGCCAAAAATCTGACACCCGGAAATATCGCTTGACGTTTTCAGGATATCGGAGATACTTAGGTATCGGTTCCGGCGCAAGTTCCGGGGCGAATTCCTACGATCAGTGTGATCCCATGTTTCGCGGCTGGATCAACATTTTCTGTCTCGCCTGGACCACGGCAGTCCTGTTCGCCGCGCCGATTGTGGCCGCGTTGGAATGCCGCAGTTGCTGCCAGCCCGCGCTCACGCCGCCTGCGGCAACGTGCCAGCACTCGGCCACTGTGCTGCCGTGCTGCGCCGCTCACGCCGATCCGACGATCACTCAAACGGAATCTGCCGGATCGCCGCTGCAATGCCCGACCTGCCCTCGTTGTGATGCGCGACGCCCCACTCCCGCGACCGCTCAAATCGCGAGCCTGTGGAAGCTGCCGACCGATTCCGTCGGCGTGACGCTGACTTCAATGGTCGCGATTTCCGCCGATCCCGTCGTGCGTTGCGCGGCGATGCGGTGGAACAGCCAGCATTCGCCACCGCCCACGCGGATCATGCATTGCAGCTGGCAGATTTGATTCCCGGCTGAACCGGTTGAGTCTTTTTCCACCAGGCGATTTTTCTGCCAGCGTGTTTACGCGGGCCGCCACACCTTGAATCTGTCGTGCTTCCCAGAGGAAGCCTGTTACTCGAAGGAAATAAATCATGTCTTCAAAACTCTTGCTGTTTGTGTCCCTGACGGCGTTATTCGCCGTGGGCCTCGTGTTTTCTGCCATTTCCCCCGCCGCTTCTCGTTCGGCGGCCATGTGTTGTGACAACTGCTCGGACTGCGCGAGCTGTCCATCCGATTGCGAGACCGGCTGTCCGTGTTGTGAGGGTGCCTCGGCATGCGGGCAAGTTGCCACAGCACAGTCAGCCGATCCGTTCGCCGCGTGCTGTGCTTCAACTCCGTCAGACGATGCGGCCGGAATCAGCAAATCCGGCGGTGTTCTGGCCTTAAACCAGACAGCGAGCAGCGCGATGGCCGACGCGACCCGCCCGGCGAATCTTTCCGGCGGTTGCTGCAGCGGTTGCGACAAATGCGCTGCGAGCTGCACCTGCGATTGTGCCGCTGATTGCAACTGCTGCGCGGACGGAACATGCACGTGCGAGAGTTGCACCTGCCTGTGCTGCACGGCCCAATAACGCATGTCAGCACTAGATCGCTGATGTGCATACGGGACGATCAAGGCTCACCGGGAGATAATTTCCCGGTGAGCTTTTTTATTGCATTGTGTCACGCCAAGGCAACATCCACGACACTCGGCCGACTACGCCGCTCGACGCTCCGGAACGGTCGCCGCGGGGACCGGGCGGGGTAGCGTTCGCACTGCGCTCCGGCCGCCGAGAAACGCTCCGAGCCAACTTTCCCGGACGAACATCTCGTAACTGAAAAGCGAAACGACCAGCGTGCCTGCGGTGACCAGAATCGTTTGCGTCAATGCCGACCACGCGGTCGGTCGCAGGGCGATGTGTCCGATGGCAACCAGCGGGTGATGCAGCAGGTAGATCCAGAACGATGCCTGCGCCAGCTGCCGGACTCGGGGGGAGATCACCGCGTTCGAATTCCAGGCCGCATCCCAGATTGTGCTGGTGATCAAGACCACCAAGACCGCCAGGCCGCACGCGAGGCAAAGACGGTCCAGGCCCATTAACGGCGTGGCAACCTGTCGGTGGATCAGCGGCAAGATCGCCAGCAACAGCGCACCACTGCTGAACAATGTCAGACCGAGCGGCAACGGGGGCCGCGATGGGGTCCGAGCCGCGGCGACACCCGCAGCGAAGAATAAACCCGAGAACAGGAACTTCGCGGGGATCGGCAGAAAGCCGTGCTGAAACCCGACCACCACCTCCGGCGCGAACCAGAGCACAGTCGCAGCTGCCAGGAAGAGAAACATCGGCTGCCCGACACAACGCACACACAGCGACCGTACCCGAGGCGACATGGACCGCTGTCCGGCCCACAGCAGGGTCGAATAGATCAGCAGATACTCCAGATACCACAGATGACTCAAGCCCCACAGATTCTCATGATAGGTACCGAGTTTCAAACTGCGTAATTTGGTCCAGGGAATCTGGCCGTCCAACGCCCAACCGATCAGCCAGACATAAAGTTCGAGCGGCAGCAGCACCGCCGCCGCTCCGATCAACGGCCAGCCGAGCCGCCGCCACCGCGAGCTAAGAAACTCCTGCGGTTTTCCCGTCAGACTTTGAGCCGCACCGTATCCACTGAGCCACAGGAACAGCGGCATGATCATCACCGCGATCCCCCAGAAGACGGCATCGACCACGAGACTCGGTTCCGGATGCCGAACTGGCCACGTCAGTGCCGGCATGGGGGCGGCCGCGTACGGCACAGCGGCATGCAGTACCACCACCAAGACTGTCGCCCAGGCACGCAACGCTTCCAACCCCGGTCGGCGTGCGACCGTTGGCAACGGCAAAGTGCGCGCGGATTCCATCCGGATTCCGTCCTGAAGTGATTTTTCGATGTGGTTGCAGGGAGTAAGCAGCGCATGTACGTCGCACCGCGAAGACGGTCAATTCGGTTCCCAGGGTGGGAGGACATCTCGGGGCGATTTTCCGCAAACTGATTGGACCGATGACGCGGCAGGCGCGGAATCCGCCGGGGAGGAATTCCACCGGCAATTTCCGCCGGTCTGCGCGCCATATCGCCAGTATTCCCAAAATGCCCCCCTGCCCGGCGGGGTTCGACTCCAGAAACCGGTCTGGACACAGTTCGGCCAATTCTTAAAATCCCGCGACCTACAGCAGGGCCATGTGCATCGCTGGGGGTCCGTCCCGATTTCGGGGCGGCATTCGAATCGGCCAGGAAGGATGACGGCATGCGATCCGGAACTCCATCGGTTGGTGCGGGAATCGGGCTGCTCTGCCTTCTGAGCGGCTGCTACTCTCATTACGGATACAACCCCTACGGGTCTTCCGGCCCCACGTCGTACCCCATGGCCCCCAGCGGGACGTACGCCCCCGGCGGCACCTACATGTCGCCCACGCCCTCGTACTCCCCATCAACTCCCTACGCCCCTTACAACGGCGGGTCGCCCAGCATGGGGCCGACACCCCTCGCGCCCAGCGGCGGTGCACCTTCCAGTCAACCGAACTGGAACCCCGCACCCAATAACTCGCTGCCGGTAAACCCGGCGCGGCCTTACGAACCCGGTGCGCCGGATCGCCCGGTCCCCAACCCGACCGATGAACAAGGCTTCGGCGAAGAACCCGGTGCCAGCGTGATGCCGCCGTTCAGCCCGCTGGTCTCCGGCTCAGGCGTCCAATTGCAGACCATCGAACCCGGACCGACGTTCGCCCCCGGCGCGGCCGCTCCCACGGGCACCGTCGTCAGCAACGATCCCTTCGCGGCTCCCATGCGGTCCGTTTCCAATGGATCGACCGTCACCGCCCGGCCGACGAAATTCAGCGACGCTGGCGAGGGACGCAAGCCGTTCGGTTATGACACCCGCAATTACACCTGGCTCCGCGGCTACATCGACTACGATCCGCAAGACCAGCGCTGGATCATGATTTACAGCTCCACCCCGGAATCGTCCGACCGCTTCGGCGGCAGCGTCACATTGCAAGATCACCAGCTTCTCAGCCGCGTGAAACCGCAAGACCACGTCTTGATCGAAGGCGATCTGAATCAAGCCGCCTTCGACCAGCACGGCAAGCCGATGTACCGGATCGACAAGATCGTCCGGCTCAAGTAACCGCGGCCTCCACACAGCCGTCGCGGCCGGATGAGGGGGATGTTCACGGCGGTCGAATTCTTGTGCCACGACTTGTCCTCAAGTCGTGTGCTTCATTAAGCACGACTTCAAGACAAGTCGTGGCACGGGCAGTTGGGAATGATCTCAGCGCCAAGATATCCCCCTCACCCTCGGCCCCTCTTCCACAATGGGCGAGGGGACTTCAACCGCAATCCGCCCAGATCCTCGTAGCGGTTCCCTCGTTTCACAGAGTTGGACATCCGCGCCCAGCGCGGCATAATCAATCGGCACGCTGGGTAAGCAGCACACCGACAGACAAGGACGGTTCGATGCGGAGGATTCTTCGGACGTTTCACACGCGAACCCTACTCATGTTGCCCTGGCTCGGTTGCATGGCACTCGGCTGCGAAAACGCAAACCGTGCTGAGGTCACCTCGACACCAAACGCGCCCGCAGCGACAACTCCTGCGACAGGAACAGCAGACATGACGACCGCCGAACAGGAAACCGCCGCTGGAGACGCTCCGAAATACAACCCTCTCTCAGCTGATGAAGAGCGGGTCATTCTCCGCAAAGGAACCGAACGGGCCTTCACCGGCGAATACTTCGATAAGAAAGACCCCGGCACCTACGTTTGTCGACGCTGCAATGCCCCGCTCTATCTCGCCGCGAACAAATTCGACAGCCACTGCGGCTGGCCGAGTTTCGATGATGAGATCGAAGGTGCCGTCGAACGTGTCACCGATCTCGACGGTTCACGCACGGAAATCCTCTGCCAGAACTGCGGCGGCCACCTGGGGCATGTCTTCCTGGGCGAGAAGTTCACCGAGAAGAACACGCGACATTGCGTGAACTCGGTGTCGATGAAGTTTTATCCCGAGGGGAAGGAACTACCGGCCGTCGTCAAGGAATGAGGCACGCGACATCCGAGCCACACTACTCGGCCCGGTCACCTCCGGCTCAACAACTTTCCGGCGACAACTTTACGACTCGTCAGCGGCATGGCTTTTCAGAATCGCCTGCACCAGATCTTCCGGAATGGACTGAGAAGAGTTCTCGCACGCGATTCGAGCGGAATCGATGGTAGCGCGGAGATTGTTCAAATAGTTCACGCAGTCCGGGCACAACGACAGATGTCGCTCGAAAAGTATCTGCGACTCGGCCGGCAATTCGCCGGCGAGATACGAGGAGAGAAAATCGATCAGTTCCCGGCAAGTGATTTGCGTCATCCGGTCGTCGTTCCAAACACGGGTTCTAACAGTGTTTTTAATGCCTGCCGCGCCCGATGCAGGCGCACTTTCACGGCGTCGGGGCTGATGCCGAGTAACTCGGCGACGCTCTCGGTATCGAGTTGCTGAATGTCGCGGAGCAATAACACATCGCGATGTGTTTCCGGCAACTGGTCGATACAGGAACGCACGACGGCCCGCGTCTCCGCCAGTTCCATCGTCGCTAATGCCGAGGCCGTCCAGCGTGGCGTTGGGTGGGTGGCATGACCGTCGGCGAGAAAGGTCGGCAACAACCCGTTGAGTGATTTTTCCGGCCGGCGACCCAGCGACCGCCGTTTCATCAGCGCCGCATTCACCACGATGCGATGCAGCCAGGTGGCGAGACTGGACCGATGCTCGAAACGATCCAGTGATCGCAGCGCGGTGACGAAGGCATCTTGCACGGCATCCTGCGCGTCTTGCTCGTTGCTGAGCAGTTGCCGCGCGACCGACAACATCCGCCCACCGAATTCACGCACGGTCGTTTCCAGCGCGGCGAGATCGTCACCGCGGAGCGAATCAACCAATTCGGATTCTTCGGCCGTCATGCACTCAAGTCCATTCCGGTGAGGCCAACAAGTCACTCGCGCAGCATAATCGCCGGGGGGATGTCGGGAAACTCTGCTGGCCGAAGACGAGAAGCGGGAAATGTTCACGCAGACACCGCGGCAAACCCCCGCTGCATGCCGCTTTCCGGCAAGATGTTACCCAGCGATTCAGGAGCAACAGAGATATCCAGACCGTTTGAGTACTGAACGATGGAATTTGAGCGGCAGAAGTTTTTGCAGAAAAATGCCGAACACGATTGCCCAAACGGGGGCGAGGGGCAGGGAGAGGGGGTGATGAATCACGGTCGTCGATTTTCAAGATTAAGAGAGCCTGCAGCACGCGAGGAAAGATTGACTCTTCCTCGCGCGCTGCAGGCTTCCTGAACTCACTCCAAAAGCCCCTCGATTTCGCCCGGAATTCTCCATCTTGACCGAATTGCCCGAATCCACATAAGATTCCCCGCTTTTCTCGGGGTGGGGGATGGTGCGTCATGGACGGCCGTGCTTGGTCTGATGGTCTCTGGCTGACTGCGATTCTCGCCGTCGCATTTCTGATGCGGCTCGGCTGTGCCATCGGTGTGCAACGACATCTTGATCACGGCTCCCGCGAAGTCTGCCTGATCCCCGGCGACGCTGATGGGTATTGGCAACTCTCACACAAGATTCTGCGTGGCGAAAACTTCGAGTTGTATACTCCGCCGCGACGCGTCATGCGGATGCCCGGTTTCTCTTTCCTGCTGGCGTTGCCGCAATTCGTATTTGGCGAGAATCTCCTCGCCGTGCGGATTTGGCTGGCCATCATCAGCACCGGGGGCTGCTGGTTCGTGTATCTGCTGGGCAAAGAATTGTGCGATGTGAAGGTCGGTCGCTGGGCGGCGGCCGTGATTGCCATCTCGCCGGTTCATACGATTTTCAGTGTGCTGCTCTTGAGCGAAGCGGCGTTTGCCGTGGCACTGACGGCGAGCCTGTTTTTCTACGCCCGGTTACATCGCAGCTTGGCCGAGCCGGAAGGTAGCTTCCCATTCCTCTGGGCGATTCTGACCGGCCTCATGCTGGCGGTCGCCACGTATCTCCGCCCCACCTGGCTGTTGATCGGACCACTCGCCGCGGTGGGATTGCTTGTCGGAAGAGCCACGCCCTTCGCAAAGCCTCAGGCACATGCCACCCCGTTCCGATTTCGATTTGCGGCGGCGGCGTTGCTGATGCTCGGTATGTTTGGCGCGTTGCTGCCGTGGGCCATGCGTAACCAGTCGGTCAGCGGGCATTTCACGTTCACCACGTTCTGGGTCGGCCCGAGTTTGTACGATGGCTTACGAGCTGATGCGAATGGCGACAGCGACATGACGTTCTTCGATCAGGATCGGCTGCTCGATCGGATGAGCGAATACGACATGGATCGCGAATACCGCCGCCGGGCGTGGGAGTTTGCGCGTGAGAATCCGCGCCGCACGGTGCAGTTGATGTTCATCAAGCTGTCGCGATTCTGGATGTTCTGGCCGAATGCGGCCCAATTCCGCGCTCTGTGGATGCAGGCCATTGTTGCGGTTTCGTTTTCGATCATCCTGATTCCCGCGCTGGTGGGGACCTGGAAGCTGCGGCGTCGCTGGGACATTTTGGCCATCACCTGGGGACCCGTCCTCTACTTCGCCGCGGTGCATACGCTGTTCGTCGGTTCGATTCGTTATCGTTTGCCGGCGGAATATCCGCTGGCCGTGCTGGCTGGTGTCGGCTGGTCGACAATTTACCGCACACTATTCGGCGATCGCGAGGTTGTTGGATGAAAATCGTCCCGACCATGCGCTGGTTCCTGATGTACTCCCTATTGGCAGTGGGGGGGGCGGGTGGCGGTGCGTACTGGTTTGTGACACGCAGCGATGACTTGTTGAAGGCGGAAGTTCTCAAGCAACTCGTCACCATGTTTCCCGATGTCGCCTTCGATCTCGACCGGGCGAACTTCGATCTCTCCGGCCGCGTCCGCGCGTCTCGCTTGCGGCTGACATTCCCCGGCGACGATTTCTCGGCACTCACGGTCTCGGAACTCATCATCACGCTGGATCGCGATCTGCTGGCGGAATCGCAGGCGATTCAGATTCAACGCATTCGTCTGGTCAAGCCGCGCGCCTGGGTGATTCGCCACACAGACGAGACGTGGAACTGGCAGCGGTTGAAGATGCAGCGGAGTGAAGGGTCGGTGCTGCCGGATGTCGAAATGGAACACGGGGCGATTACCGTCCAGTTTGAGCAGTCGTCCCCGCAACCAGCGCTCGAACTCAATGCCACAGAATTCCGCCTCACCGCCACCCCCTCGTCCGACCGCAGTTGGGCCATCTCGTGTACGAGCCGCATCGACAATTCAGAACCGATCACCGTGCGAGGCGATGTTCATACGGCGGGAGCGCCGTGGAAACTGACGACGGAAGCGAAAGGCTGGGTGATCGATCAGGGGCTGATCAGCAAATTGACTTTAATCCGGCCGGAGCTGCGTCAGAAGTTATTAGAAGCCGAGTCGAAGTTGACCCGGCTGGCGGAAGCGCGGGGCGCGACCCGCGAGGGGGCACCTATCCGGTTGATGAATGCGTCGACCGACGGCGGAATGGACTTGGGGGTGCAACTTCTGGCCGATTTCCAGGTGCGCGTCGGGAAACGCATGGTCGACGAACCGCTGACGTTTCAAGTTCAAGCCGATATTCGTAATGGTCGCATCACGAACCCGCTGTTGCCGTTACCGTTGCATGAACTGACGGGAAAGTTCTATGCCGATCCCCAGCAAATCGTGCTGCAAGATCTGCAAGGCCGGCATGGTGAGACGACGATTTCGTGTTCGGCGAAATGGTCGACCACCGAACAACCGGCGATCACGCTGCATGCCCGGCGAGTCGTCCTTGATGAGCTGCTGGCGGATCGCTTGCCAGGGTCGTTGCCGCGCTTGATCCGCTCGCTGTCTCTGCGTGGTCTCTGTGATATTGATGCCCAGTTGACGAAGACCGATGTGGGGTTCATTCCGAAAATCGAATTAAAGCTCACCCAGGGGCGAGTGACCCACGAAAAATTTCCCTACCCCGTCCACGATGTCACCGGCAAGATCGACTGGCATGGTGACATGGCCCTGTTGGAAGGTCAGGGACTGGCCGGGACCGCGCCGGTGAAATTCCACGGCACGATCAAGCGTCCCGGCCCCGGAGCCGAGATGACGATCCTGATCCAGGCCAAGGATGTCCCTATCGACGCCGCGGTGTTGCAAGCCGTCCCGCCTGTGGTGCGCGACACGATCAAGGTTTTGAATCTGCGCGGTCAGGGCGACGCCTGGGTGCAACTCGTCAAACCGGCCGGCGTCGGCGCGAAGATCATCCCGCAAGTTTCAATCAAACTCAACGATTGCAGCGTGCTGTACGGTCGGTTTCCGCTTCGGATCGAACGGGTCTCGGGACTCGTCCGCTGGGATGGCGAGACGGCGACATTTGAGAATCTACGCGGACGGCATGCCGACGCCGACATTTCCGGCCATGGCAGTTTCACGCGTGGCCCCGCGCCGGGCAAACTCGAACTCAGTATGCTGGTGACCGATGTGCCGTTCGATTCCGATCTGCTCGCCGCCTTGCCGCCGCGATTGCAGGAAGCCTGGCAAGAGTTCCAGCCGGTTGGCCGCTTCGACGGGATGGCCACGCTGAATTGGTCGCCGGGCGGCGCGGTCGATCTGAAGTTTCCCAAGGTGACGCTAAAAGACGCCAAGGTCACGCTGAAACATTTCCCGTTTCCGTGGTACGACGTGGCGGGCGAGTTTTCCTACGCGAACGACCGCCTTGAAGTCCATTCCTTATCCGCCGTGCATGACGACTGCCGGATGCGCGGGAAAGGCCGCGGCGATTTCCCCGCCGATGCCCCGTGGAAATTCAAATTCCACGAGTTCTTCGTCGACGATTTGCCCCTGTCCCCCGCATTGCGACGCGCACTGCCTGATGAATTGCGTACGATTGTCGAGACGCTCAATCCCACAGGGACGATCTCATTTGAAGGCCCCGTCGCTTATTACGGCCCCAACGAACGCCGCAATGCCATCGCGGTCGAATGGCAGACATCCACAATTTTCAGCGGCTCGAGCATTAACGTCGGCCAACGGCTCGATAACGTGCATGGCCGCGTCACGATTCACGGCTCCTGGGACGGATCAGCCGCCGTCATCCATGAGGGGCAACTGGATCTCGATTCCCTCGAAGTCTTCGGGCATCAACTGACGCAGCTCAAAGGTCCGTTCCGCTTTGAACAAGGCCGCATGATCGTTGGCTCGCCGCAAGCGGTCGCCGGGCCGGTGTTGCAGGCGCAGAACAACATCCCCTGGACCGAGCAGGTCAGCGGCAAGGCGATTGATGGCACGCTGACCCTCAATGCCATCGTCGATTTTGAACTCGAAACCCATTATCGGCTCCGACTGTTGATGATCGGCGGCAACCTCGAACGTTATGCCCAGACTTATCTCCCCGGGCAGCAGAACATCCGCGGCACCCTCACCGGCTGGCTCGACCTGCAAGGTATTGGCGAAGATGTCGATAAACTGACCGGTTCCGGCCGGCTCGAAATTCGCCCCGCCGAGTTGTACGAACTCCCGGTCTTTGTCCAGATCTTTCAAGTCCTCGGGCCGCAGTTGCAAGATCGCACGGCGTTCAAGGAAGCCATCTTTCTGTTCAATGTCAATCGCGGTCGATTCAACTTTCAGTCGATCGATTTGGCTGGTAACGCCATTCGTTTAATCGGTCGCGGCTACGTCCGGTTCGACGGCATTGTCGCGCTCGAATTCTTTTCGATGATGGCCCGCAACCGGTTCCGAGTTCCCATCGTCAGCGACGTGATCGGTATGTTGAGCAACGGCTGGGTCGGCGTCAAAGTCTCCGGCCACATTAGCGATCCCGCCGTCGACATGCGCGCGATTCCTGAGTTGGACAACACCCTGCGGCAGTTCCTCGGCGCGTTTGAACCGCGCCTCATGACCAACCCCACCCCCCGCCTCGCCCCCCGTACCGGCCAACCGACCGACCCCGCGCCGAAGTAGCGCAGCGTGGCACATCTGGGGTGCCCCCGGTTGGCCGCTTCGGCCTACCGGGGCGGCGCAGCCGTGGGAGGTTGCAGTTGTCACTGCCCCTGCAATTCAAACTCTTACCACGATATGCGCCCAAGCAACCGGAATAGCTAACCAATCGCAAAATTATTCCACCCATTCAATCGGAACGCCTACCGTCTGACGGCGTTCATACCAGCGCGCGGAACTCCACTTCCAATCTGCTGCCTGAACCACCAATCCTCGTCGCACCGGGTTTTGATGGATGTAGTTCAACTTCTCTTCCAGCTTGGCACGCTCGTAAATCTCAAAGGCGTAATACTTCGGCAGCCAGAAGCGCGACCCCTCGCTAAAGGCTCGAAAGTATTCCGGCGCCTCGGTGCGAAACCATTGCCGAAGCTGCAGGCTGGATTGTCGTTTCCATTCATGCATAAAGTCACTGAGTCGCCCGGTCTCCGGGAACCAGATAAGAGCATGAACATGTTCCGGCATCAGAACGAAACCGATGCACTTGGCGGTGAAGTTCGTCATCACCGTATTCAAGACGCCAAGCGTGATCCGCTTGGGATGATCGTGGTCGAGCAGTTTGCGGCGACGATCGACGGAAAACGTCACGAAATGGACGTATAATGCGTCATCAACAACGCGACGGTGGGTGCTCATGATGAGAGTTTGCAGCGAGGCCGATGGGATTGCAACCTCTGACGGCTGCGCCGCACTGGTAGGCCGAAGCGGCCAACCAGTGCCACCCCGTTGGGGGCGAGAAAGATGTCACGGACGTGCCCAAAACATAGCGGCGGCTTCCAGCCGCAGACGCGCAAGCTAGAAGCTCCTGCTCCGGAACACGCACACCTCCGCCCGCTGCCAGTTTGGCAGGAACAAATCCGCCTTAAGCGGGAAACCGTCAGGCTGACAGGCCGAACCTACTCCCGACATATTCCGCAACTCATATCTGATCATACAGTTGCGCGTATTCTTCCAATCGGAACGCGGTTCGCTATGCTAATTCCGCCGCAAGCCGCGCCACTGCGCGGATCGTGTTTCCCAGACTTTGATGATCGTCTCTAGACATCCCGTGGGCGGAGGTAGGTTGCATGGCGAAGAAAGAATCCAAAGGGTCGGCTGAACCAAAATTGGTTCCGCTGGGTGATCGCGTGGTCCTGAAGCGGGCTGTCGCGGAGACGAAAACATCCGGCGGCATCGTCCTGCCCGACAGCGCGACCGACAAGCCGCAACGCGGCGCAGTCGTTTCCGTTGGCGAAGGCCACGTTAAAAACACCGGTAAGAAGGTCACGCTGACCGTCAAGCCGGGCGACGAGGTCATCTTCAGTTCCTACGCCGGCGATGAATTCAAAATCGGCGAAGAAACCTATCTGCTGATGCGCGAAAGCGATATTCTCGCGGTTCTCGGCTAACGGTCGCAAGACCTGCCGTGGTCCCTAGTACAAATTGATGACGCGACGTCGACGTACCCTGCCGACGCCGCGGTCTTCCGTCCCATATTCACTGCCCACAAGTATCAGGAGTTTGCACCATGCCGAAAATTCTGGCGTTCGATCAAGAGGCGCAGGAAGCAATGCGTCGAGGCGTGTCAAAGCTCGCCAAGACAGTTCGCGTCACCCTGGGCCCCCGCGGCCGCAATGTGATTATCGAAAAGAGCTTCGGCTCGCCGACCGTCACCAAGGACGGCGTGACGGTGGCCCGCGAAATCGAACTGTCGGATAAGTTCGAAGACATGGGTGCCCGCATGGTCCGTGAAGTCGCCAGCAAGACCTCCGACATCGCCGGCGACGGAACCACCACCGCAACCGTCCTCGCCGAAGCCATCTACGTCGAAGGCTTGAAAGCCGTCGTCGCCGGTGTCAACCCGATCGACCTGAAGCGCGGCATGGACAAAGCCGTCGAGATGATCGTCGCCAAACTCAAGGCGTCGGCTGTCGATTGCAAGAACAAGAAGGCCATCGGCCAGGTCGGCACCGTCGCCGCCAACGGCGATACCGAAATCGGCACCATCCTCGCCGATGCCATGGAACAAGTCGGTAAAGACGGCGTCATCACCGTCGAAGAAGGCAAATCGCTGACGACCAACTTTGAAGTCGTCGAAGGCATGCAGTTCGACCGCGGCTATCTGTCACCCTACTTCGTGACCGATCCGCAGTCGATGGAATGCCTGATGGAGGATGCCTACATCCTTATCCACGAAAAGAAGATCACGAGCGTCAAAGACCTCGTTCCGGTCCTCGAAAAGGTCGTCAACGCCGGCAAGCCCCTGCTCATCGTCGCGGAAGAAGTCGAAGGCGAAGCCCTCGCGACCCTGGTGATCAACAAGCTCCGCGGGACCTTCAAAATCTGCGCAGTCAAGGCTCCTGGCTACGGCGATCGCCGCAAAGCCATGCTGCAAGACCTCGCGATCATGGTCGGTGGCCAAGCGATTTTTGAAGACCTCGGCATCCAGCTCGAAAACGTCCAACTGTCGGATCTCGGCCGCGCCAAGCGAATCGTGATCGACAAGGACAACACGACGATCATCGAAGGCCTCGGCAAAACGGCCGATCTCAAAGCCCGCACCGAGCAGATCCGGCGTGAACTGGCCAATTCGACCAGCGATTACGACAAGGAAAAGCTCGAAGAACGGATCGCCAAGTTGTCCGGCGGCGTGGCTCAGATCAATGTCGGTGCCGCGACTGAAAGCGAAATGAAAGAGAAGAAGGCCCGCGTGGAAGACGCGCTGCACGCCACGCGCGCAGCCGTCGAAGAGGGCATTCTGCCGGGCGGCGGCGTTGCACTGCTCCGTTCGTCATTGGGGATCAAGCCGACCGGTTTGAACACCGACGAAACGACCGGTTTTAACATCATCATCCGGGCTTGCCGCGCTCCGCTGACGCAGATCGCTAACAATGCTGGTGTCGATGGTGCGGTGATCTGTGAAAAGGTCTCCGAACTCGACGGCAACAAGGGCTACAACGCCGCGACTGGTGTCTACGAAGACCTGGTCAAAGCCGGCATTATCGACCCCTGCAAGGTGACCCGGTCCGCGTTGCAGAACGCCGCCAGCGTTTCCACCCTGCTCCTCACCAGCGATGCCCTCATCGCTGAGAAGCCGAAAGACGACCACAAGGACGGCCACGGCGATCACGACTTGTACTAAGTCGCGACCGTGCATGGATGTGACTTTCGGAAGCCCAGGGGTGACAACTCCTGGGCTTCTTTCTTTATCACGCGATTACGCCGGTCGACAGCCATTCCTCGACTTGCGCCGCACAGGCCCGCAGATCGGTTTTCAACGCGTCGAGGGCGAGTTCCACGTCGCCACGGCAAGCGGCCCGCGCCGCCCCTTGTAACGCCGCGGCATCCACGACGATCCGTGCCGCCGAGACATGCCCCGCCGATGTTTTTAACACGCCAGCCAACCGCGATAAACGGGGCCAGTCACTCCCAATCGACAAAAGTTCCAACTGGCGGACATCACCATCGGCCCGCTCCTGGAAATTCTGCACGCGACGAATAATCTGCTCCGTCGACTCGCTGCCCCACTCGGTCAGCCACGACGGATCAAGCACCGGCAAACTGGTTTCCTCGATCGCCGCGTATTCCGAATCGCTGTCCCCCAGCGATTGTCGCTCGTCACCGAGTAAGGTATCGCTGAGGTAAGCCGCGTGCGAGTCGCGCGGCGTCGCCGCCACATAGCCGCCCCACACGGGAATCACATTGAGCAAATCCTGCAACGCGCCGCAGTTATCGAGCGCCTCGGCGACCAGCGTGTGGGGCCGGTCGTTGCCCTGAATCCGCGACAGCGCCTGCATCACCGCGCACAGCGAGCCAACCTGTTCGCAGAATTCATCGAGCCATTGATCGGAAACGACGACAGATACGGAATCCTGTGCGGTCGACTGCGGTGTGTGCGGCAGCATGGCGGTCTCGATTCGCGAAATGTTGCAGATGGGAAATTGGACAGGACGACTCGCCCCGGCGAGTCTGTGGGCAAACTCAAATCTGGGTTCAGTTCGGTCTGGGTGGCACGTCCCGGAGTCTTTGACGGGCGTGGTGATGGAGCAAAGACCACGCCCTTCGCTAAGCCTCAGGAATGTGCCATTCGGAACGGCCCACGACGCAAATTTAGGTTGCCCGCTGTCCGACGGCTGGAAATCCTCAGCGGTGGAGGCGAATCAGGGATTTGCCCGTTTCTGTTTCCCGAGTTTGCGGTTTATGTCGCCTTGCCGGATGATGCGGGATCAACGGCCGGACGCGCCGAGAACCCACTTTCCTGTTTGAACAACTGTCGTCTTGACAGTCATTATCCCGAGTATTAGGATCACAGCATGGCTCGCTCTCCTGGCAGCGCCGAGACCCGGCGGCGAAAGTTTGACTCCCTCGCGCAGGAAACGTACCTCAGCCTCTGGCGAACATACGACCGGCTCAAAGCCGTGGAAGATGAACTCTTCGAGGCGCAGGGATTGTCCGCCCAGCAATACAACACGTTGCGACTGCTGGAAGCCGTCACCCCGGAAGCGATCACCGTGCAGAAGTTGGCCGACAAATTGATCTCACGCGCACCAGACATGACCCGCCTGCTCGATCGGCTCGAAACCCGCGGCTGGATCGCCCGTGTCCGTCCGCCAGAGAACCGCCGCATCGTGCAGGTCACACTCACCGACGCCGGCCATGCTCTACTGACGGAACTGACTCAGGCCGTGCAGCGCTGCCACGAAAAACAACTGGGGCATCTCACCGTCGCGCAGCAGAAGCAACTCAATCAACTCCTCGCCGCCGCCCGCGCCCCGCACGAACCCGCCGGCAGTCCGTGGAAATCGGAATCGCCCTCATAATCTTTGATCCGGATCAGTTGCCGCATGACTCCCGCCGAACTCTCCGCATTATTTCTGGTGCAACTTGTCGCCATTCTCGGCATGTGCCGATTAATCGGCATCGTCGCCCGTCGCTGCGGTCAGCCGCAGGTCATGGCCGAGATGCTCGCCGGCGTGGTGCTGGGGCCATCGGTCTTCGGTCAGTTCGCTCCCGCCTGGCAGTCCGCCCTCTTTCCGCCGGAGACTAAGCCCGTCCTTTACTGCGTCAGTCAGTTGGGGCTGGCACTGTATATGTTCCTCGTCGGGCTGGAATTTCGCATTGAACTCTTTCGTGCACAATTCCGCCGCGCGGCTGCCGTGTCGATCACCGGCATGGTGGTGCCGTTTGTTTGCGGCGCGCTGGTCGCCGCCTGGCTGCTGCAATCGCCGGGACAATTTTTCACTCCCAGCGTGACGAACACCCAAGCGATGATTTTCCTCGGCTCCGCCATGTGCATCACCGCCTTTCCGATGCTGGCCCGTCTGATTGTTGAACGCCAACTCACGGGCACGGCACTCGGCACCTTGACGCTCGCCGCCGGCGCACTCGACGACGTGGCGGCCTGGTGCCTGCTCGCCATTGTGCTCGCCGGCAGTGATGGCAGCAGTTTGGCGGCCGTGTGGACGATTGCCGGCGGCGTGATCTATACCGCCGTCACGCTCGGCTTCATCCCGCTGGCCTTAAAACCGCTGAGCCGCACGGTCGAACAAACCGGCCGACTGACGAGCGGGCAATTCGCCGTGCTGCTGATCCTGCTGTTACTCTCCGCGTGGACTTCCGATGCCATCGGCATCCATGCGGTGTTCGGCGCGTTCATTCTCGGCTGCGCGGTCCCCCGCGGCCGCATCGTGCAGGAATTCACGCGGAAAGTCGAAGCCCTCGTCGGCACGCTGCTGGTCCCCCTCTTCTTCGCCTACTCCGGCCTGCACACCCGCCTCGACCTGATCGCCACCCCTTCGCTGTGGCTGGTCGGCGCGGTGGTCCTGCTGGCGGCGTGCCTGGGCAAGGGGGTCGCCTGCTGGGCCGCGGCCCGCCTGACCGGAGCCGATTCCGCCACGGCCCTCGCCGTCGGCGCGCTGATGAACGCCCGCGGGATGATGGAGCTGATCCTGCTGAACATCGCCCGCGAGCGCGGCCTGATCACGCTGGAACTCTTCGCGATCATGGTCGTCATGGCCCTCGCCACCACCCTGCTCGCCTCCCCCGCCCTGGAATGGGTCTACGGCCGCCACACCCGTGCCGCCGGCGAACTGGAACCGGCCGCGGGGTGAATTGCGCGAGGTGCCGCCGCCAATCGGGTGCCCGGTGGCTGGACTGAGGCTCTGCGAAGGAAGCCCCGGTTGATGAACGGTCGGCTTCCCTCAGCTCACTGGCTTTCTACAATACCTTCAAGACGTGAAGGGTGGCATTGTCTGTGCCATCGAAGCTCAATAGCCGTGCCACTGCTTGGCCGCTTTGGGACAAGCAGTGCGAATGGTTCATCGGCACTGCTGCTGCGAAGACTCCGCAGCAGTGGCACTTGGCAAGGGAGAGCGTGTCGCGGCTAAGCAGGATGGTGTTTGATGACGTCGCTCATATGGATGTCAATTTTACGTGAGGAAACAAAACGATGCCACAATTCCTTGCAATCGTCGCCTACCGCTGCATTGTCGGTGATAAAGCGCACGACTCACTCGACGTTCAGGTTCAGTGGTTTGACGTTGAGAACGCTGCGGTGATCCGAGAGTTGATCAATGCCGTCCCGATACAAAGCTATAAAAATAGCGACGACGAACTTGTCTCCTGGGAGTTGACCTCAATTCTTGAGATCGAGCCATTTACACCACAACGCTCAGGAGATGAGGTCATCGGGTTTATTGCTTCAACGCAAGAACTCAACGATCTCGCTTCTTGAGCAGGCTCTCACTGGGAGCATCTCTGGGCGCCCAGTGCCGCCATCTCTCCGGGTGGCCGGTGGATGACGGCAGCCGGTGCTGCATTCACTTATTCTTAAGTTCGACGAACAAGACAAAGTACAGTGCAAACAAAAAGAAGCTGCAGCCTAAATTGAGGAGTGCTGCATAAATCAACTGTCCGACAGGTCCATATGGAATGACACGGATTCTGAGCATTCGGTCATGGCAATGACCACGCACAATTGTTAAGTACAGATTATACAACAACCACGATAAGCCGCCGAACAGCACAATCCCACCACCGATTCGCCCATATGTGTCCATAACCAAGTCCTTACGATGCAACCTGTGATCATGTTTGCACGCTATCGACCACCCTGGAGTGATTCAACTCCATGGCCGCCGGGTGCCAAGTGCCATCATCTCTCCAGATGGCCGGTGGCTGGACTGAGGCTTTGCGAAGGAAGCCCCGGTTGATGAACTAACGATTCTCTTAGCTCACAGGATTTCAACAACGCCTTTCACGAGGTCCAGGGATGATGCAGGCGAATGCAATTGTCCATGAAGCGTGTCTCGGTTAGCCGTGCAGGTGAGTCAACGTGATACCGAAGTATTGCCGAATATCGCGGCTAAGTCGATGGCGCGCTCGACCGGGGCTTCCTTCGCAGAGCCTCAGTCCAGCCACCGGCCACCCGACGCTGCAGAAACACGGCGGGCTGACGCCGCGCCGCTCGCCTCCAAACCTTGCTCGCGCGGCGGGCTGGTTTAATCCAACCCGCGGTGGTGTTTCGCCAGGTGCTCGGCGGCGTTGCCGCTGAAGTACCAGAAGAGGCCGGGGTGGGCCAGGTATTCGCAGACGGTCGAGGTGATCAGGCCGCCGAGGATGACGGTTGCGACCGGGTACAGAATTTCCTTGCCGGGCTGGTGGCCGCCGAGGACCAGCGGGACGAGGCCGATGCCGGCGGTGAGGGCCGTCATCAGCACGGGGGCGAGGCGCTCCAAGCTGCCGCGCAGCACCATCTCTTTCGAGAACGATTCTCCTTCGCTGTGCATGAGGTGGACGTAATGCGACACCAGCAGAATGCCGTTGCGGGCCGCGATGCCACTCAGCGAAATGAAGCCCACGATGGCCGCGACGCTGAGGGTCTGCCCGGTGATCCACAACGCGAGTGCCCCGCCGACATAGGCGATGGGCAACGCCGTCATGATCTGTAGCACAATGCGTGTCGAGGGAAACAGCGTATAGAGGACGAGAAACACCCCGGCGATGGAGACGATGCTGAGCAGCGTGAGCCGCTGGGTCGCTTCCTGCTGCGCTTCAAACTGGCCGCCGTATTCGACGAAGTACCCTTCGGGCAGTTTGACCCGCTCCGCCACTGCCTGGCGGATATCCATCACCACGCTGCCGAGATCGCGGTCGGTGGTGTTCGCGCGGACGGTGATCCGCCGGCGCATCGCCTCGCGGCTGATCGCATTCGGCCCGCTCCCTTCATACACGCGCGCCACCGCCGAGAGTGGAATGCGTTCGCCGGTCGAAAGGTCGATGCTCAGGCGATGCAAATTCCCGAGGTCGGTCCGGTTCTGCTCGTTCAACCGGATGACGATGTCGAACGTCCGCTGGCCGATCAGCATGGTAGAAACGGTTTGCCCGTTCAGGGCCGTCTGAATAAAGTTGTTCACTTCGCCGGGCGTGATACCGTAGAGCGCCAACTGATCGCGATTGAGTTCGATCCGCAGTTGCGGAATCATGCGTTGGGCTTCGACCACCGGCGGCGCGAGACCGGGGATATCGGCGATTTCCGACTTGAGCGTTTCGGCTGTCCGCCGCAGCACATCGAGGTCGTCTCCATAAATCTTGATCGCGATCTGCGCGTTCACGCCGGATAGCATGTGGCTCAGCATATGGGCGATGGGCTGTTCGACTTCAGATTCGATGCCGGGAATCTCGGCGAGTACGGCCCGCAACCGCTCCAGCGCCTCGGCCCGGTGAACGCCGCTGTCGTGATTCATCGACAGGATATATTCCGTGTGATGCACCCCCTCGGCATGCTCGTCCATCTCGGCCCGGCCGGTGCGGCGGACGAACGTCCGAATCAAACCGTGCGGATTCTCGGGCGAAACCATCAGTTTCACGAACGCCTGATCGACCATGCCGCACGCCCGATTGCTCGATTCCAGCGACGACCCCGGCGGCAGGATCACGTTGACCTGAGCCGCCCCTTCATCGAACGGCGGCAGAAAATCGGACCCGAGCCGCGTGATCAGAACACCGCCGCCGACCATCGCCAGTGCGATGCACGTCAGAATGACCTTGATGCCGAGTGGATTCAGGCTGGCATGTATCACGGGGGTCACGGCCCGTTTCATGGCCCGCAACATGAAGCCGTCGTGTTCGCCGCCGACATCTTTCGCACCGGATAACAGCAGGCTGCCGAGCACCGGCGTCACGGTCAGCGAGACGACCAGCGAGGCGAGAATCGAAATGATGTACGCCACGCCCAGCGGGGCGAACAACCGGCCTTCCACTCCGCTGAGCGAGAACAGCGGGATGAAGACGAGAATCACGAGCATGGTGCCGAAGACAATCGAACTGCGAATCTCGCGGCTCGCATCGTAAACGACATCCAGCACGGGCCGGGGTGTCGCGGCGTGGGCATTCTCTTTCAAGCGGCGAAAAACGTTCTCGATATCGACGATGGCATCATCGACCAGTTCCCCCATCGCCACCGCCAGACCGCCGAGCGTCATCACGTTGATGGACAGCCCGAACCAGCGGAAGACGAGGCCCGTGATCACAATGGATAAGGGAATCGCCGTCAGCGTGATGAACGTCGTGCGGAAGTTCAGCAGGAACAGAAACAGAATAATCAGCACGAGAATCGCCCCATCACGCAGGGCTTCCAGCACGTTGTGAATGCCGAGGTCGACGAATTCCCGCTGCTGATACAACGAATCGTCGATGACGAGATCGGGACTGCTTTGCGCCAGTGATGCTCGAATTTCCCCAATCGCGGCTTCGATACTTTCCGTCAGCCGGCGGGTATCGGCCTGCGGTTGTTTGCTGATCGTCAACACCACGGCGGGATGCCCGTTGACGGACGAATCGCCCCGTTTGGACTGCGTCCCCAGCACCACCTGGGCGACATCGCGGATCAGCACCGGCCGGTCGCCCGTGCGCACCACCGTCTGCCCCAGTTCTTCCGCCGATTGCGCGCGGCCGATGCCCCGCACGAGATATTCATACGGCCCTTGAATCACATATCCACCGGTCGCATTCTGATTGCTCTCGCTGAGTGCGTGTTCGACCTGTGCGAGTGTGACACCATACGAGATGAGCAGTTCGGGATCGACCTGCACCTGGAACTGTTGCCGGCCGCCCCCCATCACCACGACCTGCGCGACGCCGGGGATCGTCAGTAATCGCGGACGGATCACCCAATCGGCCGTGGTCCGCACATCGCGTGGTTCCGTGGTTCCATCCTGGCTCCACATGCCGACAATCATGATCTGCCCCATCAGCGAACTGATGGGCGTCAGCTCCGGCTTGATGCCCGCGGGCAATCGCTCGGCGACCGTTGCCAATCGTTCCGTCACAATCTGCCGGGCGACATAGACATCGGTATTCCACGCGAATTCGACATAGATCACCGACAGCCCGATGCCCGATGTGCTACGCACGGCTTCCACCCCGGCCGCGCCGTTCAGCGCCGTCTCCATCGGCAGCGTGACCAGCGTTTCGACTTCTTCGGGAGCCAGCCCATGCGCTTCCGTCAGCACGACAACCCGCGGCCGCGTCAGGCTCGGGAAGATATCAATCGGCAAGCCAACCAGCACCCACCCGCCGCCGATCAGCGTCACCAGCGCCAGCGCGACAACCAGCAGCCGATGTTCGAGCGAAAAACGAATGAGGAAGTTCAAAGGATGTCTGCGCCGCGAAGAAGATTGGTGGGAAGTTGAAAATCGTTCGGTGACAGTGGCCCGTTATCGATTGCCCGGACAGGGAACGCCGTGACTTTCACAACCGACAACCAACCACCGACAACATACTAATGCGCATGATCATGCCCGTGACTTTGCGGCGCTGAAGCCTGCTTCAGAATCAAATTCAACTGATACGCCTGGTTCATCGCGATCATGTCCCCGTCCGTAATTTTGCTGCCGCGACCCAGCACCGAGTGTGTCATGTCCTGATGTGCAATCACCACCGGCACCCGCTCCAGCTTGCGGCCGTTCACGCGAAAGACGAACGCATCGGCCCCTTCGCGGACCACGGCGTCGTTCGGAATGACGATCTTTTTCTCCAGATGTTCCACCGGCAACTGCAACCGCACCTTCTGACCAGGCCGAAAGCGCCAGTTCCGATACGACACGCCGGGCGACACTTGCCGGTCGAGGAAGACTTCATTCGCGAACGGCAGATAAAATTTCAACGTGCGGCCCGCGGCATCCAGCGAATTTTCAATCGACAATACCGTCAAGCCCGACCGGACAAGCGGTTGCGAATCGCCCGTTTCGAAATGAGCCGAGACGGGCCATTTGTTCGCCATCACCCGTTCGACATTGGAGGCTTCGCGCTCGAACGCCCGGCCTTCGATCAGCAGCATCGTATGCAGTGCCAGGTCGCCCAGCCGGTCACCGGCCCGCACCAGTTCTCCTTGCACCACGTCAATTTTTTCGACCGTGTAAACATCGCCATGCGGATGTTCCGGATAGTCGGTCAGCGCGGCGGGCTTGATGTCGACCTTCGCCGCCGCCGGGGGGTGGTCCTCATCCGGTGCATGATCCAGATGCGGGGGATTCTGCACGCGAACGGTGAAGGTCCGCAGCAGCGTTTTCGATTCCATAATCTCCCGCACCTGCTCGTCTGTCAGGCCGCGGATCAGGAGTTCCTCGCGCTCGGTGTGCTGCTGAATTTCCAAGCGCTTCAACTCGCTTTGCTTCTCCAGCAGTGTGCGGATCGGAATCGTCCCCTGATCGGCGAGCGGCTTGATCCGCTCGAGTTCCGCCGTCACCAGTTCCCGATTCTGCACCGTCCGCAACAGCGACGCCTGCACATCCGCCAGCGGTCCGCCGGCCAGTTGCAACTCGAACAACGGGTCGCCGGGATAAACGGTCTGCCCTTTGAGAATGTAAATCTTGCGGACGAAGCCATCCAGCGACGTGGTGATCCGCTGCTCACAATGCCCTGGCTCTTCGACGACTTCAGCCGGGATCGACAGCGAACGCCAGTAATCGATCAGCGAGACCTTCGCCAACTCCAGTCCCAGATTCTCCCGCGCCTGATCCGACAGTGTGATTGAGGAATCCGGATCACGCGCATGATCATGCCCGGCGTGTTCATCCACCACGGCACTCGGCACAGTCGCGGGCGGTTCCGGCCGACTCCACAGAAACCAGCCCGCACCGCAGGCCAGCAGAATCGCAATCGGCACGACAACTTGGGGCAGGCGTTTGGACACAGGCACAGTCCACGTTCCTCACAGAGGATAACCGGCAGGGGATCTTGACCTCTCCAGTTTATCACGCTGCGACCGTGCATGTCGTGGTCAAGTCACGCAGAATTGCATGACAATGCTTGCAATTTCGCAATGACCACAACCTGTATGTAACGGTTTTGTCCCCTCGCCCCCGCCTCGGGGGAGAGGGCCAGGGAGAGGGGGCAAGCAATCACGCGACGAAATATGTCAAATGGTGCAATTAACCCCCGTCCGCGCGCGACCCCCTCATCCGGCCTTCGGCCACCTTCTCCCCCACGGGGGGAGAAGGGACAATTTGAACCGCTGAGTCCGTTCGCACCAAACGTCAGGTCACTTCGCCGCTCGCCACCGGCACATGATCGCCCGGTTCCTCCGGCGGCGGCGGCACCATCCATGACGCGCCGATCCCGGCCGCCAGCATCAGTGCGATCACCGCCAGCGATACCATCGGCGAAATGCCCACATACGAATGGGCGCACATCTTCACGCCGACGAACGCCAGAATCACCACCAAACTGTATTTGAGGAAGCGAAATTTATCGAGCAGATCGGCCAGTGCGAAATACAACGACCGCAACCCGAGAATCGCGAACACGTTCGACGTGAACACCAGAAACGGATCATGCGTGATGCCGAACACCGCCGGAATGGAATCGACCGCGAACAGCAAATCGGTCGTTTCGATGATCATCAGCGCCAGGAACAGCGGTGTGATCGCCGTCACGCCGTCGTCGGCTTTCACGAAGAACCGATCCTGTACGAAACCGGGATGGACGCGGAAGAACCGCCGGGCGAGTCGGACCATGCGGCTCTCGTTGAAGTCGAGGTGATCGTCTCCCGAGACGGCCATCTTGAATGCCGTGTAAATTAAGAGGGCCCCGAAGAAATAGATCACCCAGTCAAACGAGTGAATAATGGCGGACCCCAGGCCGATCATCACGCCGCGCATGATCAGCGCGCCGAGAATGCCCCAGAACAACACTCGGTGCTGATACGCCGCCGGGACTTTGAAGAATCCCAAGATCAGCGCGATCACGAAAATGTTGTCCATGCTCAGCGATTGTTCCACCAGATACCCGGTGAAGAACATCGTCGCGGCATCGCGGCCGTTGGCCGGCATCCCATGCGCGCCGCCCGCCTGCAACTCCGGCTCGAACGGGAATCGCAGGTCGACCAGCTTGGCCGAATGATGCACACCCGCATCGTCGGTCTCGTCCGCCTCCGCATACACGCCCAGATCGAACCAATGCCGTTCGTAGGCGTAATACACGAACACCGTGAACAGCATGGCGAGAAAGACATAGCAAGCCGTGCGAAACAGCGCCTGCCGAGCCGTGATGATCTGCGATTTCTTCCCGCTGAACGCACCCAGATCGAACGCCAGGAGCAACAGCACCATGAGCAGGAAGCCGCCCCAAACCACAACTGTCATCACCAGCACGTTCCTTGAAAGTCGGTTAGGCCCGCGCGAGACCTGATCTGCGCACCGGGAGCCGTCCGAAGGGAATGCAACATTGTAACGCCCACGCCCACGGTTCCAACTCAGGGGGCGAAATCGGTGCGTGGGGATGAGATTGTGTGTGCTTACCGCGCCACGCCCACGCGCTTCGCGCTGGCGTGTTTCCCACGGTGGTGCGCACGCCCGCGCGAAGCGCGTGGACGTGGCACGAAGCGTAGGGTGAGTCGAGTGCTCTGACGAGGCCCACCGCCACGATGTTGGAGGCCACAATCGGTGGGCCTCGCAAAGTCTCGACCGCACCCTACCAGCGACATTCCAAATCGCACTAATCACGATATGCTGATGCCTTCGAGCATCCCAATACCATGATCCGCGGAAACACCAGATGCGCAACAAGAATCTTAGCGACGCTTCGCAGAAGCGTGGTCCCTTCCTCGCTCTGTTCCTCAGCCTGATCTGCACGACGGTTCCCCTGGGGGCCGCCGAGCCGACGCCGGAGCAGATGCAGTTTCAGACGTTCGTCCGCGCGCAAGCCGCCAAAATGCGGTCCGCCGATGCCATTCCCGCCACCAATGCTGAATGGCTGCAGCGCAAGGCCATCATTCGCCAGGGACTCGAAGCCTCGTGGGACTTTCCCGAGGAACACTGTGCGCTGGAACCGAAGAAGCTCGGCGAAGAACAGCGCGATGGCTATCGCTTCGAGAAGCTCATCTTCCAAACCCTGCCCGGCGTGTGGATGACGGCATTTGCCTACGTCCCCGACGGCCCCGGCCCCTTCCCCGCCATTCTGCAAGTTCACGGACACTGGAAGGGGGCCAAGCAAGATCCCGTGCTACAGGCCCGTTCCATCGGTGCTGCGAAGCAGGGCTTCTTTGTCCTCGCGGTCGATGCCTTTGGAGCCGGCGAACGCGGGCTGACCAAGAACCTCGGCGAGTATCACGGCGAAATGGTCGGCGCGACATTGTTCCCCATCGGCCGGCCCCTGTCCGGCATTCAAGTCTACGAAAACGGCCGCGCGGTCGATTATCTGCAATCGCGACCGGAAGTCATCAAAGACAAGATCGGCATCACCGGGGCCAGCGGCGGCGGCAACCAGTCGATGTACGCCGGCTGCTACGACGAACGCTTCGGCTGCGTCATCCCCACCTGTTCCGTCGGCACCTACGATTCCTATCTCACCACCGCCTGCTGCATGTGCGAAGTGGTCCCCAATGCGTTGAAAGTCACCGAGGAATGGGGCGTGCTGGGCCTCGCCGCCCCCCGCGGTCTGATGGTCATCAACGCCTCGCAAGACGCCTTCCAGTTCTCGGTCGGCGAATCCCGCAAGTCAGTCGCATTGGCCGGCCGCGTCTTCGATACCTTCGGCCAATCGGCCAATCTGCGGCACAACACCTACTTCTGGAAACACGATTACAGCCAGACCATGCGCGAAGCCATGTACGGCTGGATGGCCTATCACCTCCGCGGCGAAGGCGACGGCTCGCCAATCACCGAAACGAAGTTCGAGACATTCGACCCCGAATCCATCCGCTGCTTCCCCAACGGCACACGCCCCGACGACTGGCTGACCCTGCCGCAATTCGCCGCGCGTGAAGGGAAGAAACTTGTCGCCGATTGGAAACTTCCGGCCTCGAAAGAAGAATGGGAGAAGAAGTCCGCCGAGCTGCGCAAGACGCTCGTCGAAACGACCTTCGGTGGGTTCCCGGAGAAAACGCCGTTGAATGTGAAGAAGTTGCCGACGGACGAGAAGAACGTCACGTTATTGCAATTCGAGCCGGAGCCGGGCATCACGCTGACGGCTAAATGGCAACATGAGCATGCGAAGCCTGATCAAACAGTGGTCGTGCTGAATTTCGATCCGCAACCGGGACAAGGGAATGAGTTCCTAAAAGGGATCGATCCCACCACAAACCTCGTGTGGATTGACTTACGGGCAACGGGAATTCACAGCTGGCCCGCGGACAAGATCGGCCGGTCGCCCGACCACAACACGGCCCAGTGGTCGATGTGGATCGGCCGGCCGCTGTTGGGACAATGGACTTACGATGTGCTGCAACTCATCGAAGCGCTGGAAACGACGGACGTGGCCGAACTCGGCCGGTTGGAGATTCACGCGCGCGGATCGGCGGGCATGGTCGCTTTGTGCGCCGCCATCGCTGACGAAAACCAGAAAATTCAATCGGTCTGGGTCGGCGGCCTGTTGTCGAGTTTCATCAGCGATGTGCCCTATGAAGGCCAACGGGTCGGCCTGATGGCCCCTGGCATTCTGCGGGACGTAGGCGATGTCCCGCATCTGGCCGCGCTGGTTCCTTCGGCAGTTGTGGTGATCGACACAGTCACCTCGCCCGTCGGACAGGAACTCACCTTTACTCAATTACAAGAAGCCTTCACTGTGACGGATCAGTTGGCACGCCTAGCCGGTCGCCGCAACCAATACCTGATCGGTGGAACTCGCGACAAGTAGTCAAAGTCGGAATTGAATGTAGAGCACTTGCTCGGCAAGTGCAGAAAAATGCACTTGCCGAGCAAGTGCTCTACATTCAAAGACAGAATTAACGATCACACCCCCTCCAGCCCGACGCGCAAGCAACGGTTCTTCGTATTGATGTCGCCGCGATCACGAAAAACCTTGCTTGCGAGGCGGGCTGGTTAAGAGACATCACCCCTCTTAAGAAAGTCCACCCATGTCCCAGCACCGCCGCTACTTATTGACCATC
>Ga0105047_10002433_pt1 | contig 33189 bp, 23 predicted proteins | sample MAT04_FD_78384 | JGI IMG/M metagenome (GOLD analysis project Ga0105047, IMG submission 78384) | Freshwater microbial communities from Lake Fryxell liftoff mats and glacier meltwater in Antarctica - MAT-04 (megahit assembly) | ecosystem: Environmental > Aquatic > Freshwater > Ice > Liftoff... | reverse complement strand
GGGGATTTCTGCGTCTGGTGGGGCGTGTACCTGATCACGGCAAACGGCGGAGCTGCGTGGACCGTCTTCAGCCCTGCCCTGATGTCATTCCTGCTGCTCAAAGTTTCAGGAGTAAAATTGCTGGAGAAAACCATCACCGACCGCCGCCCTGATTATGCGGCCTACCAAGCCAGAACCAGTTCATTTTTCCCGTGGCCACCCGGCAATTCTTCTGCCGATTTCGCGTAGGTCCCGCTTGCCGAGCGGGATTTTTCGTAACCGCCGTAAGGCGAAGTGTGAGCGGGATGTCGCAGGGCAAATCAAACAGCGGTGTCGTGATCTTCGGCGACATGATCTTGAAGTGGAAACGTATCTGGTCGCATGTCGCAGCGGGGCTGCGAAGTGCTTTCCGGCAGAAAGCACCTACTTCAGCGCAAACCATTCACCGATACGGCTTGATGAATTCTCAGAATCCCGGTGACAACCCGCTCGCTCATCAATAAACTCTTCTCAACTCCCGCACCTCGGTTGTCGCTATCGTTCTGCTGCAAAGCCCGAAGATGAATGCAATTGCCAAAAATGACCCAAATCCAGAAGGGGAACCGAGAGCCAGGTTAATCATCCATTGGCGTGAACTTAGACCATACGACGCGGTATGGATGGTTCGCGGTCTTTCGCACAGCGGTCAATACTACGGTGAGCTAACCGCATCGTCTTTGCCTATGCTGGGTCAGGAACTGCAAAAATCAGGAATGTCCTTCGCTGGTAACCTGACCGCGAATGAAACTCAAGCGGTTTGGAACGCAGCCGATCTGATACGTGGTGTTCCATCTACAATTTCCACAACTATCCGATTGGGACTTCTCGCTGAAGGCGAGTACTCTGCTCCAAATCTTCTGTATGAGCACTTTTCCGATTCCGGAAACGTCGAGGTTGCCGGGCAGTTCGGTACAATCATTTCAATCTTCCGTCCTCACTTTGATCGCCACCTCGATCGTCTTCGTGAGATCGTTGCTCGATCTCGATAAGACACTATGGCTGAAGATTAGACGCTAAGTTTACAGCGTAATAATGCGTGAACCGGTGTGGCCTAAGACCTGACTTCCGGAATCAAAGGCCAACACGGTCGCCCAGTTGCGGCGAACGTTGTGTGGCAGAAGGCAGGCCTGATTCTATTGCTCACACTGAACGTATTGAAACCATCATTTCCACACGCCTTATTATCTGCGGGCCCCATTTTGACGAGATTACCTCATAGTGAATGGCACTCACAGGTCAAGAGACTGCAAGCGGCACTCGAAGCATGTCCTGATGACCTTGACGTCGCCACTGAGTTCTGGGACGCAATCAGCGGTGAGCATGGCTACGACGTCCGCGATGGCAAAAAAGCGATTGACACATTTCAGGCTTGTGCGCTCAAGTCTGACGATGGTCTAGCCAAACTGGTCGCGGCATTCCGTAAACTCGCTGATGATTTCGGCGAGTTTCCGCGAGCATCTCTATTCGATCCACCGCTGGAAAACCTACTCAGATCCATTGCAAGGCAAACAAAACATGAACTGTCTGATGATGCGGTTTGGATTCTCGGCTTCCTCGACACGGACCCTGAAACATCGAACAGTGCAGCCACATAGCCGTTTATGCTTTGACTTCGCGAGTGCGGAAGAATGGCGCGCAGAAAAATTGATTAGCGGAGTGGGCATGTGACGATTCGAGCAAGCAGAGCAGAACCACCGCACGATCCGGAATCGAAGTGACAACCCGCTCGATCATCGATAAACTCTCATCGCCCGCCGAGTGAACCTGATTGATTCCGCATAGGTCACCGGAAGCTCGGTGCAAAGTTCCGCATTCTCAAGCACTGGCCGATTTCGTTGCCTGAACGGCAGCGGTACAATGTCGGTCGCTTCGGGATTCAATTCGGGGAACACACATGAGCAGCGTTACGGTAGAACTCGAACTTCCGCAGGACTGGAAACAGTTTCAAATGCCTGCAGCCTTGAAAGCGCGTTTGGGTTCCTTGCTGGATGAACAGGACAGAACCGGGAAACTCGGCAAAGCCGAACGAGAGGAAGCACAGGCGCTGACAGAACTGTCTGACTTCCTTTCCCTGATGAAGCTCCGGGCGGAACGGGCGAAGCTCAATCAGCAATGAGCCCTCAAGTCCCCGTGCGACTGGTAAAACGCCGCAGGGATCAACATATTCGTCCTGGCGAGCGGAGCGACGTCAGTCGCCCGATTCCACGCCACGCCGCGTTTAGGGATCGGAGGACTAACGTCCTGCCGCTCGCCTTTCGTGCAGAGCCTTTCGTGCAGTTGCCGATCAGCCGACGGCTTGCCAGTCATACCCCTTCTGCAATATCATCAGTCGTCCTGCATCGAATTCGACGCAGGTTCAGAAAAAGCCGGCATGAAAACGGCCACAAGGGGTTTCGTAAATATCTATGCCAGTATCATCAAAAACTGTTCTGGGTCTGGATTTTGGAACCGAATCCGTCCGAGCGCTGCTCGTGGATCTGCAGGGCAACGAACTCGCCTCGGTTTCGGTGGCCTATGCTCATGGACAGATTATCGACACCCTGCCAGAACGACGCGAAAAGTTGCCGCCGTTTTCTGCGTTTCAGCATCCGACTGACTGGATTGAATCGGCCGCGAAAGCCACACGATCGGCACGAAAAAAAGCGCAGATCGATGCCAGCGCCATTGTCGGGATCGGAGTCGACTTCACGAGTTGCACCATGTTGCCAACTCAGTCGGATGGAACGCCACTCTGCCTGCTGCAAGAGTTCGCGAACGAGCCACAGGCATGGCCGAAACTGTGGAAGCACCATGGGGCTCAGGCGCAGACAGATCGGATCAATGCGGTCGCTCGCAGTCGCAACGAAAGTTTTCTCGATCGTTACGGCGGCATCATCGGTCTGGAATGGCTGTTTCCAAAAATGCTGGAAACGCTGGAAAAAGCGCCTCAGGTCTACAAAGCTGCTGACGTCTGGCTGGAAGCTGGCGACTGGTTCGTCTGGCAACTCGTGGGCGGCAACGCACAAGACCTGCCACGTTCGACGTGTCAGGCCGGATACAAAGGGCTTTGGAACGCGACAGATGGATATCCACAGGAAGCGTTCCTGAAAGCCGTGAATCCAAAATTTTCCGGTGTCGTTCGTGATAAGTTGCCGGGGAGAATGCTGGCACCTGGCGTGGCGGCCGGTGGTCTGACAGGCGAAATGGCCAAACGATTCGGACTCCAGCCTGACACCCCAGTGAGCGCTGCCATCATTGATGCTCATTCGGGAGTTCCAGGAGCGGGCGCTGCGACGCCGGGAACTCTGGTGATGGTGATGGGCACCAGCTCATGCCATATGCTAAACAGCGAAACGGAACGCAGTGTTCCAGGCATCGCGGGCGTGGTCAAAGACGGTATTCTGCCAGGCTTTTATGGTTATGAAACAGGACAAGCAGCCGTCGGAGACGCATTCGACTGGTTACGAAAACTGACCGGACAGGCGGACTTTTCGAAACTCAGTCTTGAGGCCGGTCAGTTGCCGCCTGGTGCGGAAGGCGTGCTGTGTATGGATTGGTTCAACGGATGCCGCACGCCGCTGATGGACGGTTCCCTGAAAGGCAGCTTTTCCGGACTCGCATTACATCATCGACCAGCACACCTGTATCGAGCGCTCCTGGAAGGATCGGCCTTCGGCCTCAAATGGATTGTGGAACTGCTGCGGGATGGTGGTGTTCCCGTACGCAAGTTTGTTGCGACCGGCGGACTGCCACACCATAATCCCCTGGTCGTACAGGTCTACGCCGATGTTCTGGGCGAACCCATTCTGGTTCATCCCAGCCAGCAGGGGCCAGCGCTGGGCGCGGCCATTCTGGGAGCATTGGCGGCCGGTGAGTTTTCCTCACCTGGTGCAGCAATTCGAGCGATGTCGGTTCCAAAAGCGGGCACGGCACAAATTTTCAAACCCAATCGATCCAATCGTAAAGCTTACGACACGGTCTACCGTGACTATCGACGGCTCGGCGATTTTTTATCCTCCAATCCTGACTCCCTGACAAACAATTAAGTGAAACCCATGGCACCAAAGAAACTCGGAAAAAAACAAGTTCAACTGATCGCAAGCGGCGACTTGCGTTCGTCGGCAAATCAGGTTTGCTGGCCCGCGCAGGCGGCGATGGAAAAGGCACTCGGGGCGGCCTTGAATACCGAAGGTTTTGAAATCGTCCGCGCCCATGCCTTTCAGCCCAAGGAAAAGCACGGCTTCATTTCCAGCCAACGTCAGGGGATGGAGGTATTCCGTACAATCGATCCCGACGCACCGTTGATCGTCGCAGAAGCAGTTTGGCAGTTTTCACACCACGTGCTGGCTGGTCTGACGACTCATCGTGGTCCTATCCTGACGGTCGCCAACTGGAGCGGTCAGTGGCCGGGACTAGTCGGCATGTTGAATCTAAACGGTTCTCTGACCAAAGCCGGAGTTCAGTATTCCACATTGTGGAGCCAGGATTTTACGGATGAGTTTTTCAAGACCAAATTGCGGCAGTGGCTGAAGACCGGGAAGGTCACGCATTCCCTGGATCATGCGATGCCTCTGGACAAACTGAAGGTTCCGCCAAAGGCCGCGAAACTCGGCGAGACGCTGGCAACTCAGTTGCGCCGCGATAAGGCGATTCTGGGGATCTTTGATGAAGGCTGTATGGGGATGTTCAATGCGATCATCCCGGATCACTTACTGCACGGTGTGGGCGTCTTCAAGGAACGTTTAAGCCAGTCAGCGCTGTATCACGCGACGCTGCAGGTGAGTGATACCGAAGCAGATGCTGTCCGTGCCTGGCTGAAAAAGAAAGGAATGACATTCCATACCGGACCCACGCACGCCACCGACCTCACTGACGCTCAGATTCGCCTGCAATGCAAAATGTACATTGCCGCTCTGCGAATTTCCGATACCTTCGGTTGCGATGCTATTGGAATTCAATACCAACAGGGTCTGAACGATCTGTTGCCCGCTAGTGATCTTGTAGAAGGAATGCTGAACAATACCGATCGGCCGCCCGTCAAATCGTGTGACGGTAAGCGAGTTCTCTACAAAGACGAGCCGTTGGTACACTTCAATGAAGTGGATGAATGTGCCGGCCTCGATGGCCTGTTCACGTATCGCGTACATCGCGAATTGGGACAGCCGGTGGAAAGTACGCTGCACGACGTCCGCTGGGGCGATCAGTTCGGCGATGATTATGTCTGGGTGTTGTTGATCAGCGGTGCGGCTCCGCCGGCACACTTTATCGGCGGCTGGAAAGGCACACACGGATATCGTCAGCCAGGAATGTACTTCCCGAGCGGCGGCAGTACCGTGCAAGGCGTTTCGAAGCCAGGTGAAATCGTCTGGAGTCGAATCTATGTGGCGGACGACGCATTAAATATGGATATCGGGCGTGGAGGAGTTGTCGCACTTCCGGAAGCGGAAACTCAGCGACGCCTGAATGCGACGACGCCACAATGGCCAATCATGCACGCTGTCACTTATGGTGTCAGTCGTGATCAGTTGATGGCCAAACATCAGGCCAACCATATTCAAGTCGCGTATGCGAATGACGCAAGGAGCGCTGACGAATGCGCGCTGACCAAGGCCAGCCTCGCGAAGTCTCTTGGAATTCGAGTGAACATCTGCGGAACACGCACACGGACTCAGCCCTGGAAATAGGGCGAGAGGTGGAACGTCGGTTTTGCAAAGCGCGCGGCGAGGTTTGATCTATTAGCATCGAATGTTTAATAACTGTCGTAGCTGCGCTCGCCAGAGCGTGGAGATCCGCCGTCTGGCGACGGCAGCTAGGATGAATTCGGACAGTCATTTTCCGCACGATTCAAACCGGCATGCGTGCGCAGACCTGAAGTCAGATCGGTCTGCACTTGCATAGTTCAATCTCGCTTCAGATCGCGTCGCCTCAAGTATTCTTTGATGCGGCTACTCAACATTGTCCAGCAGGTGCTTCCATCCCCAGCAGTACAGGTTCCGCGAATCGATGCAGCAGGATTCCGAAGCTGCGGAACCAAGAACCACGACGATCAATCGCTTTCCATCGCGTTCCCCCGTCGAGACGAGACATGCGCCCGCCTGATCGGTGGTGCCCGTTTTGATTCCATCGTATCCCGCCGTCGCCAAAAGTTTGTTCGTATTCTTCCAGATGACGTTTCTGGTTGCGCCGTCAGGGCCATGGACGACGGCACCTCGCTGGCGAGTTGCGACATAACTTCGAAACAGCCCGCTCCCCTGCGTCGCATGTGCCAGAATTGCCAGATCGCCGGCGGTGGACCGATGCAAATCTTCCGTCAGTCCATGAGGATTGGAGAAATGCGTATTCGCCATCCCGAGGCGGCCCGCTTCCACATTCATCGCTGCAACGAAAGACAGTGGTGGATCCGCTTCCGTCGTTGCAGACGCCGTCGCTGATTCCGCCGGTGGTGCCAGTCGGGCTCCAAAATGTTCGGCCAGCGCAACACTCATGTCGTTCCCGGATGGCAGCAGCAGTCCAAAGAGTCCGTCGCGAACCAACACCGATTCGCCAGCCCGCACACCGGACGTTGATCCACGTGTTTCGTCAGCACGAGTTGACATCGTGATGATTTCCTCCAGCACCTCGGGATGTTTGTCGGCAAGCCGCACCACCAGCCACGCTGTCATGATTTTCGTTGTACTCGCGAAATGCCGTGGCGTCGCTGCTTCATGTCCGGCAATCGTGCTTCCATCAGCTGCGTTGACGATAATCCAACTGTCACACGAAACAAATGGCGGACCATCCAGAGAATCCATTGGCTGCTGAGTCAGTATTTCGGCGTTTACTATTTCAGGATCCGGAACGACAGATTCCTCGACGACTGGTCCCAATACTTCCCACAGCGACGCATCCGCAACACCAGTCGCTGGCTGTCCATGCAACTCCTGAAATCTTCTGACAGCGGCTTCGGTGGCAGAACCAAAATCTCCGTCCACGCCCAACTCAGGCGATGGCTGTAACCGAGCATTCAGAGTTCTCTGCAGCAGCTCTACCTGAGTTCCAAAAGCCCCGATTCTCAGTTCAGTGACTCCGTCAGCACTCACTGAAGAAACATCAAGGAGTATGCCTTCCATCAAAAACATGCAAGTCATCGTTACAACAAACGAACGGCGAAACATGGTACATCCTCGGATCAGTGAGATATATGCGGCGATGCAGGGATCATGAATGTATCATCACATTGAACTGATGTGGCGGTTGATCGCAACTTTGTCAGAAAAGCAGCCCGATCTGTCCTCAGATCGGGATCCGAACATCGGGCCACGACGAAGGAATCCGACCTGAGTAGAGGTCGGACTACGTGTAGACCGTTTCGCGCGACTGTGTTCCGTTCCCTGCCCGCGAATCACGCGAATTTCGAATCGCTTATGATCATCCCATTGATCGATTCGTGGATGAAACAGTGGTGTCAACTCATCGGTCTTAGGATCTGAACAACAATATTGCTGGATTTTGCCAGATTGCAATCGATGCATGCGAGGGCAAGGTTCTACTGCCACCGCGAAATCCCGACTGCAACGTGCATCTTGAACGTTTCATGTTGAGTCTGAAATCCGAATGCGTAGGTATAGCCACACTGATTCACTTCTGATTTCTGCTTACTTGATAGCAATACGCTTCTCTTTGGCCTTGGTCTCGTAGAGATTTCCGAATCGTTTGACGATGTGAAATTCGCCGGGCCAGTCGTTGCCGTTAATCCACGTTGTGAGATATTCGATCAGATCCTCTACTTTCGGGCATGACAGGAAGATTCGGCAGTCCTCTTTGACGAACTCTGTTCCTTCAACAGTGCCGTAATAGGGATCTGTGATTGTCTGCTGGCGCGTCAGCAGTGCGTTTAACTCATCCGCGAATTCCTGAACTCGTTTCTTTTCTTTCGGCGACGCACGGTCATTCTTTGGGCGGAAGCGAAGCATGAGAGATTCCCCATACAGATCCAGCTTCCGCGTGGCGGCTCGACGCGCCTGAATCTGTGCGTCCCGCCAGTATGTCCCGGGCGGCAACGGCCAGACCTTTGTAAATTGAAAGCCGTTGAGCGCGGCAGCCTCGACGCGCTGCTTGAACTCTTCCGTGACGAGCACAAACCGAGCAGTCTGTTTCAACGAGAAGAGCGACAGCCCTCGTAGTCTGGATTGATGGAATTCAAAGTACTTGATGTCCAGTGCACTAACGCGGGGCGCGTCGTCGAACCACTTTATCTTCGACTTCCTTTCGTCTAAAGCGTCCGATCGCTTTGTCACGTTCAGAGCAAAATACGGGCCATTCTTGTGACGCAGTTCCAGCAATTCCCCGCCGTCCCCCAACATGGGACGCAACACCTGCACGGCTTTCGGACTGAAAGCGGGAGTGGTCAGTTCCAGACATGGATAATCAACAAACGGAGCAACTTCGCCACCGACAGGTTGCGGCGTCCAGATTTTCGCCAACTGAGGCGGAACCCATGCGCCGTCCGGGCCATCGGTTCCGCGCCAGTCTGCCCACGGGATTTTATTCCCGAAGAACGATTTCTTTGCCTTGTACGTCAGGCATCCAAATCGAGGATCGATGGTACGTGACAATTTATAAACTGCAGCAGGGTTGCTCATGGTTCCCACTCAAAACTTTTGATGCGTACACACATCTCTTCAAGTACTTCGATCGGCTGAGGTTCTGACCACAAGCGCTTTTCAGATATTTGCCGCCAGCACACCAACATCAACTCGGAAGTAATCTGCCAGTTTGCGGATCATCTGCCGACTGAAGTTTTTCTTTCCCGCCAGCACTTCAGAAATCGATGACTTAGGCAACCCCGTGTCATGGCTCAACTGCATCTGAGACACCCCCTTGGCTTCCATCAGATGACGAAGCATGTCGGCGTCGGATGCCGGCTCAATTGCATGATGCTCGTCTTCACAGGAACCTACGAGGTCGCTCAAGGCGTTGAGATAGGTCTCCTCACCTTCGTCGAGCATGTCACGGGCGAGCAGTCCGTCCATGACGCGCTGTGCTTCGGCAAGGTGCTCGTCTGACTTGATCGACGCCAGGGGGAAATTGAGCACAAGCTCCATGTAAGAGTCTCGACTCTTCCCTTTCAGACGGAATTGAGTTTTGGCCGCCATCGTCAGGTTCCTCATTTCTTTCGCTTCCTTGTTCTTGCTGCTTCGGGGACTGCCCTGGTGGTCTTCCGGGGCTTCGGCGGAGGAGACTCGAAGCAACCGCAGTCTGCCTTCCATTTGTCCTCGTCATATTCGGCGTGCGTCATGCACTTCAGGATGTAGACTTTCTGGCTCGGATACAGGATGCGGGTTGCCAGCCGATACTTGTTCCCCCCGATGTTGAACACCACGCAGGTCCCCACGAGGCTCGCTGAGCCAAACTCGGATTTGACATCTGCCCATGAATGCCACGCCACGCTTTTGTGGCTGACATGAGTGTGCCACGCACGCAATGAGCCTGCGGAGTCCTCGTCTCCGGGAGTCTCCCAAAACTCTCGTAGTCTTGTTTTTGAGATGACCCGCATCCGCTCCTTCTCCGTTTATCGGCATTCTGCTCCATGTTAGTTCGTAAAACACGAACCAACAAGGCCGAAGTTCGCAGAATGCAAACCTCAGGATAGACCAGTCAGACAAGTAGCCCGATCGTTCCTCAGATCGGGTGCCGGACAACTGGCCACGATGAAGGAATCCGACCTGAGGAGAGGTCGGACTACATTATTGATCACGGTCAAGCCGCGTACGCCGACATTGACGTCAATTCAACGAGAAGTATGGGCCATGACTTGTAAAAGAACACCGGTACGAATTAACTCAATTCCCGAACAATCCGTTCGATGCTTTCCAGTTGAGCTTCCTGCTCCGCCTTTGTCGCACGGATGCCTTCAACAACGTCGGCGGGGGCTTTGGCCATGAAGCCTTCGTTGGCTAGCTTTTTGTCCGCACTTGCGATGAAGCCTCGGAGTTTTTCGGCTTCCTTTTCTTTGTTTTTCTTCACGGCTGCACGGTCGATCGAATCTCCCACCGGGATGTAGCCGTCGGCATCGGGCATCGAAAAGCTGACTGATCCTTCCGGTGCCGTGACGTCAAGGCCCGCAGCTTCCAGCATCGTCTTTGACAGGAAGTCGAACTGACCGGCAACGGCTTTCAATTGTTCGGCAACATCCGGCGCACAACGCATGAACAGCTTCAACGGCGCTCCAGGAGCGATGCCGTACACTGATCGCACGTTGCGAACTGCCACAATGGTTTCCTGGAGACGTTCAAAGCGTTTTTCGAGCGCTGAGTCGATCATGCTCAGCGGCAAGTCAGGCCATGGTGCGATCATGACGCTTTCAGCAGCCTCGTAGGTCGATCTCTCTGAGATCGACAACCCTGCCCCTGTCGCTGAATCTGCCCGGTTCAACTCCTGCTCGCCCCCGCCAATCGTCGATCGCACTGGTGCGAACTCTGCCATCAAATGCCACAATTCCTCCGTGATAAACGGCGCGAACGGATGCAGCAGTCGAATCAGCGTATCAACAACCACCACAAGACAGCGCTGAGCCACCGGCTTCGCGGCTTCGTCGCGGAAGCGAGGTTTCAGCATTTCGAGATACCAGTCACAGAATTCGTTCCATGTGAACTCGCGAACCGCACGAGTTGCCTGGTCGAACTGGTAACGTTCCAGCATCGTGGTGACTTCGCGAACGGTTGTTGCCAGTCGGCTGAGAACCCAGCGGTCTTCGACCTGCAGCTCAGATTCTGCCACCGGGCCGGGTGTGTAGCCTTCCAGATTCATAAACGCAAAGCGGCAGGCGTTCCAAAGTTTATTACAGAAGTTGCGTCCGTATTCGAAGCGTTCGCTGACGATACGAGCCACCGGGGCTCCTTCATCGGGCTTGAACCAGGGACTTGGAAACTGAAACGACTTCTTGCACTTGGCACATTTGATCGACGGAGTCGCTCCGCCCATCGGGCGCATTTCCTGATGCTCCTTTGTCTGCGGAATCACTGCCTGACAGTGCGGACATTCGTAACCCACCGGCAGTCGCACGTCCTGAGTTTCGCCACAGAGCGAGGAGATCGTGAAACGCACGGCATCTGTGCCGTATTTGTCGATCAGATCCAGCGGATCAACGCCGTTGCCCTTCGACTTTGACATCGTTTGACCAAGTCCGTCGAGGATCTTCGGATGGATGTAGACATGCTTAAACGGCACCTCTCCCATGTTGTACAAGCCGGCCAGCACCATCCTCGCGACCCATAGTGTGATGATGTCGCGGGAGGTGACAAGGACGGAACCGGGGTAGAAGAAGTCGAGGACTTCGTTCTTTCCGCTCGGCGAGCGGGGGGCGTCAACCCTCCGGACCATTTCGGGATCTCCGCCAATGTTTGCAGAAGCCTTGTGTACCCCGGGGCTAACGCCCGGGGCTCGCCTGAGCATCGGCGGATTGTGTTCAAGATCCGGCCAACCCAGCGTGGCATGTGGCCAAATCGCAGAACTGAACCACGTGTCGAGAACATCGGGGTCACGTACCGCTCCTGCAGCCTCGAGTCCCTTCTCAAATTCTAAGTGTCCGTCCGCGACACAAAACAATGCCTGAACATGTCCATCTTTGAGGGAAGCACCAATTTGAAAATCAATAACATCATTGAAGGTAAATCCCGACTTTTCTTCAAGGATTTTGGTTATACCCAAGGATTCAATAATGAGGGACTTGAGTTGCGGACTCGTCGGATCGATTCCCGTAGGCAAGGGGAAATCAAAGGTCCAAACAGGGATTTGGTGCCCCCACCACAACTGCCGACTAATACACCAGTCGCGTTTTTCCCCCAGCCAATCCAGATACGAATTCGCGTACCGCTGCGGGAAGAAGCGAACGCGGCCGTCTTTCACTGCGTCGATTGCGGATTCAGCCAGCGTGTCCATTTTTACGAACCACTGATCGCTGAGGAACGGCTCAATGGGCGTCTTCGAACGGTCGCTGTATTTCATCGGGATGATGCGGTCTTCGACCTTTTCCAAATGACCGAGCGATTCCATCTTCGCCACGATCTTCTTACGGGCTTCGAAGCGATCGAGACCGGCGTATTCACCGCCTTCTTCGTTGAGCGTGCCGTCGGCGTTCAGGATGTTGATCATCGGCAGATTGTTGCGCAGACCGCAGGCGTAGTCGTTCGGGTCGTGAGCCGGCGTGACTTTAACAGCTCCGGTGCCGAGCGTTTTGTCGACCAGCAAGGCGTCGGCGATAATCGGAATGATGCGACCGTTCACCGGGATCATCACGTGCTTACCGATGAGATCGGTGTAGCGTTCGTCTGTTGGATGAACGCAAATCGCCGTATCACCGAGCATTGTTTCCGGGCGGGTTGTTGAGAAGCTGATTTTCTGGCCGATTGGGATCCAGTCTTCATCCAGGCGAGCGGAGGGTGTCAGCCCGCCGGTACTTTCGCCGCTCGCATCGCCGCCAGGTTGTACCGAGGGGCTGACGCCCCCCGCTCGCCGTTCCATAACCGGATAATTCATTGTCCAGAAATGCCCGGCAATGTCTTCCGAAAACACTTCATCATCCGCCACGGCGGTCTGCAAATACGTGTCCCAGTTCACCAGTCGCTTGCCGCGATAAATTAAACCGTCGCAGAACATCTTGAAGAACGTGCGCCGCACGGCTTTGCTGCAGACGTCGTCCAGCGTGAAGCGGACTCGTCGCCAATCGCAACTGGCACCAATTTGTTTGAGCTGATTCAGGATGCGGGCTTCGTAGTCGTTCTTCCACGTCCAGATACGCTCGACCAGCGCGTCGCGGCCAATGTCGTGGCGAGTCAATCCTTCTTCTTCCAGCATGCGGCGTTCAACAACCGCCTGAGTCGCAATGCCAGCGTGGTCGGTTCCCGGCATCCACAAAGCCACCCTGCCCTGCATGCGTCGCCAGCGAGTCAACAAGTCCTGCACCGTGCCGTTCAGGCAGTGGCCCATGTGCAGCGCGCCGGTCACGTTCGGCAGCGGAATCATGATCGTGTGCTGTTCCTTCCCTGGAGTCGGATCGGCATCGCAGTAGCCCTGGCTCAGCCAGTGTTCAACCCAGCGAGTCTGGGCGGCGGCAGGTTCGTATGTTTTTGGGAGTTCTGTGGTCATGATTCGGTAACTGGAAAATAGCGAACGGGAAATGGGCGACCTAGAGCAGTCGCTGCGAAAATGCACGTGGAGGCGCGTAGGTTAGTTGAACCAGCGCGGCGCGTCGAACGGGGGTTCCGATCTTCGGAATTCGGTACTGGTGACACATCAAGCAGTCGGCAAGTTCATTGTAAACTCAGCTCAATGCGGCTCGGATGCGTTCCACGAGCTTGTTGTCAGGAGCGCTGGTGCCTTTAAGATTGAACATGCTGGCAGCCATAAACCGGCTTCGCACATCCGAGCTGACTTTGTAGTAATCTTCCAGCGCTGCGGTGCTGAATTTGTAGTCGTGCGCGTCTGTACCTTTCAGGAAGATCAGGCGACGAGCGGCATTCATCAGCGTTTCTGCGTTTCCGCCTGTTGACAAAAAAGACATTACGTTCTCGGCAGCAAGCATCGGCTGCCTGCCAACCGCATCAAACGTCGAATCGACAGTGACCGGAGAACCTGCTTCCGGAATAGTCAGCACATCAATCTTCGAATCTCCGATCTGGCCCCGCGACTTCATCGCTTCCCGGAACAGCGGCAGAAACGAAGCATTCTGGAGGAGCAGCATTTTGCGAGTCTGCGGTGTCCCGACGTTGTCAAACAGGAAACGCAATGCATTGGTTGTCGTCATCGCATGCAGCGCGACGATTCCAGACTGACGCATCAGCAATTCACCCGAAGCAAGATGCAGCGCATCGTAAATGGACTGCGGCGATATTTTGCGGTTCACCAATTCGACGACCAGTGTTGCTGCGTCTTCAGCCGATCCTGTTCGCAATGCCGTCAACAGTTCGGTTGTTGCCGCAGGATCATGGGTTCCGGATTCCCATCCGTCCCGGAATCTTTCGGCCAATTGCTGATTCGATTTCCATGACCGATCAGGATCCAGATCGCTGGTTGCAGGATTCGGTTCGCCATTGTGGTTCAGCATGGCATACGCAAGCGACCGCAACACGGGCTCCGCATGTTCCCAGCCAATCGTTTGCAGTGTTCGCCAACCGTTTGCCAAAAAGATGGCTTTATGGCCAATGCTGCGAAAATCACGCGCGGCGTATCCGGCAAACAATTCCAGCGTTTCAGCCGCCCCCAGGTATCTGGCAACGCCTGCAGTTGCAACATCCGCCTGCTCGACATCCCATTGCTGCATCGAATGATGAAACAATTCTCGCGTCTGACTGGCAGATGGAACTCCGGCTTCATCAACAGGAGCCATCGTCCAGTTTCCTTCCTTTACGTCTTTCGCCTGAGAACTTTTGAATTCATCCAGCGCCCAGAATATCGGAAGCCAGCGATCCGCATCGGGCGACGCAAGACTTGCAAGGTGTGCTGAATTGACAACAAGTACTGCGTGAAATTTGAATCCCACTGCAGGACGAGGCTCAACGTTTCGGACTCCCGCCAGTAACAACGCCGCCAGGACTTCGCGGTAGCTGAGTCCCTTACGAATTCGGCTGCCGATTTCTTCCAGCAGTTGCTGGCGCGGGGTCTCTTCGATCAGTTTCACCAGAGGAGTAATTTCCGACCGCAACTGCACCACGCTGCTGGAAATGCGGATCTGTTCATCACTCACAGGCGTCAAACCAGCAATCAGAGGTTGAGCCGTCAGCAACGAAACACCAGCGGAAGCTGATGACAGAAAACCACGCCGCGAATATGAATTTCGCATGGAAATCTCCCTCGATTGAGTGATTCGTATCGCAGTCGAAAAGCAGACTCTTTTATAGTGTCACCTGATTCAAGTGTAACTGCAACGAGTCCTGCGTCGAATTTCGCACCATTCAATAACTATTCCGCCGGTGCGGCACCGGGGATCGAGTCGCCTTTTCTTTCTACTGACTGGCGAAGTTCTTCAAGGTTCTGTGCGTCGCGAATCTTGTTTTCACTGCTGTAGAAAGCCGCGAGAGATTCTTCCATGGAGAGGCACAGCTTTGCAATTCTGCGTATTGCACCAGCGTTCCCCTGCTGGTCGGCTTTGTTGACGGCCGGAGTCTTTATCGCATTCAGGCGAGACATAAACTCTTTCTGTCCAGGAAGTTCATCCAGTTGCGCAATCAGTTTTTCCAGATCGTCTCGTTTTCCTTCGCCGGACGCCTTTTTCGCCAGGCTCATCAGCACAGCTTTTTGAGCGACGGTATCCACAAGAGCGTCGCGAAACAGATAAAGCTCGCCCTCAACACCCAGACGCAGAGTGTCGTCGGGAAGTTTGATCGTGTCTTCCGGAATCAGTCCCGGAGCGTAAGGCACTCGGGCCAGCAGCGAACTTCCGCTGTAGACATACAGCCAGAACGTCGGATTCTCCGGATCCACATCGATCACAATTTTTCCGTCACGGTCACTCAGAATCCGCACTCCGGGCGATTCGTTTTTGTCGGTTTGACGCAGTTTGGCGATCTTATCGACGCGATGACATATCAAGGGGCGATCAGGCCTGATCTGAAGTACCAGCTTGACTTCGCTTGTCCGGGACGTCGGACGTTGTCGAAGCGCAAGTTGCTGCAAACTCCGTCTGGCTCCGCCGAAAGGGACCGGGCCATGCGAGATCAACACACCTCGCACATGCCCTGAATCGTAATACACGGCAGAAGTATCTCGCGTCAGTCCTTCAACGGAGACTGGCGTGTCGCCAGGAGTTGCCGCATCTGCCCGCAGTTCGGTATTGAAACCTGTGACGCGGATATAACACAGATCCAGACGCTGGAGTGATTCCAGTTTGTCAGGATTGCGGCGGTTCATCTGTCGCAGAAACGGTCGCAGCACATCACCCTCTCGAATAAATGCCGCAGTCGGATCTGGCACAGCGAGTTCTCCGGCCTGGAGTAAAAACTCAAGATCACCTTTCACGACAGAAGGTGCGGAAAACAGTAGTACTGGTCGAAACGAATCACGCACAAGCCGACATGCAGCATTCGCCACACTTTGTTCGTCACTCGTCTGGACTGTCAGCACGGGCGAGAACTCCTGCACCCGTGTGTCAAATTCACGACAACTGATCTGATAGTCCCCGCGATTCATTTCGATACCGATCAGCAGGACTTTTTGAGCCGCCGATTCGGGATATCTGCCGAGAAGCTCATCGATCGAAAGTCGATTCAATCGTTCCTTTCCACAAGGAATCAGCCACTCGCTTTGGTGAACTTCGGCGTTCCACGCCGCACCGTACATTCGCTCAAGACACTTGCGGATCTGATCCACCTGCCGCTGACGCAGCAGTGGCTGCTGAGTCTCCTGGCCGTCAAATCCAATCTCAACAGTGACGCGATACGCTTCTCTTGTAAAGGGGATGACCACTCCTGGGGCAATCTCATTTGCAGATGGACTCACAGACTGCGCGGCAACCTGGGAAGCAACTTCCTGTGCCACAGAATCCTGTCCGTGCGCCACCGCACTCATCAGACCGAGCAGTCCCAGTGCAGCGATACGCAAAGTGATCTCCCGTAAATATCTCAAAAATCCGCACGATCTCATGGGCGCACGATCCAGCGTTCAACGTTTTGATAAGGCGTCATCGGGCGTTCCGGCAATCCCAGAGTCGACTTCTTCCAGACAGCAAACTCATCGACTTCCCACAGCGGAATGACGAACGCCTGAGCGGACATGTGCCGATGAATGGTAAACAGTCGTTCCTGCGCATCCACGAAGCTGGATGAATAGTCCAGATTGACAAGTTCCTGCCGCATCCAGTCGGGAAACACTTTCAGGCGATTCATGTCAAAGGATGAATCATTGGAAAGCAGCGGCCACAGTTCAAGCAGTGGTTCTTCCATGCGAACTCGACGATAACAAAGATCCCATTCGTCATCTTTCAGCGGTGATCCCGATTGATCACCCGGAATCAACTCGATCTCAAATCCAATTTTCTTCCAGTACGCCGCGATGCGTTCTGCCGCTGCTGCCGCCGTCGGGTCCGGATCAACGACGATCCGCAACGGCAGAAGTTTGATGTGATCCACATTCGTATTTCGTCGCCATTCTTCACTTTCAAATTTTTCGCCTGCTGCGCTGGCTTTCGCCTTTGCCTCGACTTCCAGTTTTGCAAGTTCGGCCAACTGCAACTGCCGCTCGGCTGCGTAACGCAGTGCATACGCAAGCCGCAGATGAAATTCCGGTGGCTTTTCCAGCGGGTTGGTCGCATAACTTGTCAAATGCCACGGAGCACTGGTGAGTCTGCCGTAACGCATTCCCGGATCACGCAGGACAATCGTTTTCAAAATCGATTCGCGGTCAATCGCAAACGACAACGCCCGCCGCATCTGCGCGCTGGTAATCCGGTCGGACATCGGATTGAATGTGATCACATGCGTCATGGGCAGCGCATACTGTCGCACATCAAACGCCGAAGCCGCTTTGAACGCATCGACTTCCCACGGCAACAGACCTGGCAAATAATCAATTTCTCCGCGAATCACGGCTCGCAGCATCTGGTCACGATTTTCGAAATGCCGTTCGCGAATTTCTGCGACATGATACTTACTGGAATCCAGGCCATCCGGCTCCGGACGCAGTCGCAGAAACGTTGTGTTCTTATCGTCTGACTCTGCGATCACAAAACGCCGGGAAAGCAAAGTGGCAGCGTCAGATCCATCCTCACTTGTCACGTCCGAATTTGATTCAGCAGTTTTCGCACTTCCGTCCGCATCACTGGCTGCAGTATCACCTGCTGCCGTATCACCTGCTGCCGTATTGTCCGGAGCCAGATCACTTGCGGCCACCACAATCGGGAATCGCAGCAAAGATTCAATACTCAACGGAACTCGGGAAAAGCCGATTCGCATCTCACTGGGCGAACGCACGGAGACTTCACGGACAAACGAAGCCAGCCGTGAATTGAACAACGGACTGTCCGGTGCCATACGTCTTCCAAGGGCATCGGCAATTTGATTGGCGGTCAGAATCGGCTGTGACTGCCAGGTCGGACGTGTCGCGCGCAGTGTGAACACGACCTCGCGGCCCAGATCCGTCGGATTCCACACCTCAAAGAAACTGGAACGAAAATAGGTCAGTTCATCAGCATTCGTCGGCTCGAACAATGGAACTTCCACAAGTTCCCGGCTTCGTTCATCAGATTCGCGTGGCGAAGGAAATACGATCTCTGACGAATCCCGGTCAATCGTGGCCACACGCAGTATCTGATATCGGGCGATCGCCTGAGTGAAGTAGGCGCGTGCATTGCCGGACGATGGCCAGATCGTTTCTGCCTTCCTTGCCAGCTCTGCCGCCGCAGAAAAATCTCGCTGACTGGTCTTCTTCTGCGCATCGGCCAGAAGTGCCTCCGCCATTTTCTGCAGACGATTCAGCCAGGTAACAGCCGTTTCATGACCAGGGAAAATCTTTTCAATTCGTGAGATCAAATAGCGTGCTTTGCGAAAATCTCCGTCGGCAACCGCCGCCTCAATCATGGGGGCCACAATTTCGCCAAAACGAGGACGCAGATCGGGATTGTTGATGTTGCGACTTGCAAGTTCGTCCAGCAATGCGAGAGCCGAGTAAATATCGCCTGTGCTGGCTCGCAGTTTCGATTCGACGAGCAACAGATTTTCGAAACGTGGCTTTGAAAGTTCCCATGCGGGAAATTCATGTTCGACACGTAACAGCAATTCATACGCCGTACGAATATCTCCTTCCCTGAGGAGTTCATCAACACGCCGGAGCATCAATTCTTCAAACAGAATAATATGATCAATCTGCGAAATCGGCAGAGCGTATTCAGTGACGGCGTTGCCCGGCAATTTGACAACTAATTTCTTGAGACTCTCCATCCGCGTCGTGCGTTCACTGCGTTCCTCAGCGTTTTTCGGCTTTGTGGCTTCGACCTGTTGATACATCGCAGCCATCTTCTTCAGCGTATCCGGACGAATCTCCAGCGGACTCACCACCAGCACCGTACGGTCGGCTTCCGCTGGTGCGATCAGAACAATCCAGTCAAACGCCTTCCCGTTAAGGTCGTCGGCTCGCAGCAATTCTTCAGCCGTCGGCAGCAGCATCTCTGTCAGTTTTGGCAGTTCGGCTTTTTCAACTTTGTCAGCTTTTTCATCCGCCAGTGAATAATGGGAGTGAAACAGTAACCCGATCATCAGCGCAGTAATTTGCAGCAGCATTGGCTTTCGCATCCTGCAGCTGCATGCTGCCGCCACGATCATGGCTGAATTGCAACAAATCATTGATTACTTTCCTGCGTCCGGATCGAGTTGATACAGACTGCCATCGGCGGCGATCACAATTGTTTGGCCATTCAAATTCAATGGTCCCTGCTGAATCGCCTGGCCCAATTGCACGATCGATTCGGAAACAGCACTGTCCGAGTTCAGACGCATCAAAGTCCCGTCAGTGCGGGCAATCAGGCAGCTTCCATCAGGCAGCAAAAGCGGATCACCGACCAAAGCGTAGCCGTCCAGCTTGAACGACCCCAAAGCTGGCAATCCTTCTTCGATTTTGAAGACGCGCACTTCCCGGTTTGCCAGTTCGACGAATACGAAATTCCCCGACACTTTCGGAACCGCACTGGGAATGATGCCGAGATCTGTTTCCGCCAGAACCTGAAACGTTGATGTCTGCATCATTACGAGTTTCCCCTCTGTCGTTGCCAGAAACAGATGATTTCCGGATACCGCAGGCGGCAGTTCAATAACATAAGGGACATTCGTCACACTCAGTTCTGCAAGCTGCGGACGCGGATTTGCCCGGAATTCCACACGGACAAACTGATTTTCGGCGTTCACGGCCAACACCTGAGTGGGCGAAATGGCCGTCAGGGATTTCCAGGGCTGCTGCTGCTCCTGCGTCTGAGCCGCGCGGTAATCTTCGGCCGCGCGGCCACCGGCTGTTGCAGAAATATGCAGTCGCCCAGGCATCGCAAACACAACACCGCCGTCGAGAGCGACAGCAGGCAACTGTGGTGTGTCGGGCAACGTCCATTTGCGTTCCAACTGACCGGTTGTGGTAAACGTCCACATCGAAGGTTCCGGTACACCGCAATACGCGGCAACTCGACCGTCCTTCAGCGTCACACCACCAACAGGTGAGTTCAGCTTGTCCGGAAGGCGAAAACGACTGACGGACTCCAGTTGAAATCCACCTTGCGCGATGCTGGCCATCGGCACGCGAAAAGCTTCACCGTAATCCGCGACTGCCAGCACCGAATCACCACCTGCCGCAGGTCCAATCGCCACAATTCGAGACCCCAGCACCGTGCGCCAGATCCCCTTCATCTCTTCGCGATTCGCGCGGGTAAAGAAGACTGATGACGACTGAGGACTTTGCGTGGTCAGAAAGACAGCTTCGTCCACAAACTGAATCGGCTGCAGATGAATGCCTTCTGCTGTCACGCCTGAATCCAGCAGAACGGTATTCGTGCGAATCTGAAATTTTCGCAGATCACGTCCACCCAGCCACAACTGACCACCAGGGCCAGCCAGCAAAAACATGCGAGTCTGCAAGCCGTCTTCGAGTAGATTGGTGCCCACGCGAGACAGCGGCGGCTGACCAACTTCTTCGGCAACACGAAACGCCGTCACGCGCTGCGGAGTGGAAGGCACAAACAAATCATATCCACGCAACAGACAGGGATCATGGATATTTCCATCGACCGAATCTGCTGACAACACCTGCAGTACGCCGGCATCGTCGATGGTCAAAGTCTGGATGCGAGCTCGGTCGGATGTCAGATTGTCACACATCAGAAAATATTTGCCGGCTGCGAGCATCGGCGCTTTCACACTTCCGGCTTTGTGCGGAATCTCGGACACCGCGATGCAGTTCAGCGGATTCACGCTCAGTGTATAAACCAATGTCTCGTCACCCGCGATCACCAGCTCCAATCCATCGCTCGAAAGAGCCGGTGGACCAATCACTTGCTGTGAGAATTTCAATCTCGCCAGCATACGGCCATTTGCCGCAGCAACCTGACAGAGTTCACGATTATCCGTCGTCACAAAAATGCTGTCCGAAACAACCAGTGGAACGGCAGTCGGACGCCCACCGAGCTTCTGTCGCCACAGCAAATGCCCGTCTTTCTGAGACAAAAGCTGCAACTCACCGGACAGTGTACTGAAAGTCAGCAAACCGGGTTCCGAACCTGCCAAAGCAATGGGAGCAAACGGTGAATCGACTCCGATTGTCTCGCGCCAAAGCGGCTCGCCGGTATCGGCATCCAGCGCATAGACGCTGTCCAGTCCTGCCGCGAACACGGATCGCCCCTGTGATGACAGATCCGTGGCCGCCTGAGTCCTGAGCGTCAACGACAGCGATTTGAAATCCGCAGTACCGATTTCTGTTGTCAGAGCCTCAACACCTTCGCTGCGAACGACTGAAGATTTTTCCCTGTCCAGCATTTCTACCAGAATCGCTTTCAGATCTTTGTCGTCACTCAACCCGGGATATGCGTCAATCAGCCGGTCTCGCACTGCAATCGCGTCAATAGTCCTGCCCGCTTCCAGCAATCCACGAATCTCTGTCACCCGTGACTGAAATTCCGACTTCTTCGCGACGGCTGCCGACGCCAGACGCTGAAGCCGAACCAATTCCTGCAGACGTGCTGCAGGAATCTCGGTCTCCCCGGCATAGCGCTTCATAATCTCCATTGCTTCCTTGCTGGCATCCAGAGCCTGCTTCTCCTGCGTCACTTCGGCGACTCTCGCTCCGGCAAAAGTCAGACGATCGGCATAGCGTCGAAGATGATCCTTTAATTCGCTGAATCCCGGCACGTCGCGACATTCCCTGATCAGTTGGTTCAGTTCGTCAAGCCCTTTTGCCACGTCGGGGAATTCCGTCATGATGTGTTTTTCGACTCGCGTGCGATGCAAGCCGATTTTGGCCGGAGCCGCAGAAGCCGACTGCGGATAGTTTGCCAGAAATTTCAGAAACTGACCTTCTGCATCCAGATAGCGCTGCTGGTCCAGTGAAGTGACAGCTTCCTTGAGCTGGCGCTCCTCGCGTGTGTTGGCATTCATGAACCAGAAAATACCTGCCAGCAGCAGCGTTCCAACTGTTGTGCCGATCAGGCCCAGCACAACAGGTGACCGTCCAATTTTCTGTTCACCTGGCCGTTCGGGTCCGCCCGTCAGTTTTTCTGTGATTTGAGCGAAACGCCCACGCGACAACTGTCGCCGGGCTGCGGAAGCCTTTTGCTCCGCAGCGGCCCCGTCCATTTCGTCCTCGTCGTATTTTTCCTGAACCACGTTGGTATCCGATTAAGTTTCACTGAAGTATCAACATGTCTGCGATGTCACAGTTCCTGAATCCTGTTCTTGACTCGTAAAAATCCGGCCTGCGTTGCCGCATCAATGACCGTCACACGCATTTCATGCGTCGAATCCGGGTCGAGAATCAGATCCAGATCATTCACGCTGCTGTTCGCCGTCTTTTCAGCCGTCAGCAAATCCAGAATCTCTTTGTACGTCTCTGCTTTTTTGTTGCCAACATAAACTTTGTTGTCTCGATCAACTTCCACGCGGACGCCGGCATCCGGCATTTCCACACGAACATTCATCGATATGCCCGTCGAGTTTTTCGCTGGCGGAACATCGAACGCCTTCTGCAGACTGAACGACGCGGTAATCATGAAGAAAATCAGCAACTGGAACGTCACATCCACGGCTGGCGTGAGGTCGATATTCGGTTCCTGACTGACACGCTTTTTCTTAACCGCAGGCGGTAAATCATCAAGAGCGTTCCTTGCGTTGATGCGCGCCTCGCGTTTTTCCCGCGCCGCCCGCAGGGCAGCTTCGGACAGTTCACCAGAATCTTCGTCATCGAAATGAGACTCTGGTGCAACGGCCGCAGTCGCTGTCCCAGGCTCAACGTCCGGGCCAAGCAGCAGTTCTTCGGGATCGACAGCAACGCCGACTCCAGCTTCGGATTTTTCTGCAGCCTGCCTGGCGAGTCGTTCGAGTTCTTCCAGTCGCGGCAGACGAACCAGATCCAGAGACCGCCCCTGTTTATGAGCAACAATCAGCAGCTTGAGATCGTCAAGTACATCTCCGGCCGACTGATATCGCAAAGACCTGCGCTTCGCCATCATGCGATGCACCAGACGACACAATACGTCAGGCAGTTCGGGATTCCTTTCCTTCAGCGGAGGAGGAGGATTCTTCAGATGCTGCATTGCGATCGCAATCGACGTCGTCCCTTTGAATGCCGTCTCACCGCAAAACAACTGATATGCGGTGACACCAAAGGAATAGACGTCTGATCGCGGATCCAGTTCACGCCCGCTGATCTGCTCAGGACTCATATAAAGCGGCGTCCCCATCGTGACGCCTTTTCGCTCGGAATTCGACTGACCGAGCTGTGCGAGTCCGAAGTCGGCAACTTTGACTTCGCCCTTCTTCGAGACCAGTATATTTTCGGGCTTAATGTCACGATGCACAATGCCCGCCTGACCCGAGGCTTTCAATGCCGAAGCGATCTGTCGCAGCACATGTAGAGACGACGCAATATCCGGCTTGCCGCGACTTTTCAGCACACTGGCCAGATCTTTGCCCTGGACAAATTCCTGAGCGATATAGTGCAGCCCGTGGTCCTCACCAATCGAATAAACCTGCACGATGTTGGGAGAATTGAGTCCGGCGGCCATCATCGCTTCCTGCTTGAAGCGTGCGACCATATCCACTCCCGAATGTGCCATCAGTGATGGCTTCATAATCTTGACAGCAACATAGCGCTGCAACGTGGTCTGTTCTGCCAGATAAACTTGCGCCATACCACCACTACCCAGAGGGCGCAGCAGCTTAAACTCACCGAGTTGTTTTCCTGTCAGATCGATGTCAGCCATAGTTTCATCGCCGTTGGCACATAAACTTAATTGCGGCGATCCTGCACGCCAAAGTGATAGGTCACACCAGGAATCTCAGACATCAAAACTTCGACTTCGTTCAGATCACCGTTCGTCATCGTACGATCCGCCAGAATCATTACATGAATCCCATCCGTACGTGCCCCGGCTTGTTCTTCCAGAAATAGTTTGAGTTCTTCGAGATTGACGGGGTCCTGATTGATTTCTATCTGCGGCGCTTCGCCAGAAACAGCCGCAGGTTTTACGACGACGTTAATGACCTTGGCGACTTCGATGGATCCACCCGACAGAGACGGCGGAAGATCTGCAGGCGGGTTACCCTGCATCGTGGAAGTTACCATAAAGAAAATCAACAATTGAAACGTCATGTCGATCATCGGAGTAATATCAACTTCCGTATCCGGAGCGGATCGCTTCTTCCGGACAAAAGTTTCGTCATCATTTTCAGTGTCTTCGGACATGCGAGAATCCCAAGTGCATTGTCAATTTCATGAATTCCGGAGATCAGTCTGGCTAAGTTTTCACCCCATCGCGTTGTCTTGCAGCAGCAAGATCTTCCAGCAACGGGCCGAGACCTTCATCGACCGATTCCTGCAGTCCGTTGATCTTGTTCTGCGCGGCGGAGTTGATCACGATCAGCGGAATCGAGATCGCCATTCCCGCAGCGGTCGTCCAGAGTGCAAAGCTGATGTCCATTGCCAGGTCTTTTGGGTCCACGCCGGAACTTGATGCACCAGCGATTTTGGAAAACGCATTAATCATTCCAAGGACTGTTCCCAGAAGCCCCAACTGCGGAGCTGTCTTGATGGCAGTCGCCACCCAACTGTTCAGCCGATCCAGCCCCGACATAATGTCACGCTCAAATCGCTCCATCAGCATCTGTCGAATTTTACCAACCGGGCGATCCCGCTGCTGGACGGCCAGCATCGCCAACTGTGGCAACGCGCGGTTCCAGAGAGTCGGCGTATCGCACAACGCGAGCGCAGCCTCGAAGTCATTGCGATCAAGGCACTCGCCAACATCGTTCAAAAATGCCTGCTCCGCTTCCGACCCGGGAAACGATTTCTGCTTTATTCTGCGAAACAACAAATAACCGCAAAACAGACCCAGCAAAGCACACGCCCCGATCCCGAGCCAGATCGATTGCTCCACAATCTTCATAAAAAACGAGGCTTCGACTTTTTTATCCTGAGCCAGGGTGAATACCAGGCCAGCACCGTTCTGCAACCAGTTCATGGGACGATCCGGGAAGACGAAAAAGATTGATTGAATGAGCCGAACAACCGGACGCTAGCGCGTGGCGGCTGATTCTATGAGCCGCAGGGCGCTAGCCCTCCGATTTTCGACGGAAGCAAAAATTTGCCGCTCGCCTTTTGACTTTGTTTGGGCCGGTCCTGCGCGTCCAACACCGTGTTTCAAGCATTGACGAATGCACTACTTTAACAACTGCTTGTGGACATAAAACTCATAGCTGCTCCCCGACCTTCGAACTCGAAAAAATGTCTTTCGAATCTCATCGGCGGTACGGTTGCCGTATTCCTGTTCAATCGTGGCCATGAGGGATTCGGTCTCCGAAGAATAGAAGTGCAGAATCGTAGCGGCCGAAGCGTCAATCCCCGCCTTCTGAAACAACTCAACGTCTGCCTGACGTCGATCTTCGCTGCCATCAGCCCAGTTCATGTACATGCGTGATTCACCACCAGCGGCACCTTGATTGATCACTCGAGTGGTCGGCGGATCCGCACTCATTTTGCCCATGTACACAAGTCGACCATCAGCCTGAAACAACGCCCCCAGTTCAATGCCAAAGAAATCGAGCTGAGCGGCATAGCTTTTCAGATCGCCCTTGTCCGCAAACTCGACAATCCACCGCTGCTCGCGTTTTGTCCCGCCGCGCCCACCACCACCGGTGCCCAGTGGTCTTCCTCCAGTGCCATCAGCGCTGTCGGGTATCCCCGAAGTCTTCGAAAACTCGGTCGGAGGTGCTATCGCGGCAGCATCGTCCGCGAATTCGGTAATCTGTTCGATGACGTCCTCGAACTCGGTCACGTCTGTTTCCTCGTTTTCCGTTGATGGATCTTCGTTGGCGTCTTCTGGCGATTCTACAGGAGGTGCCGCGTTTGGGTCGCCATCTTCGTAGCCACCGTCGCCGGGCGGCAACATGATCACCTGCTTCTTCTGCGGCGAAGGAATCATGTTGGCCAACCAGATACAGACCATCACTATCAGCGTCAGCACCGCGAACAGAGCCGACGTTGACAACCCCGATACCACAATATCGTATTTGGTGACTTTGATATGCGGAACACGAACCGCGCTTGTCGCTCGGGGCCGAGTTTTCTCAGCAATCGACATAAAACGAAACTTTCAGGCCGCGGAACAAGGTTTCAATCGACAAAGAGACCGTACGCAAAGGGTGTACGCTGCGTTCTATCGCATTGAGAGCATTCTGACAAAGAACTCGACGCTATCCACAGAAAAAACATCGTCCTGCCGCGAAACGCCCTTCAAGACTGGACCAAGTCAACCGCTGGTTGCCGGTTGCTGGTTGACCGCCTTCCCGATCCCGACTTATCGCGCCGCTGCAATTCGGGACATGGCGGCAATCGTGGCAGCGAACGTCGCCACATTCGTGATTGGACTTTGCATATAAGCACTCACGCACAAGTTATTGGGCATAATTAGTTTAAGGGCGAACCGGAGGCGTAGGGGAATTACCAGAAGACCGACGCCTTCGGCTTGCCGTTAAACGAAGAAACTTATCCGCAGGTGCGTACCATAGCGAAGTTCACGAATTCTTCAGACAATAAAAGGGCTTACCGAAATACTGGCGACGTTCGCCACTTCTGCAATCTCCAGAACGATTCGTAGTTCATGCCCGCGTCAATCGAAATCGAAGTACTCCCGACTGCACTTGAAGTCATGCGCGCCGTAACGGCGTTTGAGAACGAACCGTTCCTGGTGCTGTTTGACAGCGCTGCTCGGCATCGGGAACGTGATGCTCGGTATACCATACTGACTGCCGATCCCGTTGCCGTCATGCGATTGAACGCGGTCGGCGAGCGGTGTGGCGTCAGCCCACCGGTACAACGCACTACCGATGCCGCGCCGCATTCTCCATTTGCTGTTCTTCGGCAATGGCAAAAACTTCTCCCGGACTTCACCGACGAAGAACGCAGCTTGCTCCCTCCGTTCTGCGGCGGAATCGCGGGACTGATGTCTTACGAACTTGGCCACGCCTTCGAACGGATTCCGCGACCTGCGATCGATGATTTCAAAACACCCGCTCTGCTGGCCGGACTCTTCGACTGGGCCATTGTCTGGGATCACATTGACGGCACGGTGACGCGATACGTTCTGAAACTTCAGGATGGTTTCGATTCGCGCAACGATCGCGCCAGATGGATCGATGAACGATTGCAGCGCAACAATGAACAAAGCCCAGGTTCCCTCACTGCACCGATCACGGATTCACCGCCCGTCGCATTGCCTTCGCAGTATCTTCGCATCGAGCCGACATCCGAAATCTATTCGGATTTCACACGAGAACAATACACAGCCGCTGTTGCACGAGTTATCGAATACATCAAAGCGGGTGATATCTTTCAAGCCAACCTGTCACAACGCCTGATGGCACCGTGGACCGGAACAGCCACGCAACTCTGCGCCAGCATCCGCAACAATAACCCAGCTCCGTTTTGTGGATTGCTGAAGACAGATGAGTTCTCCATCATCAGTGCATCGCCGGAAAGATTTCTGAAAGTTGATCGGCCGCGACAAGTGGAAACTCGCCCTATTAAAGGTACGCGCCGACGTCCTCGATCACCCATCGCCGATCTGTATGCCAGCGAGGAACTTTCAACCAGCGAAAAGGACCGAGCGGAAAATGTAATGATCGTTGATCTGTTGCGAAACGATATCTCGCGATCATGCAAATCGGGATCCGTGCGCGTCACAGGATTGTGCGAAGTCGAACGCTTCGAAACAGTCTTGCATCTTGTATCAACAATTGTCGGAACTCTGCGCGATGACTGTGATGTCTGGGATCTGATGGCCGGTTGTTTTCCCGGCGGCTCGATTACGGGCGCTCCGAAAATTCGCGCAATGGAAATCATTTCCGAACTGGAACCCACAGTTCGCGGAGCTTACTGCGGGAGTCTGTTTTTCCTTGGCCCGTGCGGCGATTTTGACAGCAGCATTCTAATTCGCACTTTCACACTCAAAGACGGTTGGGTGCAGTTCCCTGTCGGTGGAGGTATCGTAGCCGACTCAGACCCTCTGGACGAATACCGCGAAACATTGCACAAAGCGTCTGGTATGATCCGGGCATTGCGAACACAGTGAGGACCGCTCGGTAAATAGGTGTCGCCGTTCACAACCCCACCCAGCCGAAGGCAGGGAGGGGTCGGGCCAAGCGGAGCGATGGTCCGGGGGAGGGCAACCGCGCGATGTGAATTCTGGAATCGTGTTCAATCACGGTGCAAGCCCCCTCCCGGACTTTGCTTTCCTCGTCCGACCTCCCCCAAACGCTTCGCGTGGGGGAGGTTGATTGCGAACATCTGATCGCAATTCCGACAGGTATTATTCGAGCGGTCCTATGTCGCGGGCGGATGCAATCAGGTTGTTTCTTCCGGCAGACTTTTGGCATTCCAAAAGCCGATGAATTGTTTGTCGACCTCCCGCCAGCGGCAAAACGAACTGATCGCCGAATCAATCCAGTCGATGTCACATTCCGGGTCTGGCTGTTCCGGGACAGTCCCGACGCCCGGCATGGATTCGGCAAACCTCAGCCACTGCGAAGTCCAGTCTTCCGAATCATCAGGAACCCGAATTTGTTCCACCAGCAGGATTCGATTCAGAATGCTTCGCAGAATCTCAGGCAATACAAGCGATTGAAACTCCACGGACTGCACGAGTTGCTTTTTAGGGACGACACGCGGATTGACAAGCAGCAACGGTTCATCGGCAAAATCCAGTCGCCAGACTTCGCGGCCCAGATCCTGAGCGCGAACAGCCAGCAACGGAACACGACTTAACGATTGCTGTTCCGCAAGCTGCGGCGTCATTCGATCGCCGACCGCCAGAAGTCGTCCGCGAGGCACTTCCGTCGAAACAATTTTGATGCGAAACTTCAGACCCGCCAGCGTACCAAACTCCGAAAGTCGGCAACTGGCAGGTGGCGCAGGATTTCCGATCGTGCCAAAATCAAAGCGAACAAGTTCCAGTTGTCGATACGCTTCAATGATCACAGCCGCTGAGTCCGGGAACCCGTAACTCGCAAGCTGCAGGTCCGCATTGAAAGTCTCAATGCCCCCGATCCCTGTCACGCTGATCGTGACATGGTTTTTCGAGATTCGTCGCCGACCTGTGAAGTTGAGCCGAGGCATGGCAATTGGGTGCGAAAAACCGTAGGGTGTGACAGGCGAAGCGAAGGCACACCAGTGCTCACAACGTGCCAGGAAATGATTTCAGGACTCTTTCGGCTGTGATTTTGCCGACTATGGACCGTGAGGAAGATTTTCCGGAGGAACGACTCCAGTCGGGGTTTCCGGTTTCTTCTCGCTTTCTTCTCCGAACCCGATCAGCTCGGCGAATTTTGCAGGAAGGGTCTTTCCATACTGCACGGCCAGATAAACCACCAATCCCATTAACGCCAGTACGACAAGCAGACTGATCAGGCTGATGATGTTGCGGCCAAGATCCTTGACTTTCCGCTTCAGATAGAACGTCTTCTGAGCTTTATCGACCTTTTTATACAGCCCCTGCATGTCTTCCTTGCGAATCGCGACGGCTTTTCGCGCCAACGATTCTTCTACCGCCTTTGTGAACTCAGGAAACTGCGCCAGCGGATAGTAGGCACCGTCCGCAGAGACTTTGGCTCGCGCTTTCGCGGTGATTTTTCCGCTGGCCAACATCTTCAAAAGTCGACCGGTCGAGTGCTTTTCGACTACCGTCTTACTGCGTTCGTCTTCAAACTGAACGTACCAGATGCGAGTCGTACTCGTTGCACCATCTGTCATAACGCCCAGTGTGGCTGCTCCTGGAAGCTGCGTTGCAGCGATCGACTTGCGAGACGCCACAGTTCCACCCAGCCCCGTCGTCGCCGCACCGCCATGACCGGGGCCAACAGGTTCCGCACCGTCAATAAAACTTAATCTGTCGCCATGCAGTCCCAGGGCGACAAGATCACGCAGCACTTCGTCACAGGACTTGTATCGATGGTTGGCTTCTTTCGCCATCATCTTGTCGATGATCAGATCCAGCCGCTCAGGAATCTCTGACCGTACGCTGCGAGCAGTAGGATAGGTGCCCTTCTCTTTCGCAATGATCAGTTCCAGGGCCGTGTTGCCCATGAACGGCAACTTGCCGGTCAGCAGGTGATAAAGAGTTGCACCCAGCGCGTAGATATCAACTCGTTCATCGACATACTTCGCATTTCGCGCTTGCTCGGGGGCCATATAGAGCGGCGTGCCAAGTCCCGTGCCGCTTTGAGTCATCGAGACTTCTTCGTCCAACGCCTTCGCCAGTCCGAAGTCTGCGACTTTGACGACGCCTTTCCTGGTTACCAGGATGTTATCGGGCTTGATGTCACGATGTACCATGTGCTTCGAATGCGCGTGCTTCAGAGCTTCCGCGCTGATGATCGCGACATAGACAGCGTCGGCCACACTGAATCGTCCCAGTTGGTCAAGCCAGTTCTGAATGCTCTGACCATCGATGTATTCGATCGCAGCGAAATGAATGCCCTTGTACGAATCGACCGCATAGATCTTCACAACGTTTGGATGATCAATCCTGGCCATCGACTTTGCTTCACGCTCAAACCTTGCGACAAAGTCACCTTTCTTTGCCAGTTCTTTGCTGAGCGTCTTCAGCGCAACCATTCGGTCGAGACTGATCTGGCGCGCCAGAAAGACCTCGCCCATTCCGCCTTTGCCGAGCTTCTTCTTTAGCTCAAAATCGCCCAATCGCTGCACGCGATTTGCAGAGGACGGTTGCTGTTTGTTCGTTTCTTCTGCCAAGGCTGCAATTCCGCATCAGATCGAGATACGACGGTTCAAGCCGCAGCGTACCGCTTTTTTCAAACCTGAACAACTGTTTTTCCTGCAGCACGTCAGGAACAGTTCTGAATTCAGAACTGTAGGCCGTTAATTGGCAAGAGCTTCCGGTGGCCCGCCCGCAAAGCTGAAGACAAATCTCCAGTGCATGGCGAGTCCCAGCAACACCGCGACATGCCACAACTCGTGGGCCCCAATCACGCCGGAAATCAGTGGCGGGCCATGCAGACTCAGGACAAGTGCTCCCAGCGTGTATGCGACGCCACCCAGCAGCAGCGGCCGAACGAACGAGAATCCGAAGCGTTCCACAATAGAATGCAGGAGATCAAGCCGCCCCAGCCCAACAGCAGGAAGGTTCCAGTTCCCACCAGACCTTCTTCGAAAATCACCGTCACCGAGATTCCTGCGATGGCGGCTGACCAGACCAGAAGAAGTGGATCCCAGCGGTGGAATCCGCGAAAGAGAATTGCGTGAATCCTGGTTTTTCCAGTTGTGCGGATTGAACGTATTGAGCCGTTGAAATTCTGGAACGCTGATCGTCCACCCAACTTCATTGCGTTTCGACATTACGAAATGCAGCGCAGAAGACTGGTCAGAGCCTGATGGACGGCATCGGCCTGGCGGTCGTGGCGGCAAATCAGCGAGTTTCCGGAGGAATCAGATTTCAGTTGCAGTCGGTTCGTGACGGATTCACAGCCACGACGGACTATCGCCAGCCAGGCAACTCCGCCAAGTCCCGGCGGAGCGTCAGGACCAAGATGCCCGGTGATCGACATCGCAATGTTTGCGTGTGGAGTTCGATCAAGTGCTCGCGCGGCCATTGTTTCGGCGACGACCTGACTGACAACATCGTGGTGTTGAATCAAATCCGATGAAATCCCCAACCATGCCGTTTTGCTGACTGTCTGATAGACGACGAACGAACCGGCGAGTCGTCTGGACATGTGAGGAACGCGTGCCAAAGTCGCTGCGATCAGTCCCGCAGTGCAGCTTTCCGCCAGCACGAGGACGTCACCAGTCTGTTCCAGCGTACGGAAAATCTCAGTGGCGAGATGATCGAGTTCCCGCTGAGTGTGTATCATCGATCTGCTTACCGGATTCTGTCACAAGGAATCATTCTGATGAATCGCGTCTATCTGCACGAAGGACATCTGCACTTCTGAAGGAATGAACTTCAGCGACGCACAATTGGTGGATAAGCGTCACCTTCCCGTTGTAGGGCGGCCAAGTCAAGCGCAACGGCATGCTGAGTTGCGTCCCGAGGCACAAGACGCAGCAGTATGCCATGGCGTACATTCCTCAGCGTATCTTTAGTCCACGTCTCAAAGCCACAGTACGAATCCGGATCAAAGACATCCAGAAAGGTTCCGGACCGGACATTCAAGACCAGCACCGAGTGGCCTGAACTGGACTGAAACCCCCATTCCGGATCACGGTTATTTCCCGATTCCGTCGCACGAAATGACATCGCCAGGAGTCCCGGACCGACTTGACCACTCAGCAGTTCCTGAGTACTAACTTCCTGCACGACAACATCCCAGTTTGTTCCGGCGGTCTTCAGTTTGAGTCCTCGGTACACGCCAAGCCAATGTGTGCCCCGGCGAGTGAGGCAGAGGTTGGCGAGTTCACTTTCACTGGCAGAAACACCGTGTAGTCTGAGTAATCCGGCGGCACAGGCGGCTGAACATGTTTGATCGGTCGTCTGAAAATCCAAAATGCGGTTGCTCAGGACCGGCAGGCATTCAGGCGGATTTCCCAGGACCGGCCGCGTCAGCGAATATCCGGAGATTGCAATCAGGATGGCAGACAGTCCGGCACGTCGCAGCAGCGTAATGCTTTCAGTCTTCAGACACGCCCCCAGCAGGAACGATCCGAAAACCGGCAACCAGTTGCCCAGAATGACCGTACTAGAGAACGGCATGAGAACACTGATGATGGGACGATCCCACAGAAAAAGCAGATAAGCACCTGCCGCAACGCAGACAAGAACTTCCACTCGGATGATCGTTCCCTGTCCCGCGCGGTTCTGAAGCGATGCACCGGCAAGAGCTGCCAGGCCACACAGCGAAAGCATAAACCCTAGACTCAAGTACAGGTCGACCATGGCTGGTCTCCCGAAGACGTGAGGAATGTGGCGGACGCAGCACAGGCATCTGCCAGATCTCTATATAAACAAAACGGCCAATGAGCCGT
>Ga0105047_10002430_pt1 | contig 33211 bp, 33 predicted proteins | sample MAT04_FD_78384 | JGI IMG/M metagenome (GOLD analysis project Ga0105047, IMG submission 78384) | Freshwater microbial communities from Lake Fryxell liftoff mats and glacier meltwater in Antarctica - MAT-04 (megahit assembly) | ecosystem: Environmental > Aquatic > Freshwater > Ice > Liftoff... | reverse complement strand
ATGCTCACGACGTAACGAACGTCGCAAGCTCCACACCGAGGCCGTCGGGATCGCAAGATCCTGGCGGCCTTTCTGGTTTTTCCACCCTTCTTTCGTCCGAGAGGAACACATGTACACACTGAACGAAACCGCAGCGCTGAATGAGAGAGACATTCAGACAACCTTCGATGAGCTCGTCGAGCCAATTGCGGTGCGCGTGGCAAGGCCGCGTTGCGCCGACGGCAACGGCACCCTCACCCACCTGTTCTTCTCGGACATCCCGCTCGACACCGCTCGCGCAAAGGCAATATGCAGCAAGTGCGCACTTGCTGAAGATTGCTTGACCGGGGCGCTGGAGCGGGCTGAGCCGTGGGGTGTGTGGGGAGGCGAGCTGGTCGAGAACGGCCGCGTCGTCGCCAACAAGCGGCCTCGCGGACGCCCACCCAAACACCCACGCCCGGCCGTGGTCATCGACGAAGTACCGATTCCCCCGCACCTCTTGCGAGTACGGACCGAGCAGGTCGCATGATCAGTACCTGGTGACCCGGTGGGTTTGTGTTCCCCAAGAATTGCAACGGGGAATGCAAACCCATTCGGGTCGGTTGATTCGCTCCAGATCGCCGGCCGATGGCAACGCACACCGCGACCCATCGGCTCGCAAGCCGCTGGCCCCCTGTCTGCAGCTGCCCTTCCCCCCGAGGGCAGCACGGCAGGGGGCCGCGAGCGGGCTGATCGACTACGACGTAGGCCCGATGGGCACCGGTGGAGGCACACCGATAACGTGGCCGCCGTGAAGGTTCGTCCGCGATTGCTGGTGGTGTCACTGTTGATCACCGCAGTCGGTTCGTTGGCTCTCGGCTGGGTCATCGCCCGTGGAGGCACCGATACGTCGGGGGGCAACACGACCATCATCGACGGGACGGACGGCGCTGACAGCCAACTGCAGCCGCCGACGCTCGAGACCAACGCCGTCGTCAAGGGCGACCCATTGCCCGATGTCAACGTGAAAACTCTCGGGGGCGCCGACGTGTCGATCCGTTCCTTGGTCGGTCAGCCGATGGTGATCAACGTATGGGGCTCGACCTGTGTGCCCTGCCAGAAGGAACTACCCGACTTCGCCGCCGCCCACTTGATCTACGGCGACCAGGTTCGCTTCGTCGGCATCAGCTTCCTGGGGGCAAGTGACCGCGAGGAATCGTTCGCTCGCGATCGAGGCGTGCAGTTCGAGCTCCTCTACGACGGCGACGGCGCGTTCATCAACGACGTCGGCATTGCGGCCTTCCCCGTCACGCTGTTCGTGAATGCCGACGGCGTGATCGTGCGCCAGACCGGCCAGTTGAACGAAGAGTCCATCACCAAGTTCATCGAGAGCGACCTGTTGTGATTGCCGTCGATGGTCGCCTACCGCTGGCGTTCACATCCGGCTTGCTCGCTGCCATCAACCCGTGCGGATTCGTCTTGTTGCCGACGTACCTCATGTACTTCCTCGGCATGGAGACGCTGCGACCGGGTGCGGAGCGTACGTCCATTCGGCGCGCCCTTGCGGTCAGCCTGTCCGTGTCGGGCGGCTTCCTGTCTGTGTTCATCGTCCTCGGAGTCATCGCCAAATGGGCGACGAACTCCTTCCTCGACGCAATGCCGTACATCTCGCTGGTGATCGGTGTCGCTCTTATCGTGCTCGGCGTCGCCATGATTTTCGGTTACCGCCTTCCGTTCACGGCTCCGAAGATGGACATCGGTGAACGCGACCGATCGGTCGTCAGCATGTTCGTGTTCGGAATTGCCTACGCCGTCGCCTCATTCGGCTGCACTCTGGGGCCGTTCTCCGGCACGGTGCTGGGAGCTATTTCCACCAACGGCATTGTCACCGGCATCGCCGCCATCGCGCTGTACGGCCTCGGCATGGCGCTGCTGGTCACTGCACTCACGGTGACGTTGGCCATGGCCAATACCGCCCTGCTGCGATTCCTACGCCGTGGCATGCAGTGGTTCGAGTACCTCGCGGGGATCTTCGTGCTCCTGACCGGCGTCTACCTGACCTACTACTGGTACTCCAGCATCACCGAGAACTACGACAGCAGCATCACTTCGCAAGCCACCAGTTGGCAGGAAGAGCTCGCCAGGTTCGTCCAGCGCAACCAGGCGACCGTGGTCATTCTCGCGTGCGTCATCATCGTTGCCGCGATCGTCATCTCCATGACGGCTCAGCGCCGGCCGCAGGCCGAATGACGAAGACACCGTTCCGAGATCTGCTGGCTACGCCCGGCGTGCGTGAGGTCTCTCAGCTGCGTGGGCGGCTGGGGTTCATGGCGTACCACGGCGGGTCGCTGGAGGCACTGACGGACATCGTCGCCGAACAGGCCGCCGCCCGTAGCGGCGCCAGCTTCTACGGCGTGCTGCAGCCGCCGGATCTCAAATGGCACATTCCTTCTCACCGCGTGGCGCCCACCGAGTCCGAGACGTTGGCCGAGTTCCTCGACCACGTCGACATCGTGATCACCATCCACGGCTTCGGCCGTCGCGAGATGTGGACGACGCTCCTGCTGGGCGGTCAACACCGACCATTCGCGGACCACATCGCAAAGCACTTACGCCCGCACCTCCCGGCATACACGATCGAGACCAACCTCAAAGCAATGCCGAAGGAACTCCGTGGCCTGCACGCCACCAACCCGGTCAACTTGCCGCGCCAGCAGGGCGTCCAGATCGAACTACCCCCGCGCGTGCGCGGTTCCAGCCCGATCTGGAAAGACTGGACCGGCCCCGGTTTGGTCCCTCACACCGAATCCCTGATCGACGGCCTCGTCGCGGCTGCGACGACCTGGCCGGTACGCAACCACTAGGGCACATTCGATGTCAGGGGGCGAGGCGCTCTATCCGCCACTGGGCCGCGTCGTCGGCTGTCGGGGTGTAATTGAGACGGTCATGAAGGCGACTGGGGCGGCCTTGCCAGAACTCGAACCCGTGCGGCTTCAGCAACCAGCCTCCCCAGAACGCGGGACGCGGGACGGGGCCGTCACAGAAGGTCTCTGCCATCTGAGCAACTCGCTGCTCGAGCCACTCGCGATCCGCAATCGGCTGCGACTGCGGTGACGACCACGCCCCCAGCTGCGAGGTCTGCGGCCGGGAGGCAAAGTACTCGTCGCTCTCCTCGTCGCTCACCCTCGTGACCTCGCCGACCACGCGCACCTGGCGGTGCAGCTGCAGCCAGGTGAACAGCATCGAAGCCCGCGGCAGTGCGCCAAGCTGCCGGCTCTTCGCCGAGTCGTAGTTGGTGAAGAACGTGAAGCCGCGCTCGTCAGCACCACGCACCAACAGGTAGCGCGACGCCGGCCAACCGGCCTCATCGACTGTGCCGAGCACGAATGCGTTCGGCTCGACGCAACCAGTTTCGCTGGCTTCCTCGTACCACCGCTGCCATTGCACCATTGGGTTTGCATCAACGTCGGCAAGGTCGAGACCAGCCGTCTCGTAGTCCTTGCGACGGGAAGCCAGTTCGCTCATCACGCGGCGCCCACCCGTGGGCCGATCACCGTCATGCCACGCATGTATTGCTGCAGCGCGTCCGGCACGGCAACGGTGCCGTCCTCCTGGCGATAGTTCTCCACGATCGCGGCCCACACCCGGGGTACGGCCAGCGCCGACCCGTTGAGGGTGTTGGCAACGGTGGTGCCTTTCTCGCCCGCGGTGCGAAAACGAATGTCGCCACGGCGGGCCTGATAGTCGGCGAACCAGCTGACCGAGCTGACCTCCAGCCACATGTCGCAACCCGGCGCGTAGACCTCGATGTCGAAGCTGCGGTGATGGCTCTGCCCCATGTCGCCGGTGCAAATCTCGATGACGCGATACGGCAGACCCAAACCCTTGATCAGTGCCTCGGCGCGGTCGCGCAGTTCAAGGAGCAGGTTCGGCCCCTGTGCCGGGGTCGTGACCGCAAGGATCTCGACCTTGTCGAACTCGTGCGTGCGCAACATGCCGCGCGTGTCGCGCCCGGCCGACCCGGCCTCGCGGCGGTAGCACGGCGTGTACGCCATCAGCCGAATCGGAAGCTGCGTGTCGTCGATGACCTCACCCGCGTACATCGACGTGAGCGGCACCTCCGCAGTCGGTATGCACCACAGGTCGTCGCGCTCGATTGCGTACGCATCGTCGGCGAACTTGGGCAGCTGACCCGTGGCCGTGAGCGTCGCTGTGGTGACAAGCGACGGCGGACGCACTTCCTCGAACGCATCGGCATTCATGTCGAGTGCGTACTGGCACAACGCACGAGCAAGCGTGGCGCCAGCGCCGCGCTGCATGGTGAACATCGAGCCGCTGATCTTTGTGGCCCGCTCGTTGTCCAAAATGCCAAGAGCGGTGGCGGTCTCCCAGTGGGGAACGCGCTGATACTCGGGGAACGACTCGGGCAGGAACGGGCCCCTGATGACCGGGTTGTCGTCTTCGCCAGCACCGTCGGGTGCGTCGGGATGGGGCAGATTGGGAATGCGCAGCAGCAGGTCGCGCAGTTCGGCCTGGATGACTTCCAGTTCGTCGGCCGCAGCTTTCTCCTGCTCGCCCAGGACACGGCTTTGCGCCTGCAACGCCTCGGCACCGTCGGCATCGCCCTCACGACGCTTGAGACCAACCTGCTTCGACAACTCGTTGATCTCGGCGCGCAGACCATCGCGCCGCGACTGGTTGTCGCGCACCGCTACCTCGATCTCGGTGGCCCGCGCCAACTGACCCAGCACCTCGGAGCTGCCGCGACGGGCCAATGCGGCGCGAACGCCATCGGGGTCGGTGCGCAGAAGTCGGACGTCGATCACTCGCCCAGGCTACTCCCATGCCTTTCGCCGCTCCCAGAGCTTTCCGCGCACGGCCTTTCGGCTCGCCACGGTCGTTGCTGAAACGTCGGCGGTAGATTTCGACCGTGGCAGCTGTCGAGGTCTCCGAGCTGACGGTTCGCTACGGCGAGCTGCAGGCGGTACGCGATGTGTCGTTCACCGCCGCCGCCGGCGAGATCACCGCCGTTCTCGGCCCCAACGGCGCCGGCAAGACCAGCACCATCGAAGTCTGCGAAGGATTCCGCCGCGTCACCGCCGGCAGCGTGCGGGTATTGGGTCTCGACCCGGCTACCCAACAGCGACTGCTCAGCGAGCGGATGGGTGTGATGCTGCAGGAGGGTGGCGTCTACCCGAGTGCGCGTGTGTTGGACACCGTGCGCCACTACTGCGCGCTGTACGGCAAGGGCGCCGACGCGACCGAGCTGGTCGAGCAGGTCGGCCTGAGCGCACGTTCGACAGCAACCTGGCGTCGGCTCAGCGGCGGCGAGAAGCAGCGCGTTTCACTGGCGTTGGCGATGGCAGCACGACCAGAGGTCGCCTTCCTCGACGAGCCGACCTCGGGTGTCGACGTCAACGGTCGCGACACCATCCGCGGCATCGTGCGCACCTTGGCCGACGGCGGCTGCGCCGTTGTGTTGGCGACGCACGAATTGGATGAGGCGGAGCGATTGGCGGATCGCGTCATCATCTTCGACCAGGGCGTGGTGATCGCCGACGGCACACTTGCTGAACTACGCCGAGGGCACGACGAGATCCGGTTCCGCAGCAGCCCCGATCTGGACACGATTGCGCTGGCCACCGCGATCGGAATGGTCGCCAGCCGCGTCGGCCACGACGAGTACGTGATCGACGCGCCGCCGCATCCGCGACTGATGGCACAGCTGACCGCGTGGCTGGCCGAAGAAGGTCACCCGCTCACCGATGTGCGTGCAGGCGCGCAACGCCTGGAAGACGTCTTTCGTCGGCTGACCGCGGACAACGCCCCAGACAAGGACGAGCAGTCGTGAAGCGCTTCCTCACCCAGCTTCGAACCGAGCTGCAACTGGTGTCGCGCAATGGCGAGCAGCTCCTGCTCACGCTCGGCATCCCTGTACTGCTCCTAGTCTTCTTCAGCCTGGTCGATGTGCTGCCCACCGGCACCGACGACCCCATCGACTTCCTCGCACCCGGTGTACTCGCTCTGGCGGTGATGAGCACCGCAATGGTCAGCCTCGGCATCGGTACCGGCTTCGAGCGCAGCTACCACGTGCTCAAGCGATTGGGGGCCACACCCCTCGGCCGCGGCCGACTGATTGCGGCAAAGATCGCATCGGTCGCCGTCGTCGAGATCGTGCAATTCGCGATTCTGATCCCTGTCGCGTACGCACTTGGCTGGGCGCCCGGCTCGACCAACTGGCCGGCTGCAATCGGGGCCGTCCTGTTGGGCACGATGGCCTTCGCCGGCATTGGCCTCACCTTTGCTGGCCGCCTCCGAGGCGAAATCAATTTGGCTGCGCTGAACGGTCTGTACCTCGTCATGTTGCTGCTGGGCGGCATGGTGATTCCATTCACCAAGCTGCCAGGTGCACTCCGAGCGATCGCCCACGGCCTACCCAGCGGCGCACTTGCCGATGTGTTACGCGAGGCGCTCGGCGGCAACGGCGCACAACCAACCACCAGTTGGATCGTGCTCGCCGTCTGGGCGGGCATCACCCCGCTCCTCGCGGCGGCACTCTTCCGCTGGGACTAGTTGTGGACTAATTGGACGAAAGGGCCGGCGCCAGCGGCAGGGTGGCGACGAACTCGGCTCCTGTGGCTGACGACCCAACGACCAACGAACCGCCATGCATCTCGGCGACTCGACGCGCGATGGACAGGCCGAGACCGGCGCCGCCCTCGTCAGAGGTGCGCGCTTCGTCCAATCGCGTGAACGGCTCGAAGATCCGGTCACGTTCGCCCTCCGGGATCGGGGCTCCGTCGTTCCACACGCGCATTCGGGCCACGTCACCCTCCACACCAACAGTGATCCGGACCGTCTGGTGGGCATGGCGAAGTGCGTTGTCAACCAGGTTGCGCACCAACCGCACCAGCAGCGCGGCGTCGGCTGCGACCCATGCGCCACTGCTTTCGACGGTGACTCGGTGATCGGTGTACCTCGCCAACTCCAAGTCGACCAATGCAGCAAGATCCAACCGCTCCGTTGTCGGCAGGCGGCCGCCACCATCCACGCGCGCCAAGTCGAGTAGCTCGCCGGCCAGCGATTGCAGTCGGTCGATGTCGACCATCACCTCTGTCGCGGTGGCCGGCCAGTCGGTGCCGTTCGGGTACGTCAGACCGACTTCCAGCTGCGCCCGCGCCGAGGCCAGCGGACTGCGTAGCTCGTGCGACGCATCTGCAAGAAACTGCCGACGCGCTGCGGCCGCCTCGTCGATTCGCTCGAGGAGTCCATTCATCGTTGCGGCCAAGCGATCAAGCTCGGCGGCGCGTGCGTGCGCTGAAATCCGCTGATCGGGCCGCGTCCCCGGGATGGCGGCGACTTCCCGACGCATGCGCTCCACGGGCGACAGCGAACGGCCGACCACGAACCAGATGCCGGACACAGCCAGCAACGTCAGCAGTGGCAACCCCACCCAGAGCCCGGCCACCAGCGCGGCTACCGACTTCTCTGCTGCGCGCAGGGAGGAAGCGGCGTACACGGTGAGGGGGCCCACCGCCGTGTCGACCGTGCGTGCAACCACCCGATAGTGCGTGCTGCCAACGCCACCAACCACCGGGCCGGGCACCGTCTGCGCCGCCTGCGTGCCCACGGCGGGGGCCGGGAACACATCGAGGCGCACGGTGGCCGCCAACCCTGGCGAAACAGCTACCACCACACGATCCCCGGTGATCACCTGCACCTGCCCGGTGTCGACACCGGTCGCCGTCAGCGTGGGTGAGAGCTTGCCCTGCTCGGCCAAGTTGGCCACGAACTCGACTTGCCGACTGAGCTGCTGGTCGGCGTCGTCGACCAATGTCGAACGCAGCCAGCGTGTCACCAAAAGCCCCGTCGCCAGCAACGTGAGGGCCACGACGATCGTCGCCACCGCCGTCACGCGCAGCCGCAGCGACGTGTTGCGCAACCGACTGGCGATCCGCGCCGAACGACCGGCCACCATACGCTCACTCATACGACACGCCCGCTCATACGACGGCCAGGCGGTAGCCGCCACCGCGTATCGTTTCGATTCGATCGGCACCCAGCTTGCGGCGTAGGGCGTGGACGTGAACTTCGACCACGTTGTCGGGCCCATCGAAGGTGTCGTCCCACACGTTGTCGAGGATGTCGCGCTTTGGCACCACCTCGCCTGGCCGACGGGCCAAGCACTCGAGAATCGCAAATTCACGTGTCGTCAGCACTACCTCCACGCCATCGACAGTGCAGCGGCGCGCTGCCGGCGACAGCGTGACCTTGCCGACGGTCATCTCATTGGTGCTGCGGCCGCTCGCACGGCGAATCAGCGCACGAAGGCGCGCCACCAACACCACATACGAGAACGGTTTGGAGAGGAAGTCGTCGGCGCCGGTGTCGAGCGCTTCTGCCTCGTCGAACTCCCCGTCCTTGGCGGTCAGCATCAGGATCGGGGTGTCGATGCCGCGGCTGCGTACCTCGGCGCACACCCGGTAGCCGTTCATGCCGGGCAGCATGATGTCCAACACGATGGCGTCGTAGCGGTTCTCGGTAGCAGCCCACAGACCGTCAGGCCCGGAATGGGCGACGTCGACGGTGAATCCTTCCGCCTGCAGTCCGCGTTGGACTGCTGCCGCCAGGCGCACCTCGTCGTCGACCACCAGCACTCGCATCGTGTGCATTGTCGCACCGTTACATCGCCGATGCTCGGGTCACCACCCCGCTACTGAAGACGGCTTCAGCAATCTTCAGCGTCCCATCAGGAGCTCCCTGGCATCATCTGTCAATGACACTCTTCGTGGATGAACTCCCCCAACACAGGCCTCCGTCGCCGCTCCCGCCCCCGCCGCCTCCCTCCTTGCCCGAGGCGAAGGCGCCAACCAGGTCCTCCCGCCCCGGTCGGTTGGTAGGAGCGGCGGCGGCTTGTGTTGTTCTGTCCGCGGGTGTCGCCTACAGCACTGTTCGCCTCACCGAGCAGGACGGCACCAAGGTCTCGTATGTCGCCACCGGTGCCGGTTCCAACGGTTACGCCGCCACCAATGATCTCTACGCATTGCTTGCCAAGGCCGAGCCTGCCGTGGCAGCGATCGAGGTCTCGACCGGCGACGGTACCGACCTGACGCCGATTGCTGCCGGCTCAGGAGTGGTCATCTCCAATGACGGCCTGATGCTGACGAACGCTCACGTCGTGTTGCTCACCGACCAGCAGGGCAACGCGATCCAGAACCTGACGTTCACGGTCAAGATGTTCGACGGCACGGTGCGTTCGGCCAAGGTCTTGGGCGCCTCCGCTGACTACGACGTGGCGCTCCTGCAGCTCGACGACACCAGCAACCTGTTCCCCCTTGCGTTGGCCGACACCTCCACCATCCGCGTCGGCGACGACGTGGTCGCCATCGGCAACGCTCTCGACCTGGGCGACTCGCCCACTGTCACCACCGGCATCGTGTCCGCCCTGGACCGCACGCTTCAGGAGTCCGCAGCGATCACACTGCATGGTCTCATCCAGACCGACGCAGCAATCAACCACGGCAACTCTGGCGGCGCACTGGTCAACCGAAATGGCGAGCTGATCGGTATCAACTCGGCCGGCATCCCTGACGCTCAAAATGTCGGCTTCGCCATCTCCGTCGCCACTATCAAGCCGTTGCTCGACGACCTCAAGGCAGGCAAGACGATCGAAGCGTCGCCGATCGGATTCATCGGCGTCAACGTCGTTGAAACTCCCTTCGGCGTGACGGTCACCACGGTGCAAGACGGCACCCCTGCAGCTGACGTCGGCATCAAAGCCGGCGACATCATCACCAAGGTCGGCGATGCCACGGTCGCCACTGCCAACCAGCTGTCCACGGTTCTGCGTGGCACTACCCCCGGCTCGAGCGTTGCGGTCACCATCGAACGCGATGGCACCGCCAAGACGTTTGACGTCACGCTCGCGGAACGCCCCACCAACTAGTGGTCTGTCTCTGAAATGGCAAGTACGCCCGCGGCGCGTAGATCGGCCGCTTTCGCTCGCTGCGGGTTCTGTGGCACACCACAGACGAACGTACTTTTGTGGTGTGCCACAGACGTTGAAGGACGAAGCGAGACCCGTGGAGACCGATGAGACCTGCATGCCCTGTATGTGCGCTCCCGGCGGCCGCAACCAGAGCGCTCCTCAGCGGCACCGACGGTCGACGTCACGCTTGCGGAACACCCCACCAACTAGCGGGGTTCGGCTTCGATCGGAGCCCTGCTTGCGTCGAAGGCAGTGGTGACCTCGTCGTAAGTAAGCGCTGCCTCCGGCGCGTCGGCGCGCCGGTAGCTGTTCTCCTGGGGAGTCTCGCGACCAAAGCGCTTGAAGAACATGTAGATCACGATCGTCCACAGGAACATCCCCCCGCCGACCTTCATGATCAGGCCGGCAACCTGCTGATCGTTGATGGCGTCGATGTTCCACACTCGAACCGGCTGGTCGCCGTAGTGGCTGTACACCGGCCTCTCCGCTACCGCCAGCCAGGCCGCCGGCACAGTGGGCACAACGCTGAACAAGAAGAGGTAGATCATCTTGCCGCCGTGGCGCATCTGCAGCTCGGGCAAGGGACCAACCACCGGCATCCAGGCCAGGACTGCGGTGAGAACGACCATGAGGTGCAGCGAGAAGTGCAACGGGCCGTTGACGGTGGTCGTGTTGACCACGAGCGGGATATGAGTGATCATCACCATTCCGTTGAACAGCACCGCCGCGACCACAGGCTTGGCGAAGAAGCGCACGATGCGATACGTCAGCCCCTCACCGACCAAGACCCTCAGCAACCACTCCGGCGTCGCCAACAACACCAGCGGCGGGAGGAAGTAGCTGAGCATCATGTGCTGCAACATGTGCGCGCTGTACAGGTAGTCCTCACCGATCTGGTGAATCGGCCACGTGCTGGCTGCGAACAGCATCACCATCGAGCCGACGAAGCAACGCAACTGTCGGCGGGTGACCACCACTTCGCCGGGGCTGACCGCCTTGGGGCCGATGACGCGCACCATGTACGTGTAGGCACCGATGAGGAAGCCGACCAGCACGTAGACCTCGATGTTCGACTGAAAACGCCACGGGTTCGCGAACGACGTGGCGGCAAACATCAGCTCACCTGGCGAAGAACTGGAACGTCGAGAGGAACACTATGTACACAAGCATGGCAAGACCAAGCCCCATGTAGAACAGCACGCTGAACAGTTTGTTATCGAACTTCAGGTGCATGAAGATCAGCACGATCATGAAGAACTTGATGGTCATCAAGATCAGCAGCAGCGGTGTCGCGAACCCGCCGATGTGAATCCAATACGTGGACGTCTCGAGTGCCGTGAGCAGCGCGAGTACCAGCGCGACCTTGATGAAGTAGCGATCGGTCGGCACGTGATGCTCGTCTGCCTCGTCGGCTACGAGCCCGTGATCTTCGACGTGTTCGGTGACTGCGCTCATTGGTGATACCTCAGGCCGGGATCAGGTAGACGAGTGTGAAGATGACAACCCATACCACATCGACAAAGTGCCAGTACAGGCCCACGATCTCGACGACCTCGGCTTTGTCACCCGTGATGCGACCCCGTCCAATGATGGCGGCGAGCGCAATCAACATGACCACACCCAGCGTCACGTGCACGCCGTGGAAACCGGTGAGGGTGAAGAAGCTGGAGGAGAACAAGCTGGTGGTGAAGCCGAGACCCTCTTGGTAGAAGGCCGTGAACTCGTACACCTGGCCGCCGACGAACAGCGCCCCCAACAGCGCCGTGGCCATCAGCCACAGCCGTGTGTTCTTGTCATCGAGCCGCTTCGCCGCATTCACTGCCAGCACCATGGTGAGCGAGCTCATCAACAAGATGAAACTGCTGACCGAGGTGAGCGGAATGTCGAACACCTGTGCCGGGCCGGGGCCGCTGCCTTGCCGACCGCGGTACAGCATGTAGGTGCTGATGAGGCCACCGAACAGCAAACACTCGCTGCCCAGGAACAGCCACATGGCCATCTTGTTGTTGCTGAGTCCGGTAGCGGTGACGTGTGCGCCGCCGGGGCCGTGATCGTTGTGTCCATGTTCGTCGTGGCCAGCGGCCTCGACCTGCACAGCGTCAGATTTGTGAATCGTGATGTCAGCCAATTGACGCCAACTCCTTGGTCGGACCGCTGCCCTCGGCAGGCGGGTCGTAGTCACTGTCGTCAGCCACCGACGGCTCGAGTACCCAGCCGAAGAGGGCGATCACCAAGATGCCCGCGCCGACAACGGACAGCATCCGGTTGAAGATGATGCCGTACGCGATCACCGGAAACGACAGCGCGAGCACGATGGGCCAGTACGAGGGGGACGGCAGGTGGATGTGCGCATCTCCCGCCGCCTCTTCGATGGCGAGTACTTCCTCGCCGGTCTTCACCTTCACCAGCCGTGCGCCATCGGCAGTGTCGACCTCTTCGTACTTGCGGTGGAAGAACTCGTCGAGCGCGTGGACGGTGGGGATGCTGTCGAAGTTGTGCTCCTTCGGCGGGCTGGCCGTCAGCCACTCGAGCGTGCGGGCATCCCACGGGTCGAGCGGGGCCTTGGCACCCTTCTTTGTCGTGATGATGATGTTGATCACGAACAGCAACACGCCGAGCGCAATCGTGAACGAACCAAGCGTGGCGACCTTGTTCCAGAAGCCGAGGTTGAAGAACCCCTCACCCGTCAGCTTCGAGGGCCACACGACCATACGGCGCGGCTGGCCCTGCATGCCGAGAATGTGCATAGGGGCGAACGTCAGGTTGACGCCGAAGAACATCAGCCAGAAGTTCCACTTGCCCATACGTTCGCTGAGCATCTTTCCGAACATCTTCGGCCACCAATAGTAGAAGCCTGCGAACAAGCCCATGACTGCGCCACCAACGATGACGTAGTGGAAGTGGGCAACGATGTGATATGTGTCTGTCTGCTGCGTGTCGGCAGGAGCCGAAGCGTGCGTGACACCCGACAGACCGCCGATGGTGAACAGCACGATGACGCCGATCGCGAAGTTCATGGCGGTGGTGAACCACAACTTGCCGCCCCACAGCGTGAGGGTCCAGTTGCAGATCTTCACACCGGTCGGGATGGCAACCAACATGGTCGCGGCCGAGAAGACTGCGACGCTGACAGGGCCAAGACCACTGGCAAACATGTGGTGGGCCCACACACCCCAACCGATGAAGCCGATCGCCGCACCGGAGAAAACCACGAACTTGTAGCCGAACAACGGCTTGCGAGCGAACGTGGGCAGCACCTCGGAGATGATGCCGAAGCTGGGCAGGATGATGATGTACACCTCAGGGTGACCAAATATCCAGAACAGGTGCTGCCAGAGCAACGGGTCGGCTCCCTTGTCCACGTCGAAGAACGCAGCCCCGAAGTTTCGCTGGAAGCCCAGCAGGAACAGGGCAACGGTGATGACCGGCATGGCGAACAGCAGCAGGAACTGGGTGACCAGCTGCATCCAGGTGAACACCGGCATGCGCATGAGCGACATACCCGGGGCACGCATGTTCAGGATGGTGACAATCAGGTTCATGGCACCGACCAGCGAAGCAATACCCGTGATCTGCAGGCCGAGCAACCAGAAGTCGATGCCGTGGCTGGGCGAGAACAGGGGGCTGCTGTTGGGCGAGTACATGAACCAGCCCCCATCCGCCGCACCACCCAGGAACCAGGCGCTGTTGAGGAACAGACCACCGAAGAGGAACAGCCAGAAGCCCACTGCGTTGATGCGAGGGAACGCAACGTCGCGAGCACCGATCTGCAGCGGAATGAAGTAATTGGCGAACGCGGCCGCCATCGGCATCACGAACAAGAACACCATCGTGGTTGCGTGCATCGTGAACATCTGGTTGTACAGATCGGCGCTGAGCACCGTGTTGTCCGGTGCCGCCAGCTGCAAACGAATGAGCAGCGCTTCTGCACCGCCGACGAGGAAGAAGAACAGCGCGACTGCGCCATACATGATGCCCAGCTTCTTGTGGTCGACCGTGAAGACCCACGACTTCCAGCCAGTGGTGCTGACCGGGCGTTTGAACACGCCCATGGCCGCAGTCGGCGTGACCAACGCCGGTGGACTGGCAACCTCGTCGCCGATAACGGCGGGTGCCAATGAGGGTCGTTCGATGATAGCCATTTTCGTTGGCTCCCTTTACTTCCGCTCGAGCAGGTAGGCGATGAGTTCGTCGATCTGATTCTCAGTGAGGTTCAGGTTCGGCATGCCGCGTGTTTTGCCGCCGGTGGCGGCCAACTTCGCGGGGTCTGCGTACATCGGCTTCATCGCGGGTGCATTGCGCAGCCAAGTACGCAGGTTCGCTTCATCGAAGCACTCCGGTGTGACGCCCTGCAGGTACAGCGCACCGAACTCGTCCGGAGGCGCATTCCACAGCTTGTCGCGGCACTCGGCGCTGATGAGGTCGAACGTCCAGCCAGCGAACGCCGTGCGGGTCATCAGCTTGGTGAGATTCGGGGCGACACCGGACACCACGTACAGATCGGGAGCGGCCAGCACTGGGGTGCCGTCGGCGGTCTTCAGGTCGTTCACCTGGTGGCACTTACTGCACTGCGCCTGAAAGGTGCCCTCGCCAGTGGCGGCCAGCGTGCCGGCTTCGGGTGCCACATAGTCGGCAGTTTGGTTGGTGACCCAGGTCTGGAAGTCGGCCTTGTTCAGTGCGACCGCCGCCTGGCGCATACGTGCATGGCTGAGGCCGCAGAACTCGGTGCACTGCCCGGTGTAGATACCCGGCTGGTCGGCCTGCATGCGAAGTGTGTGCAGTCGGCCCGGCACTGCGTCGCGCTTACCGTTGAGGCGCGGGATCCAGTAGCTGTGAATGACGTCGCGGCTGGTGATGCGCAACAGCACATCGACATCGGCCGGGATCACGAGCTCGCTGCTGGTGACGATCGACTTGGTGATCTCGACACCGCCGCAGGTGCTGCCCTGCACGTAGTCGTACTCCCACCACCACTGCTGTCCAGTGACGTTGATGACGCAGTCGTTGTCCTTCTTGTCCAGCTCGAACACGGCAGCGATACTGGGCACGGCAACCACCGCAAGGATGACGGCCGGCAAGATGGTGAGCAGGATCTCCAGCTTCGGATTGCCGTGCGTCTGCTCAGGAATCTCCTGGCCGCGGTCCTTGAACTTCCACACCGCGTAGCCGACGAAGGCAAACACGATCACGCCGACAACTCCAGAAATGTAGAAGAGCTCACGCTGCAAACCGTCGATCTTGCGAGCGTTGGAGCCCGCCGGCTGAAACGTGTCCTGCGGCGCGTTCTTCGCGCATCCAGCCAAGAGCACACCGACTCCAACAGCGAGGGCGACGTAGCGACGACCGGCAAACCGACGTCCACAAGAACGACTCTGCATGTTCTCACTCTGCTCCATGCTCACGGGACCACGATCGCAATCGACTGGCCCTCGACGCCGGGGACCTGCAGCTCCATCGGAGTACCGCTGGCGGCATTGGTCTTAGGGATCTTGAAGGTCAAGAAGGCTTCCTTGCCCGGGTTGATTGCGGTCGTGCACATCACGACTTCACTCTCCTGGTCGAATGTGCCCAAGCGAGCGGTGAGCCGCTGTGGGGAACTCGACTCGTTGTGGAATCGTATTCTGACATCGGTGCTGCGTGGCACAGTGATCGTGCTGAAATTGTCTTTCGGATCTCTGAAGCCCGCGATGCGAGCGTTCAGGTTGTTGTCCGATTGCAGATAGATGTTGGCGACGACGTTGCTCTTGGCCGACACATCCTGTGAACCGTGATCGTCGACTTCGGCTTCGGTACCGCCTTCCAGGCACAGTGCCGAGTCCACGGTGGTGGGGTGCTCGTCGATGGTGCGCTGCCCCTGACGAGCTGAGGCGACACCAGCGCCGAGCAGAGCGACTGCGCCGATGGTGCAGACGCCCAGAATGGTGCCACGGCTGATCCTGCGTTTGCTGGCAAACAGGAACGCCCCGACGGCAATGATGGCGCCGACCACCATGAAGACCCACGGTGTGGCCTCCTTGCTGACGGTGAGCATGATTCGCGAGAACGAGTAGACAACAGCGCCCAGGCCGAGCGCCCCCAGGATGGGGAACTCCAGCGGGTGGGCAACGCGCTTGCGGACGCTGGCGTTGTAGCCCGCATCGGCGCTGGCCCGCTCGCTCCAGCCCTGCACCATCCACTCCATGATGGCCACGATCAAAATGGCGACCGCCACCTTGAACACGACCGGCTTGCTGACAGCGCCGACGACCATGCCGCCGACACTGAACGCAGCGACCATCGGCCACATGCTGAGGCCAACTGGACGCTGCGCTGCCGCCGACGTGTACTGCACGCCTTGCTGCATCGCCGGCACATTGCCGTCGCCGTTGAAGTAGTTGATGCCGCCGAGGAACCCGAAGATGCAGGCCAGCGACAACAGCCCGACGGTGCCCATCAGACCCGTAGGCCCGCCGGTGGTGATGGCGAACACGATCGCGCCAGCAACCGAGAGCCCAGTGGCCCCGAAGAAAAGTTTTGAACCGGTGGTGAACATTGGCTCCCCGCTACTTCGTCACGTAAACCACGAACCAGAGCACCGTGAAGGCGAAGCTCAGGAAATACCAATACATCGCATGCGCCGAGACGATCTCACGATCCGCCGTGCGCCCGCCCAGGAAGCGGAAAGCCGTGATAGCGCTGAACACCACGCCGATGACGGCCAAGGCAGTCATCACCCCGGTGAAGGCATAGAACATCGCATTGAAGGTGCCGCCATTCGCGGGCATCTTCGTCTGTGAGTAGATGTACGCCTGAGCATTGATGAACAAAATGCCCATCAGGCCAGTCAGCCCGAGCGCCAAACCGGTGTGCGGCGAATCGCCGCGCTTGGCCGAGTACACCGCCCACTGAGCAAACACGCAGATGGGGATGAAGGTGATCAGCATGATGTTGGCTGCAACCAAATTCAAGCTGACGCCCTTGGGCACCCAGGTACCGTCGCCGCTGTTGATGGCAACGTCGCGGAAGCGGAGATACATGGCAAGCATGCCGCCCATCAAGACGGTGCCGGCGGCACATGCCACAGCAGTACCAACAAAGACCTGGCGACGCGGCGCCGGTGCAGGAGCTGAGGGAAGGGCGATCATCAGGCGTCACTCCGGTTCGCGGGCTTGAGGTCGAGTAAGGGTTCGGCGGACTGCACGATGTGCACTTCTGCGAAGTTGTCGAAGGGAGCCGGCGACATGGTTGCCCACTCCAGCGTCTGGCCATCCCACGGGTCGTCGCCCGCTGCGTCGCCCCTTCGGAAAGACCGTAGGGCAAGTGCTGCGAAAGTGAGAATCGACAGCACCAGCAGGCCGATGCCAACAGCGTTGAGTGCGTTCCACAGGCCCATCGGACCCGAGTAGTCGAAGTTGACCACGGCGTCGTTGCCGGTCTCGACCGCCGGGAAGACACCACCCGGCTGATCGGCGAAGCCGGCAATCATCAACGACAACGCAGCAACACCGGCGCCCGCGAAGGCCAGCAGCGCAAGCGGCAGCGAGGCCTTCATCGGTAGTGAGCGGCCCCACCACTTCGGGCCCCAGTACGCAACTGCACCCATCGCGGCGAGCACACCGGAGAAGACCAGGGCCAACCAGGTGCCCTCCTCGAAGGTGGTACCGATCAGGCCGGCATCGGCAATGTGATTCAGCGCACTTGCAGCCACCCCACCAAACGCGAGCAGCCCAGCGAACAGCGCAAACACGAGCGGCGTAGAAACCTTTGGCTTCGCCGACAGACCCTTCAACGACAAGGACACTGCGACGAATGCGCCCAACAAGGGCAGCAGGTGAACCATCGCGAACGGCAACAGATCATTGAGCTTGTTGCCGAACGACGCATCGAGGAAACCCGGACGCAAGGTGGCGGGCCACTGCAGCACCGTGCCGAAGACAGCCACGCCGACCAGCCCGATACCGGTGTAGATGATGCCCCGCGGGCGCAGGCGCTGGCGGGTGCTGGTGGCCACCGTCTCGGCGAGGAACCCGAACACAGGGATGGCGAACACGATGGTGGTGGGCTGCGTGAACGCGAACCCTGCCCACCGACCGAACGCCCGATTGCCGCTGAGCTCACTGACTGATGCGTAGCGGTGGGCAACGAAGACATAGACCAGGTTGCCGATGAGCAGGGAGAGTACGACCAGCAAACCAAGCGAGCCGACAAGGACCGACCAGGTGAAGAACGGCACGCGGCGCATGTTCATACCCGGCGCACGAGTGGTGAGGATGGTGGTGACCAGTGCGAGGGCACCGAGGAGCAGACCGGCGGCAATGAGGGCTGTGGCCAGTGTGAAGAGATCGACGAACCGGGCGTTGCCGCCGTTCGGGCCCCCGTTGTTGACCAATGCATAGACGGCCAGAAAGGCACCGATGAACCAGGCCCAGAAACCCGCAGCCGCAAGGCGAGGGAAGGCCAGCGAACGTGCGCCAACCTGCAGCGGCACGATGGCCAGCGCCGCACCGAGCAGCAACGGCAGCAGCGCCAAATACGTGAGCCCGAAGCGCTGCAGCGAGAACAACTGAGTCAGCGCGCCCACATCGAGCATTTCGCGGGTCGGCGAGATGCGCTCGATGGCGAGCAGCAAGGCCACCACGGCCGACGCAACAAAGGCGAGTGCACCGGTGCCGATGTACAGACGACCAATGCGCTTGTGGTCGGTGGTGGTCAACCATTCGGCGACGCACGCGAGCCCAGAGCCCGATGTCGCGGGAGCGCTGGAGACGTGGGTATCGATGGTGGTCATGGGTAGCGAACTCGTTTCGTGTCGGGCGCGCGACGCGCAAGGCCCTAGCTAGTCAGATTGAACAGGTGACAGATCGAATGAAATGGTGTGCTGCGCTGACACTATCCGCGGGTGCCATGCCGAAAGGAAATCCTCAGCTCCGCGAACCGACGAGCACGTCGAGAGTCATCGCGGCGAAGAGCAGGGTGACGTAGGTGATGGAGTATCCGAACACCCGCATCGAGCGCTGCGGGGTGGGGTTGCGGCCGAGGTCGATGGTGCCCCAGAGGAACAAGGCACCGAGCACGACTGCGGAGATGCCGTACAGCAATCCGAGGCCCGCTACCGGCCACAGCACCAGCGTGCTGGCGACCATCAATGCGGTGTACATCACCATCTTGCGAACGGTGACCTCCATCGTCGCGACGGCCGGCAGCATTGGCACGTTGGCAGCGCGATAGTCGTCCGCGTAACGAATGGCCAGCGCCCAGAAGTGTGGCGGTGTCCAAAGGAACATGACGACGAACAGCACCACCGGCGTCCATGTCACGTTGTTCTGCACAGCGGCCCAACCCACGAGTACGGGCACCGCGCCGGCGGCGCCACCGATGACGATGTTCTGTGTGCTGGTGCGCTTGAGCCACAGCGTGTACACGAACACGTAGAACAGAGTTGCTGACAGCGCAAGCACCGCAGAGAGGAAGTTGGCCCACGTCCAGAGCACTGCAAAGGCTGCGATCTCGAGCCCGATGGCAAAAACCAAGGCCTGTCGAGGCTGCAACAAGCCGGTGACCAGCGGTCGCCCCTGCGTGCGTGGCATCAACTTGTCGATGTCGCGGTCGACCACCATGTTGATGGCGTTGGCACCCCCCGCAGCCAGCGTGCCACCCAGCAACGTGATGAGAACCAGCGTGGTGCGCGGCCAGCCGCCCTGCGCCAAGACCATTGTTGGCACCGTGGTGATGAGCAGCAGCTCGATGATGCGCGGCTTGGTGAGCGCTATGTAACCGCCCAGTTTCGAAGTGGGGGTGCGGCGCGACCCGTGGGCCACACCACCTGGCGCAAGCCTGGACGGAACAAGAGGTCGCGAGCCGACTGCCATAGGGCAACCATCGTAGAGGTGCGGCGTGCGCGCGACCACTTCAGCGTGGCAGACGCCGTTGTTTCACGACACGGTTTCCGCGGCAGAATGTCAACCATGTCCCCCACCACAGCCCCGGTCGTCATCGACCGGCCCGAGATCGACGAGCGCACCTCGAACGATCGACCGTGGATCGTGCTGGTGTGGAACGACCCGATCAATCTGATGAGCTACGTCACCTTCGTCTTCCAGAAGGTTTTCGGCTACAGCCTGGAGAAAGCCACCGAGCTGATGCTCGACGTACACCAGAAGGGTCGTGCCGTGGTGAGCAGCGGCGCCCGTGAGAAGGCAGAGATCGACGTGTTTCGCCTGCACGAACACGGCCTTTGGGCCACGATGCAGCAAGACGACTGATGTTGCGGTACGACTGAGATGGCCACGAAGCCATCGTCGATCGAGCCCGTGGACGGCTGCTACACCACACCACGCGGGCGGCGGATCACTGCCGACTCGGTCTCGTGGATCGCGACGCGTAGCGGTGGCCCCGGTGGGCAACATGCGAACACTTCTGATACGGCAGTCACGGTCACCATCGACATCGGGCGGGCAGGATTGCCAGAGGTGGTGCGGCTCCGCATCGAGGCAGCGGTTGGCGCCACCGTCAGTGCCAGTTCGTCACAGTCGCGGTCCCAATGGCGCAATCGCCAGCTGGCGTGGCAGGAAGCTTTCGCCCGCCTCGACGAAGCCGCCACGCCACCTCCGCCACCACGGGCACGCACGAAGCCCAGTCGCGGCGCGCGAGAGGCCCGACTGCGCGACAAGCGGGCGGTCGGTGAGCGCAAGCAAACACGCAAGCGCCCAACCAGCGACGATTAGCGATCCGTCAAGACAACGTCAAGTGGCCTCTCTGGCCGCGAAATCTCGTTCACTCAGAGTGATTCGTTTCCACGCTGCGTGAGATCGTGGTACCGTATGCCCCTTACTCGTCAGAGAGGTTGTCGGCCATGGATGTCGCTCAGTTCCAAGGTGGAGAAGTCGTACGTGGCCGCAAGGTCGATGCCACAGCGCATCGCGAGCAGCAACGTCAGCGCCGTCTGTGGAAGCTGGTGGCGCTGCTCGGCATTCCTCTGATTTGGTTCTGGGTCCGTGAGTTCAGCGGCAACCCAGTGAGCCCAGGCCTCCCCGCCATAGTTCGCGAAAGCCCCGAGCTGAGCCTGCTCGCCGTGATGATGACGATCATGTTGGGCATGATGGTGGTGCCGATGATGGTGGCGGGCCGCTCGTCGCACACGGTGCTGCGGCCCAAGGACTCAGCCATTCGTCTTGCCGACGTGGTCGGCGCAACAGCGACCAAACGCGAGGCAGTCGACACGCTGAACATCTTCCTCAATCACCGGCAGTTCCGCCAGCAGATGGGCGGCTCGGCGCGCCGCGGGGTGTTGTTCGAAGGCCCTCCGGGCACTGGCAAGACCTACCTCGCCAAGGCGCTCGCTGCGGAGGCAGGCGTGCCATTCCTGTTCATCTCCGGCACGCAGTTCGAGTCGATGTTCTACGGCCAGACCAACCGCAAGATTCGCTCGTACTTCAAGGCCCTCCGCACGTCCGCACGCAAGGAAGGCGGCGCCATCGGCTTCATCGAGGAGTTCGATGCCATCGGCCTCTCGCGAACTGGCATGGGCAAGGGCAACGGCCGCGAAGGGTCGATCGTCAACGAACTACTCGTACAGATGCAGAGCTTCGACCTGCCGACGTCCGGCCAAAAGTTCACCAACACAATTCTCGACTCGCTCAATCGCCTCTTGCCCGACTCGATGGCACTGCCGCGACCGAGGCTGACAATGGACAACGTTCTGCTCATCGCCGCCACCAACCGCGCCGCCGACCTGGACCCTGCGCTGATGCGACCAGGCCGCTTCGATCGCAGTATTCACTTCGACCTTCCCCCGCGCACCGACCGGCTGGAGATTGCCGAGTACTACCTGGCCCGCAAGGCACACGACTCGACGGTGTCAGCCGCCTTCATCGCCGATCTCACCGCCGGCTACACGCCTGTGCGCATCGAGCGCCTCCTCGATGAGTCGTTGGTGCTCGCACTGCGAGCCGGCAACGTCGAGATGAGCTTCAAGGACGTCATCAACGCACAGATGGTCACCGAAATTGGCCTCTCACACGATGTCGGCTACCACCCCGACGAGAAGCGCCGGGTTGCCATCCACGAATCGGGGCACGCACTGCTTGCAGCGCTGGCAGGACGCGACGTGAAGCTGGCCAGCATCCTGCGTCGCTCGGGCTCGCTTGGCCTCGTTGCGCACGGCGATGTCGACGAGCGCTACCTGCGCACCCCAACCGAGGCCCACCAGCTGATGGTGATCGCCATGGGTGGCCGCGCCGCTGAGATCCAGGAGTTCGGTGAGGCATCGAGCGGTATCGCTAGTGACCTACAGGTGGCCACCATCATTGCTGCCCAACTCGTCGGCATGCTGGGGGCCAGCAGCAGCCTGCTCAGTCTCGAAGCAGCCGAAGTGGCCGGCGCCCACAACCTGGTCGCCAAAGTGCTACACGACGAGGTTGCTCGCGAGAAGGCCGACCAGCTGATGAACGCCGCTGCCGATCGCGCGGCGTGCACGCTGCTCGAGCATCGTCGAGCGCTGCTGGCGTTGGCCGACGCACTGTGCGAGCAGGACGAGCTGAACGGCGACCAGGTGCACGCCATCGTCGCCGGCGCCATGGTGAACTAGACGATGAACTAGGCGGTCTGTTCGACGCTTTCAGCTTTCAGATGACCGTCGATGATGCGCACCGTACGGTCCGCGTACTCGGTCATGCGCGTGTCGTGCGTGACGATGACCGCGGCCGTGTCGCGCGACTTCATCTCAGTGTGAATCAACTCCATCACCTGCGCACCGATCTTCGAGTCGAGCGCTGAGGTGGGCTCGTCGAACAGCACCAGCTTCGGATTGTTGAACAATGCCCTTCCGATGGCGACGCGCTGGCGCTCACCACCGCTGAGTTGAGCGGGCAAGTTGCGCAGCCGATTGCCCAGCCCGAGCTCGTCGAGCAATTGCGACGCCCTGTTCTTGGCCGCCTTGCCACCCTTGCCGCCACCCAACTCATCGACGACCAGCAGGTTCTCCTCCGCCGTCAGGAACGGCACCAGGTTCACCGACTGGAACACGAAGCCGACGTTCTCGCGACGGAACTGAGTGAGCTGTTTGGCGTTGTACCCGGTGATGTCCTGCCCGCCGACGACGACGGTTCCTTCGGTGGCGGCCAGCAGTCCGCCGGCGATCGACAGCAGCGTGGTCTTGCCGGACCCTGACGGGCCGAGCAGCGCGACGATCTCGCCGTGCTCGACCTGCAACGTGGCGTGCGCGAGGGCAACGACATCGACATCGCCAGTGCGATACACCTTGCGCACATCGCGCATGTCCAAGACGCTCATTGCGGTGTCTCCTTCGAGTGGGTCATGACGCACTACCGATCGCAGATGCGGGGTCGACACGGGTGACGCGACGCAGCGAGACGGCACTGCCCAGGACAGCGGCCAGCAGCAGGCCCGCGAACGTGAAGATGAAGCGGCTGGGAATCAGCTGTAGCGGCACCTTCGCAGGCAGCGCAAATGCGGCGCCGATGGCCAGCAGCGAGCCGATGAGAAAGGCGATGATGGCAACGATGACGGCCTGCATGACGACGCCTGCGAACAGCCGCGGCGTGCTGGCGCCGATGGCCTTGAGGACACCGTAGAGGCCAATCCGCTCGATGGTCAGCAGGCTGAAGAACAACCCAACGACGGCGAGCACGACCACGAACGTCGAGTAGATGATCTGGTCGAACGTCTGGCCCTGCTGCTTCACGCCAGGCAGTGCCAGCACCGCCTCATCAACGGTGAGCGTGCTGGTCGCATTGGCTGTCGCGGCGTCGATCACTTCGGACAGACTTCGTCCGTCGGCGACTCCCTTCACGACGCTGCCTTTCACGACGCTGCCTTTCACGACGCTGCCTTTCACGACGCTGCCTTTCACGACAAGGGTCTGCACGACATCATCGGCAACCGCAGAGTCGGGCCGGTTGGCGTTCTGCACTGCACGCCACGTGGGCAGGTTGACCCACACCGCTCCCTGCTGCAGGAAGCTGGTGTCGTCGACGAACCCGATGATCGTGATGGGCGATTCCGCTGGCCCCACCAGGATCGTGTCGCCGAGGCCAACACCCTGATCCTTCAGGCTGCTGTCGGCGGTGCCCTGGTAGTCCTTCGGCGGCGGCGGCACGCCCTTGGGTGGTAGCTCGTAACCAGCGACGGTCACGTCGGCCAACTCGGCTTTCGTGGGCACCTTTGCGCCCAACAGCACGAAACCCACACCACCGACCGCGTCGACACCGTCAGCAGACTCGACGTCTGCGCGCAGGTCGGCGGTGATGCGACTACGCAGGAACGAATCGCGGGCGCCACTGGAGAACACGATCACGTCGCCGGGCTGCGCCCGAATCGCACCGGTCGAACCCAGGTACAGACCGTCGAGCAGGCCGCCGAGGAACAGCAGCAAGGTCGCAAGGAACGACAAAACAACGGTGGCAACGATGAACCTGCTCGGACGTCGGCGAAGCTCGCGCAGCGGCAGCATTGGCACTCTCACAGCGCCACCCCGGCACCGGTGGTGGCCAGCAGCGGGTCGATCCGCAGCACTCGCCGAACGGCCACCAATGACGTCACGAGTGCAAGAGCGAGCACGACGAGCGACGTCACGACTGCGGGCATCACTTCCACGTGCACTCCCAGGTTGGAGACACCCTGGATGGCTACGGAGTAGAGCCCGAAGGCAACGAGCGAACCGATGGTCATCACGACCACCACCTGAACGAGCAGCGACCAGACCAGCGATCGCGCTGGTGCGCCGATGGCGCGCAGCAACGTGAGAGCCGACGCCTTCTGGAAGGTCACGATGAGGAAGAAGAGGCCGGTCACCAACGGCACGACGAGGTAGAAGAGACCAAGGATGACGGTGAAGCTGGTGCGCACACTGCTGACACCCGGCGAGCCGTCGACAGCCTCCTGGCGAGTCAGCGCTTCCACTCCATCGACCTGTTCGTTGATCCGTCGAGCAACGTCGGCAGCCGAGCGGCCGGCGGCAACCTTGATCGCAATCACAGAAGGGAAAATCGCGGCAGCGTCGGGGTTGCGTGTGCGCTTGGCCGCCTCGAACGTACCGAACTCGACGAACAGCACCGGCTGCACGGAGTAATTGATGTCGCGGGCGACGCCGACGATGGTGATGCTCGCGCCACCTGGCTCGATCCTCACGACATCGCCGATGTCGAAGCCGGCGTCGCGGTCCTTCTCGCTGGCCACCGCTTCGTCGGCCGCTTCCACCAGGCGACCCTCGACAAGTGAGGTGGGCGCGCCAGGCTGGCCGATGACGTAACCGAACAGAACGGCGTCGGTCTCCGTCTCGTTGTCGTTCACAGCAGTCACGGTGAACGTCCCCTGGCCGAGCGGCGAGGCCGTCTCCACTCCGTCGACCTTGGTGATAGCCGCCTGCTGCGCAGGCAGGATGATGGAGCCGTCCAGATTGCGGCGCGCCTGGTCGTTGAAGACGAGCACCTGACCGGACTGGTTCTTGATGGCGCCGATGAACTGGTTGATCAATCCGCTGAGCAGTGCCTGCTGAAACAAGATGAGAAACACCAGCAGCCCAACGGCGCCCGCCAACAACCCGAATCGAACTTTCGCTCGGCGCATCTCGGTCAAGGCCAGAAACATCAAACTCATTCAACCCGCAGTCACCGCCAGCGGCCACCCCTGGTGGTGAATTGCCCCAGAACTACAGGCCAGGATTGGCGCTGAGGTGGCCGAAGCGCCCTACTGGCCGAATCGTGCGGTAGGCCTGGACCATGGGTGCCAGCTCGGATGGTGCGGCCCCGTGGATGATCACGCTGTCGGCGCCGAGGTCCATCTGCCGCAGCACTGCTGCGGCGCATTCCAGTGCAGAGCCCAAGCCGGCGGCCGCCAACCACTCTGGCGGAATGAGCGTCGCCACATGCTCCAACTCAGAGGTCGTGGCCGTGTTGTCGATGGCGCCGCGGAAGCCGGCGACGAACGGGTCGGCGCGGAAGCGTTCCAGCACTGCCGGGTCCCACTCGTTGGTGCGCACCATCAGGTCGCCGTACGCCTGGAGATAGGTGGCCATCCGCCCGACGGTCTTCTTCAGCCGCACGTCGTCTGCCAACCAGTCGCCGACGACGGCGTAGCAACTCCAAATACGCACACTCGCCGGGTCGCGACCAACGCGTTCGGCTTCGTCACGCACGGTACGGACACAACGCTGCAGCGTCTCGTCGGTGAAGAATGTGTGCAGCAGCACCGAGTCGAAGGCGCGACCCGCCAACCGCAAGCTCTCCGGTCCGAAGGCGCTGAGCATCAAGGGAATCTGCTCATCGAACTCAGGGTCGAGCACCAGTACCGGCCACGAGCCCGCCGGGCCACTGTGGCCGAGCACCATTTCGCCACGCCACAGGCGCCGCATGAGGCCGGCAAAGTCCTCCATCTGCGCCGTGGTGATGGTCGGCAGCCCGTAGGCCTTCATGGCACGGTCGATGCCGCGGCCAAGACCGAGGGCGAAGCGGCCGCCGGTGAGCCGGTGCATGGTGGTGGCGACGCTGGCCGTGACCATCGGATGGCGAGTGTTGTGGTTGGTGACTCCGGTAGCGATCCCCAGGGTTTCGGTGACCGCTCCGGCGGCGCCCGACAGGGTGACCACTTCCTTGATGTTGAAACGCTCGCTAAGAAAAACCGAGCCGAGGCCCAACGCCTCGCCGTCGCGGCACTGTGGCAGCAGATCGGCGGGAGATGTGGGCGCTCCAGGCAGCCCGTAGAAGCCAAGTTCGGTCAGTTGGTCCACGGACACGAACGGTACGGGAGTTGTGCGGGCCGGCTGTCACCGGCCGGCACACACCCTGCTCGGATCAGCCGTTCTTGCCGTGGCCGTTGCCCTGGCCGTGGCCGTTGCTGTTGCCGTTGCCGTTGCCGGCGTGATCACTGCCATTGTCACTGGCATCGTCGTCGGCGTGGTCACTGGCATCGTCGTCGGCGTGGTCACTGGCATCGTCGTCAGCGTGGTCACTGGCATCGTCGTCAGCGTCGTCACTGGCATCGTCGTCAGCCCTGTGAGTGTCGATGACCATCGCGCAGTAGTCGTCGACGCTGATGCCGGCAGCGTCAGCCTCGTCCTGCAGCTCGGAGAACGCCGGGTTCTGGAGGTTCTTCGCAGTGCCGTTGGTGAACGCCGTGCACTTGCCGTAAAGGTGGGAGTCTTCTCGTTCGCCTTCGTCGCTGTCGGATGCTTCGGTCGTGGCTGTCTCGTCGTCAGGGGCCTCGGTCGTGGTGGTCTCGTCGGGTGCCTCGGTAGTGGTCGTGGTCGACTCCTCCTCCACCACATCGGTGGTGGTCGAGCCCTCGAGTAGGACGACATCCTCGAAACGGGACGAGGCGGACGACGAGAATGCGCCACCGGAAGAGGCGGCGGCGGCGGTGCCGGCAGCGAGCAGGGTGACGGCGACCATCGCCGCAACGCGGCGGGGGATACGGGCATTGAACATGGGGGAACTCCTGTGGATCGTGGCGGGGGGACTTTCAACCGCGACCTCGGCGGTGAATCGCTGCATCAGCGCAGCCATTCCCTTCAGCTCGTCCTCGGTGACTGCCTGGTGGGCAGCACGCAACACGTCGGCGACGTCGTGCAACGAAGCAGGTACGGCGGCGGCGGGCAATGTGCCGTCGACCAAGCCATTGGCAATGTCGTCGGGGAAAAGCTGCTCGGTCACGCTGTCAGATCGTCCGAGCCCTCGTGGGAATTACACGATCGTCGAGAATCTCTTCGGCGGGTCCCTTGGCCAACACCGTGGCGAGGTGTCGCAACGCACGGTGCTGGGTGACACGCACCCAGTTCGAGGTGTGGCCCATCACGGTTGCGACGTGGGCCACGTCGAGGTCGGCGACGATCCGCAGTGTCAGCACCTCGGCCTGGTCGACAGGCAAGGAACGGGCGATCAGGTCGAGCGCAACTTGGGCCGAGAGATGGGCGAGCGACTGGCCAGCGGTGTCGTCGGCCACCGGGCGGTCCCGGAAGAAGTCCTCGTCCACCGGATCGGTGGCCCGCCTCATCGCCGTGCGACGGTGATCGGCGACACGCCGCCGGGCGATGGAGAACACCCAGGCCCGGAACCCAGCGAGATCCCCATCGAACGCGCGCAGACCACGGGCAACCGCCAACCACACCTCGCCCGCCAGGTCGTCGGCCATTCGCGGCTCGCTGACCCGCAGGAACCGCACTAGCTGCGGATGAAGCTCGAGGAAGAGCAGTTCTGCGGCGCGCTGGTCGCCGGCTTTCGCCGCAACCATCACGCCGCCGAACGTGAGGTCGTCCATGGACTGACGATCACTCTGCATGTCCAACAAGTATCGACTCGAGGTCGTAGCGAGTGAAGCCAAGGATCATCCAATTCTTTGCTGTCTCTCGGCTCGCGTATGACGGGCATAGCCTGGGCCCATGGACTACACCGTCACCGCACTCGACGAGATCGCACCAAAAGTCGCCAGCACTCGCGCCGCTTTTGACACCGGCGCCACCAAGCCGATCGACTGGCGGCGCGCCACCCTGGCGAGAATGCGCGATCTACTCGAGGAGCGCGAGACCCAGCTGCTCGACGCGTTGGCGGCCGATTTCGGCAAGCCGCGTTTCGAAGCGTGGACGACCGAGCTCGGTTTCACGGTCAGCGACATCAACCACACGCTGGCGCACCTCAGCTCGTGGATGCGGCCCGACAAGGTGGGCACTCCGCTTGCCTTCCAGCCCGGTTCGTCGTACGTGGTGGCCGAGCCGGTCGGCGTCGTGTGTGTCATCGCCCCGTGGAACTACCCCGTGCAATTGCTGTTGCTGCCGATGGTTGCGGCCATCAGCGCCGGCAACGCGGTGGTTGCCAAACCCAGCGAGCTGGCACCGAACACCGCGGCTGAGCTGATCTCGCTGATAGAAGCCATCGGCGACCCTGCCATCGTGGCGGTGCAGGGTGGAGTAGCCGAGACCACCGAGCTGTTGACACAGCGCTTCGACCACATCATCTACACCGGCAACAGCCGCGTCGCACGCATCGTCATGCGGGCGGCGGCCGAGAACCTCACCCCGGTGACGCTGGAACTGGGCGGCAAGAGCCCGGCAATCGTCAGCCGCCACGCCAACATCGACGTCGCCGCTCGCCGTATCGCGTGGGGCAAGTTCATCAACGCCGGCCAGACCTGTATCGCGCCGGACTACGTACTGGTGGAGCAGCCCGTGCACGACCAGTTCGTTGCTGCGCTCGGCACGCACATCGCCGAGTTCTACGGTGCCGACCCACAGACCAGCCCCGATTTCACGCGCATCGTCAACTCGCCGCACTTCCATCGGCTGGAGAAGCTGCTCGACAGCGGCACCGTTGCCTTCGGTGGCGTCACCGATGCTGACACGCGCTACATCTCGCCCACCGTTCTCACCGGTGTCACCGCTGCCGACCCGGTGATGGGTGAGGAGATCTTCGGGCCGATCCTTCCCGTCATTGCCGTTGACTCCATCGATGCAGCCATCGGATTCGTCAACGGGCGGTCCGCCGACGGCGACAAGCCGCTCGCGCTGTACACGTTCAGCGAGAGCGACAGCGAGAACGACAAGGTGATCGCGGGAGCCACCAGCGGCGGCGCCTGCGTCAACGGCACGCTGCTGCACATCAGCAATCCCAACCTGCCCTTCGGCGGTGTCGGCGAGAGCGGAATGGGCGCATACCACGGCAAATTCGGGTTCGATGCGTTCAGCCATCATCGCGGTGTTCACTCGCGCAGCACGAAGATGGACCCCTCGATGATGTACCCGCCGTACACCGCGAAGAAGCAGAAGCTGATTCGCAAGGGCATGGCGATGGTCGACCCGCGCGATCTGTTCGCCAAGCTTCGTGGCTCACTGAATCGGGGCAGCTGATCATGGCGTTCGGCCAGCAGTCAGGTCCGTCGGCATCAGCGAAACAGGTGCAGGAGTTGCTGTCGCTGCTCCACGATGCCGGTCACTCCGACTTTCGAGACGCACGCGGCCCGATGGGTTTCACACAGCGGCAGGCCGGCGGCAAGTTCAGTCGCGAGGAGGCCGACGCGTTCATCGAGCAGCTACAGAACGAAGCCGAAGAACAATCCGTCGAGCAGCCAGCGCCCGTTGCATCGACAAAGTCCGCACCGAAGCCACGGGCAACCGCCGCCAGCACGGCACTGGCAAAGATCCCAACGCCGCAACTCGCCGCCGAACTGCAGCGACGTGGCTGGATCGTCGTCGAGCCCTAGAACGTCGGCCCTATAACGTCCAGCGCTACGACGAGGGCGTGAGCAGCGAAGCGACGTGGCTCTGCAGCTGCTCGATGCCGGTGCCTTTGGAGGCACTGACCCAGATGATGTCGCCCTGCTCCAGCTCGCAACCCTTGGCCAGTTCCTTCTTGCGGGTGGCGAGCTTCGATGGCCGCACTTTGTCGATCTTGGTGGCGACCACCGTGTGCGGCACGCCGCTGGCACGCAACCAGTCGAGCATCTGCACATCCAACTTGGTCGGCCCGATCTCGCCGTCGACCAGTATGAACACCAGCTCCAGGCCCTCACGCTCGAGGAGGTACCCCTCGATCATCGCCTGCCACGTCGAGCGCTCGCGCCCGGGCACCTTCGCATAGCCGTAGCCCGGAAGGTCGACGACGGTGCCACCGGACGGCAGCACGAACATGTTGAGCAGTTGCGTTCGCCCGGGCGTGTTGGAGACACGGGCCAGTTGACGGCGGTTGGCCATCGCGTTGATCAGCGATGATTTGCCCACGTTGCTGCGCCCCACGAACGCGGCCTCGCACGGCGTGGGCGGCAAGTCTGAGTAGCGCTTCGCCGAGGTGACGAACGTGAACTGGAGGGGCACGGCGACCACGGTAGCGGTCGGTATCGTCGGGCTGTGCCGTTTCTGCCACCGCAGACTCACCGCGATGCGGGAGTGCTGCTCACCACTCGTGGCATTCGCGGCTTTGTCGATGGCCTCGTCAGCCTGTCCATCACCGCGCTACTGCCGGTGTTCGGGTTCAGCGCGCTGCAGATCGGCGTCATTGTCACCGGCATGATGCTGGGCTCCGCGGTACTGACGCTTTTGGTCGGAACAAAGGGGCACGCCGTCCCTCGCAGAACGTTGCTGTTCGGTGGTTCGGTGCTCATGATCGTCAGCGGCGCACTGTTCGGCACGGCGACGTCATTCACCGCGTTGCTGGTCGTCGGCGTGATTGGCACGCTCAACCCGACGTCAGGTGATGTCAGCGTGTTTCTGCCGCTCGAGCAGTCGATCTTGGCCGGCACCACACCAGCCGTCTCGCGCACCGCGCTCTACGCGCGCTACGCATTCATCGGCGGGATTGCCGGTGCGTTCGGCACGCTCTCGATTCGGATCCCGGAGGCAATCGCGCGGAACACATCCGTCTCGGAGGAAACCGCGCTCCGCAGCTGCTTCGGCGCGTACGTGCTGGCCGGCTTCATCGTGTTGCTGCTGTACCGCACTCTCTCGGTTGTCTCGGCCGCCACCAACCCCGTGGTCGCTGCCCCGCTGGGCCGCTCGAAGCGGGTGGTCTACAAGCTGGCCGCGCTGTTCTCGCTGGACGCGTTCGGTGGTGGCTTCGTGGTGCAGTCGATGCTTGCCCTCTGGCTCTTCCAGCGCTTCGATCTTTCGATCGGGGCGGCGGGCACGCTGCTGTTCGTGACCGGCTCGCTGAGCGCCGCGTCGGGCTTCGTCGCTGCATGGTTGGCGGCGCGCATCGGACTGGTACGCACAATGGTGTTCAGTCACCTGCCCGCCAACTGCCTGTTGATCGCGGCTGCGTTCATGCCCAACGTGCAGCTCGCGGTCGCAATGCTGGTGATGCGTAGCCTGCTCAGCTCGATGGATGTACCGGCGCGCACCTCATACGTGATGGCTGTGGTCTCACCGGCAGAACGCGCAGCTGCGGCCAGTGTGACCAATGTGCCGCGCAGCCTGGCCGCAGCGCTACCGCCCACCGCGGCCGGATGGATGTTGGACCACAGCACCTTCGGCTGGCCGCTGATCATCGCCGGCACCGCCAAGATCATCTACGACCTGCTGCTGTTGCGTCAGTTCCAGCACGTGTTGCCGGAGGAAGAACAGCCGCCTCAGGCCGCTCTGTAGAAGTTGAACTCTTCACTGGTGATCAGCTGGCCGTCGCGCGTGAACACGCAGCCGCTGTAACCCGGCTGTTGCGCGAGCCAGTACAACCCGTCCGCACCCATCACGTACAAGACTGTGGCGTACGCGTCAGCGTCAGCCAGGTCTGGGCCGACCACGGTGGCACTGGCCAGCTCGGTGATCGGCTGGCCAGTTCGTGGGTCGACAATGTGCGCGCCGCGCTCATAGCTCGCGCTGGTTGCGACGGCCAGAGGACCGGCACCTTCCAGGACGAATGCGACCGCCATCGAGTCATCCGGATGACGAATGCCGACGCGCCACGGAGCATGGTCGCCACTGAGGCCACCGAGGGCGACGTCGCCGCCGGCGTTGATACAGAAATCAATCACCCCGCGCTGTTCCAGCAGGCGCGCCGCGCGCTGCACGGACCAGCCCTTCACATAGCCGCACGGATCGAAGCATGTGCCATTCGGCGACGGGAGCGACCACACGTCGAACACGCCATCGGTCGCCTCATTCAGCTCGCCACAGCGCTGCAAGACCTCGCGTACATCGTCGCTGACCTGTACATCCGTGGGCGCCAGGTCGCCTCGACCGAGGCGGCTGATCACGCTGTCGTCTTTGTAGGGGCTGAACACCTCGTCGACCTCGTGGAACCACGCAACCAACTCTTCGACGAGCGACCGATCGTGCGAGTCGACGATGTCGATGCTGATGGACGTGCCCATGACGGCCTCGACGTGGTGCAGACTCATCGGCGGTTGTCGGATCAGCCACTGATGCCGGACGCGGCGTTGGCCGCATCGATGGCCGACTGCATCGAGATGCGGTAGCTCTTGGAGGTGTAGGTGGCGCCCGACACGGTGTTGACGTCGGCCGATTGCGACCGCAGTGTCTCGTTGACCAGCCTCGGCAGCGCGACTTGGCTGATCCGAATGCTGTTGCGATCACCGTTGGGGTACTGAAGGATTTGAACATCGGCGACCTGGCCACCTGAATACACAACCTGCACCTGCACCGTGCCCCAGCGGTTCCTGTCGCTGCCGCCGACGTAGGTGCCGTCCACCACGCCAGCCGGCGCCGGTGCTGCAACTGCGACGGTTGCTGCAGGCGCCACTGTCGTAACTGGGGTTACGGCGGCTGGGGTTACGGCGGCTGGGGTTACGGCGGCTGGGGTTACGGCGGCTGGGGTTACGGCGGCTGGGGTT
>Ga0105047_10002429_pt1 | contig 33214 bp, 31 predicted proteins | sample MAT04_FD_78384 | JGI IMG/M metagenome (GOLD analysis project Ga0105047, IMG submission 78384) | Freshwater microbial communities from Lake Fryxell liftoff mats and glacier meltwater in Antarctica - MAT-04 (megahit assembly) | ecosystem: Environmental > Aquatic > Freshwater > Ice > Liftoff... | reverse complement strand
TACACGGTCGTTGTGAACTACACGGTCGTTGTGAACTACACGGTCGTTGTGCGTGACGGTCATGGGTTAGCTCCTGATGAGTGCGGCTTCGAATGCAGGGAGGATGAAGGTGTTGATGAAGGTGCGTGCCGATTCGGGATCGCCGAGATCGACGTGGTCAGAGGGGGCGAGGAAGTAGGAGATGACGAGGCGCGAGAGCAACTCGACGAGCGCCGCCGATTCGCGGCGCGGTAGGTAGGGGTCGACGAACGGGACAAGGAAGACGGTGGCGACGCGCATGATGCGCGGTAGACCTTCGACGGTCAATTGGCCGAGCGTGTCGCCCGGCTCGGAGGCCAGCATCAACGCGAGGTGTTGGTCGTCGCGCAGTTCGCCGGTGGCCGCCACGACCGTGCGCACGAGCAGTTCTTCCAGTCCGGCTGCGCCATCAATGTGGCCGCTGAGGCGTGTGAAGAAGTCGGTCAGTTCTTGCAAACGCAGCGCTTCGAATAGCACTTCCTTGCCGCCGGGGAACAAGCGGTAGAGGGTTGCGCGCGACACTCCCGACTCGTTGGCGATGTCGTCGATGGTCACCTTGGCAAGGCCCCACTTCTCACAGCACGCCTTGGCGGCTTCGAGGACGCGCCGTTCGAGGGAGAAGACAGCGTCAGACATTGTTTGAGACAATAAGACAAGAACCGTCTCACCGTCAAGGCATTCCAACGTCAAGACATCCTATTGCCGACTGGATCAGTCGTCTTTCAAGGACGGCTGGTAACATCACCGAACGCAGCGTGAACAGCTGCCAGGACACCGAACCACCTAACGACAGGACGTTTCATGAAACGACAGATCATTGCGGCAGCTGCACTGAGTGCAATCCTGCTGGCGGCGTGCGGCGACGATGAGAAGTCGTCCGACACGACGGCAGCCGCGAACCAGACCGCGGCCGAATGCGCCGTTGGTAAAACCATCACCGACGGCACGCTGACCATCGCCACCGGCGAGCCAGCATTTCCCCCGTACGTCATCAACGACGCCACTCCCGAAGACGGCCAAGGTTTCGAAGCCGCCGTCGCGATGGCTGTTGCCGCCGAACTGGGCTTTGACGCCGCCAACGTCGTCTGGACCCGCACGGCGTTTGACGCCGTGATTGCGCCAGGACCGAAGGACTTCGATTTCAACCTGCAGCAGTTCACGATCACCCCCGAGCGTTCGGAAGTCGTGACGTTCAGCCAGGGCTATTACACCTCGTCGCAGGCAATCTTCGGCTTGGTCGACTCGCCCGCAGCTGGCGCAGCCACGCTCGCCGACTTGAAGGGCTTGAAGATTGGCGTGGCTGCTGGCACCACCAGCGTCACCTACATCGAAGACGTGATTCAGCCCGACAGCGAGCCGTTGATCTTCAACGACAACGCTGCCGCCAAGGAAGCGCTCGATAGCAACCAGATCGATGCCATCGTCAGCGACCTGCCGACCGCTCTGTACATCACCGCTGTCGAGATGGAAGGCACCACCGTGTTTGGCCAGATCGAAGGCAGCGGCACCGACGAGTTCGGACTGTTGCTGGCTAAGGACAGCCCGATCGCACCGTGCGTCGACTTGGCGCTGACCGCACTGAAGGCCAGCGGCGCGCTCGACACGATCACCACCACCTGGATGAGCGACTACGTCGAGGCACCAGTCATCTCACTTGGGTGACCAGCTAACGTCGCTTGACGTGACCGAAGAGTACGGAGCCGACGCCCACAAGGCGTCGGCTCCGTTGCGTTCGGGTAACAACCCGTCGCGCCGCACGCTGTTCGAACGAGCGCAGCGGCGCCGCAGCACGTTGCTGGCCGCCACCAGCACAGCCCTCCTCGTCGGTCTGGTCATTTGGCTGGTGCCGAGGCTGTCGGGCTGGAAACGAGTCCGCAAGTCCTTCTTCGACGGCCACACGTTTTCGTTGGCGTTTAAGCCCGTACTCAACGCCTTCTTGCTTGACGTGAAGATCTTCCTCGTCTGCGCGCCGCTGATCGTGTTGTTCGGCATGGGCATTGCGTTATCACGCAGCGTTCGCTCGCCGCTGCTGTTCCCACTGCGCATGGCTGCCACGTTGTATGTCGACATCGTGCGCGGTGTGCCGATCATCCTGTGGCTATACCTGATCGGCTTCGGCGGCGCCGGCCTGCTCAACGTGCGCGAAGTCGGTCTCGGGCCAATCAAGATCGGCACCCTCCTATTCCTCGGCGGAGTTGCTCTTGTCGTCACCTATTCCGCCTACGTCGCTGAGGTCTTTCGCGCCGGTATAGAGGGTGTGCACGAGAGTCAGCGTTCGGGGGCTCGCTCGCTGGGGCTTTCGACCTGGCACACCAACCGCCACGTCGTGCTGCCGCAGGCCGTGCGCCGAGTCATCCCGCCGTTGATGAACGACTTCATCAGCCTGCAGAAAGACGTTGCGCTGGTGTCGGTGCTGGGGCCGATCGAAGCACTGCGCCGCGCCGACGTGTTGCAGGACAAGTTGTTCAACTTCACACCGTTCGTCGTAGCGGCGGTCCTGTTCCTTTGCGTGTCGATTCCGTTGACCCGCACAGCCGACTACCTGCTCGCCAAAGAACGCCGAACCATGAGCGGGACAGCTGTTAGATGAAGCTGCAATACGTCGGAGTCCGCAAAGCGTTTGGCGCCAAGACTGTGCTGGACGGCATCGACCTCAACGTCGGCGTTGGCGGCGCAATCGCCCTGATTGGCGCCAGCGGTAGCGGCAAGAGCACGCTGTTGCGCTGCACCAATCTGCTCGAACCGATCGATGATGGTGCGATCCTGCTCGATGGCGACGACATCACCGAGCCCGGCCGCGACGCCGACCCAGTGCGCCGGCGCATCGGCATGGTGTTCCAGAGCTTCAACCTGTTCCCGCACATGAGCGTGCTGTCGAACGTCACGCTCGCGCCACGCAAGGTGTTGGGCACCTCGAAGTCCGCCGCCACCGACGCGGCGATGACGATGCTCACGCGCTTCGGCCTGGCCGACAAGGCGGGCGACTATCCCGACCGGCTGAGCGGCGGCCAACAGCAGCGCGTGGCGATCGTGCGTGCTCTGCAGATGAACCCGGAGATCATGCTGCTCGACGAGATCACTTCCGCCCTCGACCCCGAGCTGGTTGGCGAGGTGCTGAATGTCGTGCGCGACCTGCGCGCCGACGGTATGACGATGATCTTCGCCACGCACGAGATGAGTTTCGCTCGCGAGATCGCCGACACCGTCTGCTTCCTCAAGAACGGCGTGATCACCGAGCAGGGCCCACCGCAACAGATCTTCAGTGCACCGACACACCAGGACACGAAAGAGTTTCTTGCGCGCGTGATCGCTAGCGGCCGCCTGTAACGCCCCCACTCTCATTGAGGCTCTAGTGTCGATGGTCGTGACGCAACCGACGAACGAAGCCGAGCTAACTCCCCCGCCCCCCGTTCCTCGCTACGGTCCGTTGGCGATTGCAGCCTTCGTGGGGCTGGTCGTGTGCACCAACATTGCGTCAGCGACGTGGGCCGCGCTCGACAACGAACACCCGGCGCGCCTGCTGATGCTGTCGGCACGCAACCGGTTTCTCGTCGTCACCGTTCCGAGTGGTATCTCTCCGTTTACGTGGAGCCTGCTCGCATTTGCCCGCATCGGCGCATCAGCAATCGTGTGTCACCTCGTTGGACGCGCCTACGGCGACCGCGCCTTGCGCTGGTTCTGGAAGTTCATGGGGATGCCCCAGCAACAGGTCGCGAAGTTCGAACAGTCCTTCGCAAAGGCAGAGTGGGTCGTCGTGCCGTTCTTCGTGGGCAGCAACATCGTCTGGGTTCTCAGCGGCGCGGCGCGAACGACATGGAAGCGGTTGCTCCCACTGTTCGCAGCAGGGGTCGCTGCTCGATTGGCGCTGCTGTGGTGGTTGTCCAAGCAGTTCGAGGAAGAGGTGCGCTCGGCGATGCGTTGGGTCGACCGCTATCAGTTCTGGGTAATCGGTGCCTCAATCGCGATCGTCGTGCTCGCCAACGTCCGCAACTTCCGCCCGCAGCGGTGATGCGCGGCATGTGGTCGGCGTGTTAGAACCTCGCCATGGCTGAAACAAAACTCCGTGGCAATCCCGTCCACACCGTCGGCGAACTCCCCCGCGTGGGCACACCCGCACCCTCTTTCACACTGACCAAGACGGATCTGTCCGACTTGACCATTAGCGATCTTTCGGGGCAGCGAGTTGTGCTGAACATCTTCCACAGCCTCGACACCGGAGTGTGCGCCGCGAGCGTCCGTCGCTTCAACGAGATCGCAACGGGACTCGATAACACGAGCGTCGTCTGCGTGTCAGCCGATCTTCCGTTCGCGCTCGCCCGCTTCTGCGGTGCAGAAGGGTTAGACAAAGTTGTGCCGGCGAGCACGTTTCGCAGCGATTTCGGCACGGCGTACGGAGTGCAGTTGGCCGACAGCAAGATCGCGGGGCTGATGGCTCGCTCAGTAGTCGTGTTCGACGAGCACGGCACCGTGACCTACAGCAAGCTGTGCCCCGAACTGTCGGAAGAACCCGACTACGACGCAGCAATCGCCGCTCTGTCGTAGGACTACTGCGCTCTGCGACGACCGAGTTCGGAGGCGGCTTGCAGACGGCGGTATCGGTCGGGTTGGCGCGTGTACATCAAGCCAAACGTCAACGCATCGTCGCGTTGGCCAAGATCGAGATCGGCGACAAGCACTGCGGGTCGATCGCGCGGCGCTTCGACAACGATGCGGCCGTATGGATCGGAGATGAACGACGAGCCGTAAAACGTGAGCGGCCCTTCGGTCCCGATGCGGTTGATCGCGATCATGAACGTTGAGTTCGCCAGGCCGTTCGCCGCAATCATCTGGCGCCACATTGGCTGCGTATCAGCATCGGGCATGTGCGGTTCACTACCGATCGCGGTCGGATACACGATGACCTGCGCGCCGTCCATCGACAATGAGCGCGCCAGTTCGGGGAACCACTGATCCCAGCAAGTAGGAAATGCAAAGTCGGCGCCGGCTACCGCGACAACCGGACAGTCGGCATCGGCAGGCTCGAAGTAGCGATCCTCGTGGTAGTAGGGAAACTCAGGGATGTGGGTCTTTCTCGTGCGCGCTAACAGCCGACCACTCGTGTCGACGCAGATCGCAGTGTTGAAGCCGCGCTCGTCGGTCGTGCGCTCATACAGCGACGCATGCACACAAATGTCGAACTCGCTCGCCAGCTCGCGCGCCAATGTGACGGTCGGCCCGGTCTCCACGTCCTCACCGAATGTGGCCAGCGCTGCCGGCACGTCGGCGTCGCTACAGAAGTAAGGCGACAGCGTCAGTTCCTGCAGTAACACGACCTGTGCGCCAGACTCGGCAGCGAGTTGCACGCCGCGGCGAACAACTTCAAGGTGCGCGATCGGGTCCGAGTTCCACGCGCACTGAACTGCTCCTACGCGCAGAACGGGCTGCGTCGACTCATCGATGCGAAACAAAGACGGCAGTGCGACGTCACGCTGAATGACTTCGAAGTCGGACACGGCTAGACGCCCAAGAAGCTGTCGAGACCGAGGGTCAGGCCTTTGTGATCGGCGATCTTTTTGCAGGCCAACAGCACGCCGGGCATGTAACTCGCGCGGTCATAGCTGTCTTGGCGGATTGTCAGTGTTTGGCCGGCGGCGCCGAGGATTACTTCTTGATGCGCGACCATGCCGCGCATGCGTACCGAGTGAACGTGGATGCCAGCGGGACCGGTACTGCCGCGTGCACCCGGATACGACTCGTGCGTGGTCGGGTCGGCCGCCCATTCCGATGATGCTGCGGCCATCCGCTGTGCCGTAGCAATCGCAGTGCCCGATGGTGCGTCGACCTTCGAGTCGTGATGCAGTTCGATGATCTCGGCCGTCTCGAAGTGCGGTGCGGCGAGCTCGGCGAAGCGCATCATCAGCACCGCGCTGATCGCGAAGTTGCTCGCGATCAGGCAATTGCTGCCGCTGAATGCAGTGCGGAACGTCGCGAAGTCGTCGTCGGTGAAGCCGGTGGTGCCCACCACTGCGTGCACGCCGTGCATCGCCAACCAAGGCAACGTCGTACGGGCAACGGCCGCGACCGTGAAGTCGACCACGACCTGGCAATCAGCGTCGGCCAGCGCCCGCAACTCTGGGTGGACATCAACACCGGCGGCGGACATTCCCGGAGTATTCGGATCGACGGCTGCGACCAAGTCCAGCCCGCTATCGGCCAAAACCGCGGCACAAACCGTGGAACCCATGCGCCCGCCGGCGCCGACAACGCCCACACGGATTTGGCTCATGGCGATGAACGTAGCCCCTCCGCGATGCGCTCGGTACATCGCTCGGCGACTTTCAACTCAACGATTTCGACCCGTCGCTAAGCGCTGGGACCGACCGTCACCACGATCGGTTTGGCGGCAAGCACATCGCTAATGACGGCGCGGGTCGCCGCCTGATCGACCGCCGCCCACCGTGCAACTTGTTCAGCGATCGGCCGCACCGCGCCCGTGGTGATGAGCTGGCCGCCGGTACGCGCCATCCGTGCGCCGGTGTCTTCCAGACCAAGTTCAAACGCACCGGTTAGGTAGCCAACTGCGATGTCGAGTTCCTCGTCGGTAATGCCTTCGGCAGCCAACTTCGCCAGCTCCCCGTGCATCAGTGCCACGACCTCGTCGCGATGCTGCGGTTGCGTACCGGCGTACAACTGGAAACCCCCGGTGTCTGCGTAGCACGAAACACCGGAATACACCGAGTACGCCAGGCCGCGCCGCTCGCGAATCTCTTCAAACAATCGGCTCGACAACCCCCCGCCGAGCACGTGATTCACTACGTCAAGTGCCTCGCGACGTGGATCGTTGCGCTGAAGCCCACGGCCGCCCATCACGATGTGCACCTGCTCGGTGTCGTCGTTGAGGTCCGCACCAGCGCCGGTTTGCAGCGGAGCGGTCCGGCTCGGTCGCACGCCACCGACAGCGACACCCGCGAATGCTTTCTCGATCGCTGCCAACATCTCGTCGTGCGGCAGCGGTCCGGCAGCAGCAACCACCATCGCTTCCGCGCGGTAGTGCTTGGCGAAGAACGAACGCACATCTTCTGGCGTGATCGCTTCCACGTGCTCGCGGTCGCCGGCAGGGTCGCGGCCAAGCGCGTGACCTTCATAGAGCGCCGCCGCGAAACGGCGATGCACCACGTCATCGGGCGTATCGTCGTCCATCGCCAGTTCTTCGAGAATCACTTGACGTTCGCCATTGACATCGTCGTCACGCAATGCAGGACGGGTCAGCACATCGCCGAGTAGCTCGATGCAGAAGTCGCTGTGGCGCGCTGGCAGACGGCAGTAGTAGCCGGTGGACTCCTTCGACGTGAAGGCGTTGAAGTCTCCGCCGCGACGGTCGACGCCACGCGCCAACTCTTGCGCTGAGCGCGTGTCGGTGCCCTTGAACAGCAAGTGCTCGAGGAAGTGGCTGACACCACTCAGCTCGTCGGGTTCGTCTCGCGATCCGACGCCGACCCAAACCCCGGCGGCCACCGACAGCGTGCCAGGCACGCGTTCGGTGGCCACCGTCAGGCCAGAGTCAAGTGTTGTAATCCGAAGATCTGTCACCGGTGACGGCGACGCGAACGGTCGCCATCGCCGCCGCGATCGTTGCTGGTGTTGCCACCGGCTTCGCCACCCGGGCCGAGGTCGCCGAGGTCGCCGGCTAGCTGCGCATCGAACGCATCGTCAAACGAAACGGCAACGCCGTCGGTCACCGGTGCCGGTGCGTTGCGACGGGGCTCACGATCACGATCGCGATCACCGCCACCACTCCCACCACCACGGCTGCCACCACGATCACCGCGGTCGCGCGGCGGACGATCACCACGGTCACGATCGCCGCCACCGCCGGCACTGGCCGTGCCTTCAGGGATCACCGGATTCCATGACTCGCCGGGGGTCAGGCTGACCTTGCCCTTTTCGTCGATCTCCTCGACGATGACTTCGATCTCTTGACCGAGGGTGAGCACATCTTCCACATTGTTCACGCGCTTGCCCTTGCCGAGCTTGCTGACATGCAGCAGGCCGTCGCGACCGGGCAGGATGTTGATGAAGGCACCGAACTTGGTGATGTTGACAACGCGGCCCTGGTAGGTCGCACCAACATCGGCCATCGGCGGCGACACGATCGCTTGAATGCGAGCACGTGCCTCTTCCATACGCCACGCCTCGACGGCGCCGATGGTGACGATGCCTTGCGCACCGTCGTCGTCGACGGCGATGTCGGCACCGGTCTCTTGCTGGATGGTGTTGATGACCTTGCCCTTGGGTCCGATGACCTCACCGATCTTGTCCATCGGAATGATCAGCGTGGTGATCTTCGGCGCGGTCGCCGCTACTTCCGGACGTGCCTTCGCGAGGCAGGCATCCATGTTGGCGAGAATCTGCGTGCGAGCTTCCTTAGCCTGGTTGAGCGCGGCGGCCAAGACGTCGGCGGGGATGCCTTCGATCTTGGTGTCGAGCTGCAACGCGGTGATGGAATCGGAGGTACCGGCGACCTTGAAGTCCATGTCGCCAAACGCATCTTCGGCACCGAGAATGTCGGTGAGCGTTGTGTACTTGCCTTCGGCGTACACGAGGCCCATCGCGATACCGGCGACCGATGCCTTCACCGGCACACCGGCGTCCATCAGTGCGAGCGAACCGCTGCACACTGCCGCCATGCTCGTGCTGCCGTTGCTGGCCAGCACTTCAGCAACGAGGCGAAGTGTGTAGTTGAACTCGTCCATCGCTGGCAGCACCGGCAACAGCGCACGGGCGGCGAGCGCACCGTGGCCGATCTCGCGACGCTTGGGCGTACCGACGCGGCCGGTTTCGCCGTTGGCCCACGGAGCCATGTTGTAGTGGAACAGGAAGTACTTGTGTGTCTCCGGACCGAGCGTGTCGAGCAGCTGATTCATACGCGGCATCGCCATCGTGACGACGTTCATTACTTGCGTTTCGCCACGCTGGAATAGGCCGGTGCCGTGCGCCGTCGGCAAGATGCCAACTTCGCTGGTAATCGGACGCAGGTCGCGTACACCGCGACCGTCGATGCGCTTGCCCTCTTCGACGATGCGCTTGCGGACCAACTTCTTGGTCAGGCTGCGCACAGCTTCTTTGACTTCACGCTCGCGGCCGACGAATGCCGCACCCTCGCCGCACAGCTGGCCGATTGCATCGGCAGCTGCGGCGTCGGTGGCGGCGTTGCGCTCGGCCTTGCCTGCAATGGCAATCGCTTTGCCGATTGCCGGCGTGCAGATGCCTTCAACAGCGGTGAATACTTCCGGCTCATAGTCAAGGGAGACTGAATACTCCATCTGCACGATCGGCCCGTGGGTGGCGATGACGCTGGCCACCAACTGGCGCTGCAGCTTGATGCTGTCTTTGATCCACACCTTGCTGGCTTCGAGGCCACGAGCCAACGCGGCTTCGTCGACCTTCGGGGCGCCGTCGGCGTAGTACTTGAAGCTCTTGGCTGTGCCGCCAGCTTCCACCATCATGATCGCAACGTCGCCGTTGTCGAGCTGACGACCGGCCACAACGAGTTCGAAGGTGCTTTCGACACCCTCGGCGTAGGTCGGGTGCGGAATCCACTCGCCCGCTTGCGTGTGCGCAACGCGCACGGCACCGATCGGACCATCGAACGGAATGCCGCTGATCATCAACGACGCCGAAGCTGCGTTGATTGCGAGCACGTCGTGCGGGTTCTCCATGTCGGCGCCAACAATGGTGAGCACGACCTGGGTTTCGTTGCGGAAGCCGTCGGGGAACGCAGGCCGTAGCGGGCGGTCGGTCAGACGGCAGGTGAGGATTGCATCCTCGGTGGGCCGACCCTCGCGGCGGAAGAACGAACCGGGGATCTTGCCCGCGGCGTAAGCACGCTCTTCAACGTCGATGGTCAGCGGGAAGAAGTCCGTACCCGGACGAACATCTTTGGCCGCATTGGCGGTGGCCAACACGGTGGTCCGTCCCAAACTCGCGACAACGGCGCCTTGGCTTTGTTGGGCCAACTTGCCCGTCTCGAAGGACAGAGTCTTTGGGGTAGCAGTCTTCTCGGTACCAGTAATGGCACCGGATACTCGAATGGCGTCAGCCATGGCGAGCTCCTTTCACACACCACGCGTCAAACGACGACGGGTGTTATTGGAGCGGAAGCCGGTTCCCAGTCGTCAATGTCGACGGCTGCAACTCGAAATGAGGAGCCTCGACACTCGCGACTGACAACCGATCAAGTGAGTCCGCTCGGTTGATATGTCTTGTCCAGGCTACCAGGGCGGCAGGACGTTCAGGTGGAAGGCTTAACGGACGGGTAGTTAACGACGGAGACCGTTGGTCTGCACGATCTTGCGGTAGCGCTCGACGTCGATGCCACGCACATAATCAAGCATGCGGCGACGCTGGCCAACAAGGCGCAGCAGACCGCGGCGACTGTGGTGATCCTTGACGTGGGTCTTGAAGTGCTCGGTGAGGTGGTTGATGCGTGCGGTCTGCAGCGCGATCTGTACCTCAGGCGAGCCCGTGTCGGTGGGGCTCAGCTTGTGAGCGTCGACCACTACGGACTTATCCATTGCGTGCTTGGTCATTGCTATGCCTTCCGGTCAGGCCTTCGAAGTGAAGGACGCCAACGACATCGCCGCTGGCATCGCACCGGAGGTAAGGCCCCAGTGGACCCAACAATCCTAGCGGCGCCAGACCGAGAGTCCGCCATGCGATCGTCCTTGAGCGGGTGACTCCGTACACTCGGCTTTGATGAGCAATGTCGCACTGGGCGGTCTCAACAAGTCATTCGGCGAACTGGCGGTTCTCGACAACATCTCGTTAGAGATCGAATCCGGGTCGTTCGTCAGCTTCATCGGGCCGTCGGGCTGCGGCAAGACCACCCTCGTGCGGGTCGTGGCTGGCCTCGAGACAGCAAGCTCTGGTTCCGTCCTCGTTGATGGTGCTCCCCCGGCAGTGGCTCGTTCGCACAAGCGTGTTGGCCTGGTGCCGCAGCAGCCTGGATTACTCCCCTGGCGAACGGTGCGCGCGAATGCGCACCTGTTGCTCGACGTCAACCGCGCCGCCAATCCACCGGATGCGGCGAACCCGAACACCCTGTTACGCGAGGTCGGCCTTGGTGACTTCATGGAGGCCTACCCGCACGAGCTTTCCGGTGGGATGCAGCAGCGTGTGGCGCTGGTGCGCGCGCTCTCATTGCACGCTCCGCTGTTGGTAATGGACGAACCATTCGCCGCACTTGACGAAATCACGCGCTCGGAGATGCGGTCGCTGCTGAATCAGTTGGTGGAGGGGCGGGGCGTAACGGTGCTGTTCGTCACGCACAACATCTCCGAGGCGATTGCACTCAGCGACCGCGTCATCGTGTGCTCGCCACGACCTGCGCGCATTGTGGCCGACATCAAGGTCGATCTGCCCCGCCCGCGCGCCCGCGACATCGATGACGAGCCGCGCTTTGTTGAGCTGTGCGCCGATGTTCGCCACGCGCTACACGGAGCGATGCGGCCATGAAGCGCCACTCAATCGCGCCGCTGGCGGGCATCGTGATCTTCATTGGCCTGTGGGAGGGATTCGTGCGTGTCTTTCACGTGCGCAAGTTCGTTCTGCGGGCGCCATCGTCGGCGGTGAACTACTTGTGGAAGTTTCGCACCGATTATCTCGAAGCCGCATGGGTGACCGTGCAGCACTCAATGATCGGACTGCTCCTCGCGCTGCTGATTGCGATCGTCATCGGCGCGCTGCTTGCGAGCAATCGCTTCGCCGAACGCGCCACGCAACCAATTCTCGTGCTGGTACAGGTCGTTCCGTGGATCGCTTACGTCAGCTCGGTCGTTCTGTGGCTGGGCTCGGGCACGGCGCCAGCCCTGTTCATGGTCACGTTGGTCTGTCTGCCCGCATTCGTCTTCGCAACTGTCGACGGGCTGCGCAGCGTCGAACCCGCGACCTTGGAGCTGATGTCGTCGGTCAATGCCTCGCGTCGTGAGGTCCTATGGCGCGTGCGCCTGCCTTCGGCAGCGCCAACCCTGTTCACGACGGCGCGCTTCAACGTCGGGCTCGCGCTCGCGATCGCGTATTACGTGGAGGGCGCCAACTTCGCCAAAGAAGGAATCGGGGCTATCGGCAGGTCCGCTGCCTCCTCCAGCGACCGTTTCGCTGCTGATCGCCTATGGGCCGCCGTGTTCTCAATCGCAGTGGTCGGCATCAGCGCTCTGCTCCTACTCTCGCTTCTCGAACGCAGCGTCTTGCATTGGCACGCTGCGCAAAGGACGGAACGACCATGACATCCGAAGAGGCGACAGCCAGTCTCAGCGTGTTGCGCGCCCGCATCGATCAACTTGACGCAGCGCTGATCGCGATCGTTGCCGAACGCCTCGCCGCCTGTCGCGAAGTTGCCGCCGTGAAAGAAGGCTTCGACACGCCGGTCATTCAACCCGATCGCGTTCGCGATGTCGTCACGTCTCGCCGGCATCAGGCAATTCAAGCCGGCGTCGACCCCGACTTCGCCGAGCAGCTGTTTCGCGTGCTGCTCACCGAAACGCACCGCATCGAGGTCGCTCGCCAACGCCACGACCAAGCGCCCGACAAGCAGGCAGCCGAGGCCGACCGCGGCGGACTCGATACCGTCGCCAGTCGTGTCGACCATGTCGTGCTGGCAGTTCACGACCTGGCTGCAGCGACCTCGTCGATGTGCGATCGCTTCGGCTTTCACGAGGTAACACTCGCTGACCCGCGCCCAGGCGTCGCTGCCGTCGCCGTCGGTGGTGTGACTTTCGTCCTAGTCGGGCCGGAAGCGTCGCCTGCCGTCGCGCGTTATCTCACACAACGCGGGCCAGGTGTACAACATGTCGCCATCGAAGTGCTTGACGCTGGCTATGCGCGTGCCTGCCTGGTAGATGGCGGTGCGCCGTTGCTCACCGAAGTGGCAGTGGATGCCGATGGGCACGAACAATTCTTCGCGGCCAACGACCCGGCGAGCGGTGTCCAACTCGGTTTCATCTCGCGCACAGGGCACAGAGTTGGTGTCGGAACTGCGAACGTCGTGCAGTTGTTCGACGCCCTCGCGCCCTAAGCTCACCGGGTGGCTCGCCGATCTCCCTTAATAGTCGCTCTCGCCGCTCTTACGCTTGTCGTTTCATGTAGCGGCGACGACACGACGATCGGCACCCCGCAAGGCTCTCACGGTGGCAGCACCGACGACTCGTTGGTCGGCGACTCGGTTCCACCGAACCTCGACGTGCACGCCGACAAACCGTTCCCAGCCGAACGCTGCGACGCCAACCGCGAGGCTGGCACGATCACCTATCTCTCTGGCTTCGACTTCACCGCCAGCGCCAGCATTCTCGATGTTCAGGTCGCCGCGGCGAAGGGCTACTACGAGGACTTGTGCCTCGACGTTGAGTTGAAGCCCAGCTTCTCGGTCGACAACTACCCGCTGATCGCCGCCGACGACGCGCAGTTCGCGTCGGCCGGTTCCTTCAGTGAGGTCGTCGACTTCGCTGGCGCCAACGACGCCGGTTTCGTCGCACTGTCGGTCGAGGGTCGCACTGGCATCGATGCGCTCATCACCAAGGACGGCGCAGTCCCGATGATCGATGACGTTCAGGGGACGAAGATCGGTGTCAAGGGCGCCATCACTCCGTCGGTGCGGGCGATGCTCGCCAAGGCCGGGCTCGTGCTCGATGTCGACTACGAGACAGTGCTGCTCGACGGATTCGATCCGATGGTGCACATCGAGGTTCCCGGCATCGTCGGTTTCCCTGGCTACAAGAGCAACGAGCCGGGCCGACTGACAACCAACGGCGTGCCGTTCAAGTTGTACGACCCGAGTGACTACGACATTCCCGGCAGCTTCGGGGTGTTGTACACCAACCTCACGTTCCTGCAGGAACACCCGACCGCGGCACAGGACTTCATGCGCGCGACGATGCGCGGCCTGGCCGATGCAATCGCCGACCCTGATGCGGCTGTCCAGATCGCAGTCGACAACATCAACGCGAACGGCAACGCCGTATTCGTCACCCCAGAGGGCGAAGCCGCACGCTGGGCCGTCGAGTCGGCGTTAGTTGTGCAGGGCGTGACACCCAGCGCTCCCCTCGGCTTGCCGCTCGTCGACGAGCTGCTCAACGAAGTCACGGTCTATGCCCAGAGCGGATTGTTCGGTGGCGAGGTGCCATTGATCGACACGCTTGTTGATGTCTCGGTGCTCGCGGGCGTCTACGACAGCGACGGCAATCTCATCTGGCCCGCGGGCTAAGGCGTAGCTAGCGCGCCAGCGCGGCGCGCGCGTGGTCGACGTCGTTCTTCAGCTGGCTGATCAACGCATCGACGCCATCGAACTTGCGCTCGCTGCGCAGGAAGTTCTGGAACTGAACGCGGGCGGGTTCGCCGTACAGGTCGTCGTCGAAGTCGAGCAGGTGTGCCTCGAGCACCGATTGATCGGCATGCTCAAAGAAGGTTGGGCGACGACCGCGGTTGATCGCGCACTGATGCCTGCTGCCATCGGGACGGAAGTACCAACCGGCGTACACGCCGTCGGCAGGCAGGCAGATCACGTTGGGCACGTGCACGTTGGCGGTCGGGAAGCCAAGCTGACGACCACGTTGATCGCCTTGCACGACAACACCGCGAGCTTCGAACGCACGACCGAGCAAGCCAGCCGCCAGTTCCACCTGGCCGCCGGCGAGAGCGCGACGAATCGCTGTCGAGCTGATCGGCTCGTCGGGTCCGTCGCTGCGCTGCACCAGCGGCAGCGGCTGAACCTCGAAGCCTTCGCGGGCGCCGAGTTCTCGCAACGTACTGACGTTGCCGCGCCGGTCGCGACCGAAATGAAAGTCGTCGCCGACCACAACGATGGAGGTCGCGAGGCAGTCCACTAGCACCCGCTGTGCGAAGACCAGCGGATCTTCGCGCGACTGTTCTTCGTCGAAGCGCACGACGACCGTTGCATCGACGCCGGTCGCGGCCAGCAATTCGAGCTTCTGGTCTAAGTCGGTGAGCAGCAGCGGCGCGCTCTCCGGTCGCACAACCGAGGCCGGATGACGATCGAAGGTAACGACCGCCGAGCGAGCACCGGTCGCCTGCGCCAAATGGCGCACGTCGGCGACAACTGCTTGGTGACCAAGGTGCACGCCGTCGTAGGCGCCGATCGTGATAATTGTGCGTTCACCGGGCCACGGCGAAACACTGAGATCGGTGACGATGCGCACACCAAAAGGCTACAAGGGCAGCACCACCGACGGCTTTACTCGCTCGCCGTCGACTGCCTCGTACATCGCCAGTAACTCGCCGTCGGGGCCAAGGACCGCCCAGGGTCCCTCGCCGGCGGCGCCGCACTCACTGCGCGCAAGCACTCGCCCATTGCGCACCATTGCAGCTAACGCCTCCGACACGGTGACGCTCGCATAGTCGCGAACGGCTTGTGGCAGCGTGAGTAGTTCCACCTCGTCCGGCCCGGCCGCCTCGTCCGCGCGGAAGCTGCCGACCGCAACGCGACGAAGTCCGCGCAGGTGTGCACCGCCGCCGCATAGGCGGCCGAGGTCGTCGGCGAGCGTTCGTATGTAGGTGCCCTTCGAGCACTGCACTTCGATTTCGTAGACGAGTGGGTCTGCGGTCGTCGCAACGTCGAAGCGGTGAATCACGACTGGCCGCGGCGCGCGTTCAACCTCAAGGCCCTCGCGTGCTAGCTCGTACAGCTTGCGACCATCGATCTTGATCGCGCTGACCATTGGCGGAATCTGCTTGATCGCCCCGGTGAGGTGCTGCACGACGATCTCGCGTACCTGTGCCTCACGGAGGTCGCTCATGTTGAAGGTGCCGGTCACGACACCGGTGCTATCGAGTGAGTCGGTTGTTGTGCCGAACACCACCTGACCTGAATATGTCTTGCCCAGGTCGGTGAGGAAGCGCAGCAAACGTGTGGCGCGCCCAACGCCAACCAACAGCACTCCGGTCGCATCGGGGTCGAGCGTTCCGGCGTGGCCAACCTGGCGCTCGTTGAACCGGCGGCGCAGCATTGCAACCACATCGTGGCTGGTGACTCCCGCTGGCTTATCGACAACCGCCAGGCCGTGCGTAGATGGCGGCCGTCGACGCGCCATCACTCGTCTTCTGGGGCTGCGTCGTCAGGAGCTACGGGTCGTTCGGGCAGCGTCGCCTTGTCGTGCAGGATGCGCTCGATGCGCTCGGCAGCGCGAATCGAGTCGTCGGGTTTAAAGCTGAGGATCGGCGTCTTCTTCGCCCGTACCTGCCGACCGACCGACGCCTGAATGCGCACCCGGTACTCGCCGAGCGCGGCGAGAATCTCGGCATCGCCTTCCTCGCCGACAAGCGAGTCAAAGAATACAATGGCGCGGTTCATCTCCGAGTCGACATCGATCGAAGTGACGGTGACCAGCGACAGTCGCTCGTCGTCAATTCGGGTCAGTTCTTCCGCGATTACTTCACGTAACGATTCGCTGAGGCGCGCCGTACGCGGATAGCGGTGAGTAGATGGCGCCGATGGCCGGCGAGGCTTGGTCACGACACGACCTCCTAGAGGGTTTTGGCTAGTTGAAGTTCAGCGGCGCGCGATTGGAACGCTTTAGCTCGGACATGCCAGGCGATGTGGCGATGACTTCGACCGCATCCCACAATCGAAGTGCATCCTCACCGCGCGGGATCGACGAGATGACGGGTCCGAAGAAGCTGCCCTCGTTGGCCTGGCCGGGACGGAACGTGATGATCGGTGTTCCGACGTCGGGGCCGGTACGACTGAGCGCAAGTTCCGTGTCTTGGCGGATGTAGGCATCGTGTGATTCGTCGTGCACATGTGATGCATAGTCGGTCGGCAGGTCGGCAGCCTTCAGAATTTCGATCATGTAGGCAACGGGGTCGACATTGATCTTCGGTTCGCGAGGGTGAGCGTGTATCGAGTCGCCGAGCGCCGTATAGAACGCATCCACGCCAGCGTTGCCGTGTTGGATGCGCACCTCGTCACTGACGCGATGTGAGTACAGGCCCGCCATGTGGCCATCACTGAAACGAGTGGCATACGCGCCGTCCGTCGTGCCCTCGTTGATCATCTTCAGCGAGATGAAACGCCATTCGACTTCGTAGTCGCGCAGCTTCTGGACCTCGGTCACCCATCGCGACGTCACCCAGCAAAACGGGCACACCGCGTCAAAGAAGAACTCGAGATCGGCCATGCCCGCAGGCTACCGACGCACCTGCCCGTTCCTAGAGGGCTAGACCCGGGCGATTTCGCGTTCTTCGAACGTCTCGATGATGTCGCCGGGCTTGAGGTCCTGGAAGTCGCTGAGACCAATGCCACATTCGAACCCTTCGCGGACCTCGCGGGCATCGTCTTTGAAGCGCTTCAGCGAGGTGATGGCACCCTTCCAAATGATCGTGCCCTCGCGCAGGAAGCGAACCTTAGAGCCACGAGTGATCTGACCGTTCGTCACCAAGCAACCCGCAATTGCGCCCAACTTCGGCACACGGAAGATCTCGCGCACCTCGGCTTCGCCAGTGACCACTTCTTCGAACTCGGGAGCAAGCATTCCGATCATTGCTCGCCCAATGTCTTCGAGCAGCTTGTAGATGATTTCGTAGGTGCGAATCTCGACGCCCTCAGAGCTGGCGAGTTCGCGTGCCTTGCGATCCGGGCGCACGTTGAAACCGATCAGCGTCGCATTGGTCGTTGCAGCCAAGCTGATGTCGTTCTCGTTGATTGCACCAACGGCACGATGCACGAAGGCCAGCTTCACTTCATCGCGCTCGAGCTTGCGCAGCGACTCGGAGACGGCTTCCAACGAACCCTGCACATCGGCCTTCAACACGATGTTCAGCGTGGCGACTTCGCCAGACTGAATCTGGTTGAAGATGTCTTCCAGTTTCACGCCGGTGTGCACGCGGGCATCGCCGCGCTGTGCCTTCAGGCGATAGCGCTGCTCGCGTGCCTCGGCGACGGTGCGGGCAGTCTTCTCGGTGTCGGCGCTGCGGAACTCGTCGCCTGCGTTCGGCACACTTTGTAGACCGAGCACCTGCACCGGGGTGCTGGGGCCAGCGACCTTCACCTGATTGCCCTTGTCGTCGATCATGGCGCGCACACGTCCCCACGAACCGCCAGCGACAATTGCGTCGCCAACCTTGAGTTCACCCTTGTCGACGAGGACCGTGGCAACTGGGCCGCGACCGGTGTCGAGGTTTGCTTCGAGCACGACGCCCTTGGCGCGACCCGATGGGTTAGCGGTCAACTCCTCAACCGCAGCAACTGCTGCAAGTTGTTCAAGCAAATCGTCGACGCCCAGGTTCTGCGAAGCCGACATCTCTACGACGATCGTGTCGCCGCCCCAGGCTTCGGGAACGAGCTCTTGCTCGCTGAGCTGCGATAGCACGCGCTGCACGTCGGCGTTCTCTTTGTCGATCTTGTTGAGTGCGACCACGATCGGCACGTCGGCGGCGCGGGCGTGGTTGATGGCTTCGATCGTTTGTGGCATGACACCGTCGTCGGCAGCGACCATCAGCACCACAATGTCGGTCACCTGTGCACCACGAGCGCGCATCTTGGTGAACGCCGCGTGGCCAGGGGTATCGAGGAACGTGATCTTTCCGCCGTTGACATCGACCATGTAGGCGCCGATGTGCTGCGTGATACCGCCGGCCTCGCCAGCGACAACATTGGCGTTGCGAATCTTGTCGAGCAGCGTGGTCTTGCCGTGGTCGACGTGGCCCATGATGGTGATCACCGGTGCGCGCGGCACTTGCAGCGCCTCGTCGTCGTCGTCGCTGTCGTCAAACAACGCTTGCAGTTCCAGTTCCTCTTGCTGACCGGGCTCGACCAGCAATAGGTCCGCGCCGACTTCCAGTGCGAACAATTCCATCTGCTCGTCACTGAGCGTCATGGTCGCCGTGACCATCTCGCCGTTCTGCAGCAGGAAGCGGATCACGTCGGCTGCCGTACGGTTCAGCTTGGGAGCGAACTCCTGCGCCGACACGCCGCGCTCGACGATGATCGTGCCGTCGGGAACGGGGGCGTTCGTGGCGGTGTAGCTGCTGTTGTAGTTCGGCTGCATCTCGTCGAAATCGCGACGACGACGTGCACGGCTCTTCTTGCGTGGCGCGCGGCGTTGCCCATTCGGGCGACCGCCAGGACCGCCCGGGCCGCCACCGGGGCCACCCGGGCGAGCGCCACCGGGACCACCGGGACGTGCACCACCGGGACCACCGGCACCACCGGGTCCAGGACGCGGACCGCCGAAGCCACCGGGTCGTGCACCTGCGGGGCCGCCGGTGCGCGGCGGGTAGCCACCCGGGCGAGGCCCGCCGGGGGACGACGGACGCGAGGGACCGGTTGCACCTGGGCCTCCGGGCCCACCGGGGCGAGCGGTGTAGCCGCCACCGGGGCGCGGGCCGCTTGTTGTCGGTCCGCCGGTCGGGCGCGGCGAACTGCTGCGCAATCCGCCAGGCGGGGGCGGAATCGCCTTGCCGCTGGCCGAAAGGGCGCGGCCACCAGGGGGCGGCGGTGGAATCGGGCGACCGGAAGCAGAAGTCGGTCGAGCAGGCGGGGCAGCCGGACGAACGGGCGGCGCGCTAGCGGCGGTCGGGGCGGGTGCGGTCGGGGCGGGTGCGGTCGGTGCAAGTGCGGTCGGTGCGGGTGCGATCGGTCGGGGCACAGCGGGTGCGGGTGCGGTCGGTCGGGGCACAGCGACGGCAGCGACAGCAGGCGCTGGCGGGCGAGCCGGTTCGGCCGCAGGCTGACGGCTGCTGGTGATGCGCGAATGCGGGGCGGGAGCTGCCGGTTCGGGCTGTTGCTTGTCGTCAACCACCGGTGCTTCTGCGATCGGTGTCTCGGCCACTGCCGTGGGCGCGGGCGCGGGCGCATCATCGGACGCGGCCTTGGCGGCGGCAGCCTTCTTCGGGGCCGCTGCTTTTTTTGGCGCAGCGGCCTTCTTGGTCGCAGGCTTCGGCTCGGCTGCACCAGGTTCCTTTGGCGCTGCTGCCTTCTTGGCGGCGGCCTTCACCGGCTTGGGCTCTTCCGGCTGCTCGGGTCGGGTCAGGCCATCTTTCTCCGCGCGCCGACGCAGACGGTCGCCTTGCGCTTCGATGAGTGTGGATGAGTGACTTTTCACTCCCACACCCATTCGCTCGCAGAGCGCCATCATCTCAGCATTCGTCATTCCGAGCTGCTTCGCTAGCTCGTGTACGCGCAGATTCTTCGCCAAAACTCGGGTCAGCCTTTCCTTGGCGTCGAGCCACCGGGAGCGTTCCCGACAACCGACGATTCTTTCATGTCTGCATAGAACGCAGCGCGCAGCGAGTCGCCGAGCGTCACGAGAACGTCGGTTGGCACCGACTGTTTCCACGACCTATCGAACGCCTTGCGTTGAACCGCCGTCTGGTAACAGTTGATCGAGCACAGCCATGCGCCGCGGCCCGCCGCTACGCGGCTGACGTGAGCACCTTGCTGACTGATGGTGCAGCGCACGAGTTCATCTTGCGGCCGCGACTGGCGGCAACCAATGCACGTGCGCTGGGGTGCGGCGATTCGAGTGCTAGGCGTGGTCACCACCCGCCTCGGTAGTCGGCTCTTCTGCGACGGCAGCATCAACGACATCGGCTTCTGCGACGGTCGCTTCAACAGCGTCGGCAACGCCACTTTCAGTGCCATCTTCAACGACCGCCTCGGCAGCTGCTGCCTGCTCGTTCCACTGCGCTTGCGTGAGGATGGTTCCGTCGGCGGCGTGCCACTCGACTTCACCGGTCTCCGCGTTGGGCACCCACTCGCCCTCTTCGTAGTCGGCGTCGTCAAGACCATCGACCGGTTCTGTCTCGCCCCGAATGTCGATGCGCACGCCCGTGAGGCGCGCGGCGAGTCGAGCATTCTGACCTTCCTTACCAATGGCAAGGCTGAGCTGATTATCGGGCACGATCACGTCGGCCTGCGTGACATCGTCGCTGATGATGACAGCGGTGACGCGCGCTGGCGACAGCGCCTTGGCGACGAAGTCGGCGAGGTCTTCGCTGAAAGGAACGATATCGATCTTCTCGCCGCGCAGTTCGTTGACGACCATGCGCACGCGACCGCCACGAGCACCGACACAGGCGCCGACGGGGTCGACGTTGTGATCGTTGGACCACACAGCGATCTTCGTGCGGTGGCCAGGCTCGCGGGCGCAACCCTTGATCTCGACGATGCCGTCGGCGATTTCGGGAACTTCCAGCTCGAACAGTCGCTTGATGAGACCCGGATGAGTGCGGCTGACGACGATCTGCGGACCCTTGGCTGTCTTGCGCACTTCAACGATGTAGGCCTTCACGCGATCGCCAGGAACCGGACGTTCGAATGGAACTTGCTCTGCCTTGGGCAGCAAGCTCTCGACGCGACCAAGGTCGAGCAACGTGTAGCGATCGTCGGCCTGCTGGATGATGCCAGTGACGATGTCGCCTTCGCGGTTCGCGTATTCCTCGAACTTGCGATCGCGCTCGGCTTCGCGAATTTTCTGGCTCATCACCTGACGGAAAGTCTGCGCGGCGATGCGGCCGAGCTCTTCCTTCTTGGGCGTGTCGTCGCGCTCGTTGACCCAGTTGCCGTCGTCATCGATGTCGAACGCGATGAACGTGAACTCGAACGTGTCGGGGTTCACGTGCACTTCGACTTCGGCTGCGGCGCCGGGGCGACGCTTGTAGGCGAGCGCGAGCGCGTCGACGAGCACCTGCAACAGAGTGTCGACCGAGATGTTCTTCTCGTTAGCCAACATCTTGATGGCTTCTGACATGTCGAGGGTGCTCACCGTGCCTGCTCCTTATTGTTGGCGGGACTTGCAGTTTGAAGACCGGTCCGCTCCGCTTTCTCCTCGCGCCGCGTGCGGCTCGTCGCTGGCGCTTCCCTCGCCGCCTTGGATGACGTCGTCTTGGGGTTGGAGGCCTTCGGTGCCTTGCCCGGCTTCGGGCTGGGACCCCACGTGAAGACCGTGCGAGCACGATCGATTTGGTCGTATTGCACAGTGCGCTCGTCGGCGCCATCCTCGGGGCGAATGGTTGCGCTGTGCTCGTCGGCGGCGGTCAGCACGCCCTGCACGCGGCGATCTGCGTTGGTGGTGTCGCGCAGACGCAGAGCCACGACTTTGCCCAGTTCGCGCTGAAAGTGCGCGGGTGTGCGCAGCGTGCGCTCGAGGCCCGGGCTAGTGACTTCCAGGGTGTAGTGACCCGGCACGGGGTCGTGATGGTCGAACTCGCGTCCGATCAGGCGGGTCGCCAGCGCAATCGTGTCGAGGTCGACTCCGGCCGCACTGCCGACCGGTGTGTCGACCGTGACGCGCAGCGTGCCGCCGCGGAATTCAAGGTCGTAGAGGTCGAGTTGGAGGTCGCCAACGATGGGCGCAACCAGGGCGCGAACCTTGTCGAGCGACTGTGTCTCACTCATCGTTGTGACCTCCTTTCGTCTTGCGTTGTGGCCCTCCAGTAACGAAAACTGGGCCCTTTCAGTAAAGAAGGCGTGGGCCACGAGAGCCCACGCCTTTAGTTCCTTGAACTTCAAAGACGCTCAAAGTATAGCGCCTGGCCAGTAGTCTGCGGCCTGCCCTATTGCCCGGCGCGGCTTGTGCCACGGGGCGCGAATGCAACCCCTGAAAGTCCGCCCAAAACCGACTACGAGGTGCCCCTTGTTACGAATGTCGACGCTGTTCCTGCGCACGCTGCGCGAGGATCCCGCCGACGCGGAAGTGGCTAGTCATCGCTTGCTCGTTCGCGGCGGTTACATCCGGCGCGCGGCACCCGGTGGCTTCACATGGCTGCCCCTGGGGTGGATCGTTTTTCGCAACGTCGAGCGCGTCATCCGCGAGGAAATGAACCGGGAAGGGTTCCAGGAAGTGCACTTCCCGGCACTGCTCCCCCGCGAGCCCTACGAGGCCAGCGGGCGCTGGACTGACTACGGCGACAACCTGTTCCGCTTGAAGGATCGCCGCGGCGCCGACATGCTGTTGGCGCCGACCCATGAAGAAATGTTCACGCTGCTAGTGAAGGACTTGTACAGCAGCTACAAGGACTTGCCGCTGGTGATCTACCAAATCCAGAACAAGTTCCGCGACGAAGCGCGGCCGCGTGCGGGCCTGCTGCGCTGTCGCGAGTTCACGATGAAGGACTCGTACAGCTTCGACATCGACGAGGTCGGCCTCGAGGCGAGCTACCAGAAGCATCGTGTCGCGTATCAGCGCACGTTCGAGCGATTGGGCATGCCGTACGTAATCGTCTCCGCGATGAGCGGTGCGATGGGTGGTTCGGCAAGCGAGGAGTTTCTCGCACCCATGTCGGTCGGGGAAGACACGTACGTGCGGTGCTCGAGTTGCGACTACGCAGCAAACACCGAGGCCGTGCGCGTCGCCGCGCCGGCTGCGTTACCGCTCGACGGTCCTGCCGCCGAAGTTGTCGATACGCCCGACACGCCGACCATCCAGACACTTGTCGACTTGTTCAACGCGCGCGCCGATTTGCGTCGTCCCGATCGCGATTGGACTGCGGCCGACACGTTGAAGAACCTGGTCGTGAAGCTGAAGCACCCAGACGGCACGATCAGCGCGTTGGCGATTGGTGTGCCCGGCGATCGCGAGGTCGACATGAAGCGCCTCGAAGCGCAGGTCGCACCCGCCGAGATCGAACCGTTCAGCGAGGAAGACTTCGCCAAGAACCCGCACCTCGCAAAGGGCTACATCGGGCCTGGCGCGCTTGGAGAGGACAGGCCCGCTGGCATTCGTTTCGTTGTCGATCCGCGCATCGTGACCGGCACACGCTGGATCACCGGGGCCGACAAGCCGGGTCGCCACGTGAAGGACCTGATGATGGGCCGCGACTTCACGCCCGACGGGCTGATCGAAGCCGCCGAAGTACATGCTGGCGATCCGTGCCCGAATTGTGGCGAGGCGTTGGAGATCGCGCGCGGCGTCGAGATTGGCCACATCTTCCAACTCGGCCGCAAATACGCCGAGGCGTTGGGCCTGACAGTGCTCGACGAGAACGGTAAGACGCGAGTCGTCACGATGGGGTCCTACGGCATCGGCGTTTCACGCGCGGTTGCCGCAGTCGCCGAGCTGAATCACGACGATAAGGGACTGATCTGGCCGCGCGAGATCTCGCCCGCCGACGTGCACATCGTCGCGACTGGCAAGGCAACCGATCCGCAGTTGGCCGCGGCCGAGAAGTTGGCGATCGAGTGCGAGGCTGCAGGCCTACGTGTGATGTTCGACGATCGCGTCGGCGTATCGCCAGGCGTGAAGTTCAACGATGCGGAACTGCTCGGCGTGCCGACCATCGTCATTGTCGGTCGCGGTCTCGTTGATGGGGTTGTGGAACTCAAGGACCGTCGCACCGGCGAACGCGAAGACGTCGCGCTCGCCGATGTGGTCGCGCGAATTCGCTAGGGGTTAGAACTCGCTAACCGGTATCACCGGGTCGCCAGCGGGAACAGTCGCCCCAGAGTTGACGAACCAAGCACCGTCGAGCACAACGAGGAAGCTCTGCGCGAAGTTGGTTGGGCAACACTTGGGATCGCCTTCGGCCTCGACTCCCGACCAGACCTCGACGCCGATTCCCGGGCGCAGGACGGCCACGCCGCTGAGGCCAGTGGGGTGCACGGCCACCACCCGCGGGTTGCCCGAGCGGACGTCCACCACAGCGACGGCGAGCTTTTTGCTGGCACCGGCGATCCGAACGCCCGACACCAGTTCGTCGCTCGGGCCAGAGTCGGTGTTGCCAGTCAGAATTGTGATGTCGCTCCACTGACCCAGTGTCGACTCCCGCATGCGCAAGGCGGGCACCCAAGTGACTTTCGACCCTGGCAGTCGCTCGCACATCGTTGTGTCATAGCTCTATGAAAGTGCTGCTCATTGAGTCATCGACAAACCAGGCAAGCGACCTCAGCAAGCAACTCGCGGCCGAAGGTCACGAAGTAGTCCGTTGCGCTGACGAGCATGGCGGCGCATGTCGAGGTGTCGAGCATCATGCCGAGTGCCCGCTCGAGCAGAGTGTCGACCTCGCGATCCTCACCCGCGAACCCAACTCGCCGCGCACGCTTGCCGAGATGGGATCCGTCTGCGCTAGTCGCCACCGCGTGCCGCTCGTCGTGGTCGACCCACAACAACTCGACGACGAACTCCCCAATGCGACCGTTGCAGCCGCCGTCGCCAACCGCTCAGTCGAGGCTGGCTATGCGGCCGCTGTACGCAAAGAACTGTCGCACCTGCCGACCGTTGTTGACGTGCGGCGCCTTCACGACAACGTGCGAGTGCACGTGCAGATACCGGCCAGCCAAGACACCCCTGCGGCTCGGTCGGCTGCGGCCGACCGAGCGCGCTTCGCCGTTCGAACCCACGATCCTTTTGTGCGGTCCATCGACGTATCGGTCGCGTGTTTTCCGGACAGCCAGGACTCGAGCTTCAGCTGAACTTCGCCAATCCTTGATCGATTACTGCTCGATCGCCGACCGACGTCGTGAACACCGCTTGGCCATCGGCGATACGCCAGATACGGACGGTCAGCGCATCGCCGGGCATGACGGGCGACGTGAAACGAGCGTCCATCGCATGAAAGCGCGCCACGTCGTTGCCGGCGAGTTCTGCCAACAACGCGCGACCGGTGAAACCGTACGAGCACAATCCGTGAAGGATCGGTCGATCGAAACCGCCGAGCGCAGCGAACGATGGGTCGGTATGCAGTGGGTTGCGATCACCAGAAAGGCGATAGAGGAATGCTTGATCGGGCGACGTCTGCAATGTCACTTCGTGATCGGGGGCGCGATCGGGGGGTTCGTTTTGCGGGCCGCTGGGGCCACGGTCGCCACCCCATCCGCCCTCACCGCGGATGAACACTGCTGAACGCGTGCTCCACAGCGGTTCGCCCGAGAACATCTTCACGTCGCTCTCGATGACGACGATCGCCGCCTTGCCTTTGTCGTACATCGCGGCGACACGATCTTGCGCGGTGGCGGTCGCTTCGACCGGAATAGGCCGATGCAAGGTGATCGCTTGCGAACCGTGCACGAGCATTGCCCAGTTGAAAGTGCCAATCTTGCTCAGCGCACTCGCTCCCGTCGACGGCGTACCCGAACCGGCAACCACTGCGAACGTCGGGTAGACGACCTGGGTCGTGTCTTTCGTATTCTCGGTGCAGAACTGCAAGTCGTTGTGCGCGGCGCCGATGCCAACCGCGTACAGCAACGCGTCCTTCGAATTCCACGAGATCTCGCGTGGGTCGCCGAGCGCGCCCACCGCTTCAGGGTTCAACGGCATCGCGTCACGACTTCAATTGCGGCCAGCCGCCGGGGTCGCCGTTCATGCCACTATTCGGGCGCGCTGTCGCCAGTAGTTCTTCAACGATTGCGCCCAACTTGGTCGGATCGTCGACCGGCGTATGACGCGGGCCACGCACCCACCCTTCGGCGATGGCGAGCGTCTGCCCACTGGCCTCGAAGACGCGACCGGTGACGCCCGCTGATTCTTCGCTGGCTAGCCACGTCACGATCGGCGCAATCCACTTCGGTGAACGCATCTCGCGCTCCTCCTCAGTCTCGGGTGCCGGGCCAAGCCCTTCGGTCATACGTGTGAGCGCGACCGGCGCAACCGCGTTCACCGTCACGCCGTAGCGAGCGAGTTCCAGCGACGCAATTTGTGTAAAGGCTGCGATGCCAGCCTTGGCGGCGCCGTAGTTGGTCTGACCGGGGTTGCCGTAGATACCGCTGACCGACGTCGTATTGATGATGCGACCGTTCACCGGCTTGCCAGCTTTGCTCTGATCACGCCAGTACGCGGCGGCCCAGTGCGCCGGCGCGAAGGTGCCCTTGAGGTGGACGTTGATCACTGCGTCCCACTCTTCCTCGGTCATGTTCGCCAACATGCGGTCGCGCAGAATGCCCGCGTTGTTGACCACGACGTCGAGCGTTCCAAACGCTTCGACGGCGGTGTTAATCAGCCGCTGCGCTCCTTCAAATGACGACACGCTGTCGCCATTCGCAACAGCTTGCCCGCCCATCGCTTCGATCTCGGCGACGACCTGCTGCGCCGGACTGGCATCGCCGCCAGTGCCGTCGACGCCGCCGCCGAGGTCGTTGACCACGACCCTCGCTCCGTGCTTGGCAAGGCTCAGTGCATGCTCGCGGCCGATGCCGCGACCAGAGCCGGTGACGATTACAACGCGGTCTTCACACAGTCGTTTCATGCGAAGCATCATAAGGTGGACCCGATGTCAGCGAGCGAGTCAACGACCGATGTAATTGTGATTGGCGGCGGCCCGGCCGGCGCGACTGCAGCAACTTTGTTGGCGAGGGCGGGGCGATCGGTCATGGTGGTCGACAAGGCGGTCTTCCCGCGCGACAAGTGCTGTGGCGACGGATTGACGACGTTGGCGTTGCGCGAGCTAGACGCGCTGGGTTTCGAGCCGTCGATGGTGCCGAGCTGGCAGACCGTGCAGCAGGCGTGGTTGCGCTCACCATCGGGGCGCGAGGTCTGCTTGCCCATGCCGAGCGACGGGATCTTTGGCGCGACCGCGCCACGCCGCGAGCTTGACGACGCAATGCTCCGCATGGCGCGCGACGCGGGCGCCGACGTGCGCGAAGGCTGCGCAGTGACCGACGTGACGCAGAGCGATACGGGTGTGGAAGTTGCAGTCGACGGAATCGGTTCGGTGCGCGCGAAGTTCGCGATCGCCGCCGACGGTATGTGGTCGCCGACGCGCAAGGCGCTCGGCCTAGCCGAGCCCGGCTACCTCGGCGAGTGGCACGCGTTTCGCCAGTACGCGACCGGCGTCACCGGCCCGGCCGCGCAACGGCTGTACGTCTGGTTCGAGCCCGACTTCCTGCCCGGCTACGCATGGAGCTTTCCGCTCCCCGACGGTCGGGTGAACCTGGGTTTCGGTGTGCTGCGCGATGGCCAGCGCACGGGAAAGTCGATGAACGCCGAGTGGGCCAGTCTGCTGGAGCGTCCACACATTCGAGCCGCGCTCGGACCCGACGCGCAGTTGCACGATCGCGTGGCTGCATGGCCGATTCCAGCGGGCATCGACCGCGCAACATTGAGTGCCGGGCGCGTGTTATTCGTCGGCGACGCAGCGCGCGCTACTGATGTGATGACCGGCGAGGGCATCGGCCAAGCAATCGTCACCGGCCGACTAGCTGCCGAGGCGATCCTTGCGACGAGTGCGGTCACTTCCACGTATGAAAAGGAGGTGCGCGCACATCTGCTGACCGACCACCGCATGTCCAAGCTGTTGAACAGTTGGTTGGCGCACGCGTGGGTAGCAAGGGGCGCAGTGCGAGTAGTGGGAACGTCGAAGTGGACACGCGAGAAGTTCGCCAGGTGGATGTTCGAAGACGAACCCAGAGCCATCCTCTTCACCCCCAGACGCTGGCACCGTCAGTTACTAAAGCGCCCCGGCCCCTTCAAGTAGTGCGGGGCTTTCAAGTAGTGCGGGGGTTTCGTGCACTCCGGGGGTTTCGTGCCCGCAGCCATGCACGTAAGCCCCCGATCACGCCGCGACGACGGCAACGCGATCGCGATAGAGGGCCGCAAGTTCATCAAGAAGCGACTCAAGATCAACGAATTCTTCGTCGCTGACATGTTCGACCTGCCAGTCGACGCGGTGGAGCTGTCGATCACGTTGCTTGTCACGAACGACACCGACTGGCATCCGATGGCTTGGATGGACGTCGACTTCAACGCCCCACCGAACCGCAGGCACAGCTAGGTCGACGCGAACGCGCTTGCCATTGTGCAGTCGGATGTCCTCATGCTGCGGCTCGACCGGAACCCCTCGGGCAACGAGTCCATTCATGATCTGCAACTCCGGATGAGACTCGACCGGCTTTCGCCCGCCATGTTCCATCAACGTGCGCATGAACAACTCCGAGCCCGGACGATTCGGATGACACAGGCGCTGCGCGATCGCGCCAAGTTCCTCCAACGAGCAGTGCCCGTCGCGCAACACCTGATCGATCACCGACGTTAGGTTTGTCTTGGTCAGGTCGGCGGCCAGGTCGAACAACAGTCGCGGCCAGCTGGCAACGCGCATTCCGTTGTCGAGCATGCGCACGTCGAGCGAGCCGATGCGCGTCGACTGCCGCACCCGGACATCAGCTGGGATGTCGATACGCGAGTCGTGACCTATACAGAGGTGGAGTTGCGACGCGCGAGGCATTCGGCGAAGCTTCTGATAGCCACCCAAGGTCGGCCCGGTGATGAACCCTGAAGGATGAGCCAGGCTCAGAGCGATGAGTCGTTGCTCGAAAGTCGGGCGCTTCGTTGACACGCGATACACCGACTTGAAGGGCCGATCGAGGACTCGATCGTCGACGAGACGTCGACGCGCTGTGCGGCCGATTCCGCCAGCCGCGAGTTGCGTCGACGTGAGGTGGCCGATCTGGCGCTGCATCGTCGTCAGCGTCGCTGCGGAAAAGTCTGGCATGCGAAATCTCCCCGTGATTGGAACCAGCGGGGGGAAGTCGCAGCGCCGAACATACCTCCGTCCAAAGCGATCTGGTCGGGGGGTTTGCTGCACTGCGGGGGTTTCATGCCCGTGGGCGTGCACGAAACCCCCGCATCACCCGGTGCGGCATGAAACCCCCGGACAGGAATCCATTGCACGGGTGGGGCTACGGTCATTGCATGGCTTTGCGAACGCGGTTGACGGAACTGTTGGACATTGAACACCCCGTGATGTTGGCTGGGATGGGCGGTGTGAGTTACCACCGGCTGGTCGCAGCCGTGAGTGAAGCGGGTGGCATCGGGACGCTGGGGGCCAGCACGATGGCCGTTGAGGAACTCCCGCAGGAGATGGCGAAGGTGCGGGCGGCGACCAAGAAGCCGTTCGGTGTCGACCTGCTCACCGCACTCCCTGGCCAAGTCGAGCAGGGCATCCAAAACGTGATCGACGGTGGCGCGCGCATCTTCGTCGCCGGCCTCGGCGTGCCGCGCGAAGTGATCGATCTACTGCACTCGAAGAACATCCTCGTCGGCAGCATGTGCGGCAAGGTGCGCCACGCAGTCAGCGCCGTCGCCAGTGGTGTCGACTTCGTTGTCGCGCAGGGCACCGAGGCGGGCGGTCACACTGGCACGGTCGCAACACTCACACTGGTCCCGATGGTGGTCGACGCGGTCGGCAGCAAGGTGCCAGTGGTCGCGGCCGGCGGGCTGTTCGACGGACGAGGCCTCGCCGCATCGCTCGCACTCGGCGCCGACGGCGTGTGGGTCGGCACGCGCTTCATCGCCACGCCCGAAGCTCGCGCGGTGAAGGGCTACAAGGAAGCAATCCTCGGCGTCGCCGAAGACGGCACCGTCGTCAGTCGCTCGTACACCGGCAAGACCTGCCGCGTCGTACGAAACGAGTGGACTAACCACTTCGAGCAACACCCCGAAGAACTACAACCGTTCCCACAACAGGTGATCGCCAGCTCGAAAGCTGGCGTCAATCATTTGGGAGCCCAAGACGGAACGGAGGTTGACGTGAGTCGCGAGTTCTTCCCGTGCGGGCAAGGCGCTGGCGCAATCGAGACATTGATACCAGCGGGCGACATCGTGCGCGAGATGGTGCGCGAAGCCGAGCGCACGATGGAGCGCATCGCGGCGGTGCGGCGATGAGCGCGGGTAGCACGATCCACGAGCACGTCAACAAGGTGTGGACGAACGAAATCTTGCCGAAGCTGCACGACTACATCCGCATTCCGTGCGTGTCGGTGCTCTACGACCCAGACTGGAAGGCGCACGGCTATCTCGATCAGGCCGTCGCACTCATTCGCGATTGGTGTGCCGCGCGGCCGATCGCCGGGCTCTCGGTGGAAGTCCTGCAACTCGCCGGCCGCACTCCGCTCATCATGTGCGAGGTGCCTGCGCACAACGGCGGCCCTGCCGACGACACCGTCGTGCTCTACGGCCACTGCGACAAGCAACCGGAGATGACTGGTTGGCGCGAAGACCTCGGCCCGTGGAAGCCCGTGCTGGAAGGCGACCGACTGTACGGCCGAGGCGGCGCCGACGATGGCTACGCCGCATTCGCATCGTTGCTCGCGATCGAAGCCGCGCAACGCGCTGGCCTACAACACGCGCGACTCGTCGTGCTGATCGAGGCCAGCGAGGAGAGCGGCAGCCCCGACCTGCCCGCATACCTCGAGGCATATGCCGATCGCATCGGCTCGCCAACGTTCGTGCTCTGCCTCGACTCCGGCTGCCTTGACTACGAGCGCATGTGGGTCACGACGTCGCTGCGCGGCCTCGTCGCAGGCACGTTGCGCGTCGACATCCTGACCGAAGGTGTCCACAGCGGCGAGGCCAGCGGCGTCGTGCCCTCGTCATTCCGCATCGCACGAATGCTGCTCGATCGCTTGGAAGACAGCAGCACCGGTGAACTGCTGCTGCCGGAACTGCACTCCGACATCCCAGCCGACCGTCAGGAGCAAGCCGCCGAAACCGCGGCCGAGTTCCCGATCGGCGGTCACTTCCCGTTCGTTCAAGGTGCGCAACCGGCGATGCTCGACGCAACGGAACAGTTACTCGCGCGCACGTGGAAGCCGACGCTCAGCCTCACCGGCGTCGATGGCATTCCGCCGATCGCGGCCGCTGGCAACGTGTTGCGACCGCACACCGCGCTGCAACTCAGCGTCCGCCTACCACCGACCTGCGATTCCGACCGCGCGTTGCAAGCAATCGCGAAGTGCCTCACCGCCAATCCGCCCTACGGCGCGACGGTGCAGTTTCTTGATGGTCACGCTGGCCCCGGTTGGAATGCGCCGCCCTTTGCACCGTGGTTGTGGAATGCGCTCGAGAGCACCGGGCAAGAGACGTTTGGGAAGGCGACCCGCGCGTTCGGAGAAGGCGGATCGATCCCGTTCATGGGCATGCTTGGCCAACGCTTCCCCGCCGCCCAGTTCGTGATCACCGGCGCGCTCGGTCCCGGTTCGAACGCACATGGCCCGAACGAGTACCTGCACGTGCCAACGGCACGGCGAGTCACCGAGTGCCTCGCTCACTTGCTGCACGCACACGCGACCCGATGATCAAACTGCTCCGCAGCAATGCGGATCTGCGCGCTCTCTTCTTCGCGCAGGTGATCTCGTTTATGGGCGATTGGTTCGTCTTCGTCGCGATGACTGGAATGGTGAAGGACGCGACCGGCAGCGAGTTCCTTGTGTCGCTCGCATACGTTGCATTCACGCTGCCAGCGTTTCTTGCGTCGCCGCTCGCGGGCTCGCTCGTCGACCGCTTTGATCGCCGGCGACTGGTGATCGTCGTGTCTTTTCTGCAGGCGTTCGCCGCGCTCGGGTTGTTGACCTCATCGGCCGATCGCGTGTGGCCGCTCTTTCTCTTTCAGGGTTGCATCAGTGCACTCGCGGCAGTCGTCAAACCTGCGATCGACGCAGGAGTGCCGAACCTCGCGCGCAGCCCGGAGGAGTTGCGGCTCGCGACCGTGCTGTTCGGCAGCACGTGGGGCGTGATGCTGGCGGTCGGTGCAGCGGTAGGCGGAGTCTTCAGCGAGACCTTCGGTCGCCGAGCCTCGTTCGTCGCCGATGCCATCACGTTTCTGATCGCCGTTGGATTGCTCTCGCGCATTCGGCGACCAATGCAGCAAGCCCGCGTCGGGCCGAAGCGCTCGATCAAACCGCTCGGTGACATGGCGGAGGCTGTCCGCTACGCGCGCAAAGACACGCCCGTGCTCGCATTGCTTGCCAGCAAAGGAACATTCGCAATCGGCAGTGGCACCGTCAGCCAACTGCCGGTTCTCGCGACAGCTGTGTACGGATGGAAGGACGGCGGCACGGGCTTGCTGTTCGGCGTGCGTGGCGTCGGCACCGCTCTGGGGCCGTTGATCGCGTCGCGCTTCACCCGCGGCGACCTTTCCAAAGTGCTGCGCGTCTGTGGGCTCGCTGGCATCGCGTTCAGTGTCTGCTACGTCGCTGCCGCGTGGTCACCAGTGATCTTTGTCGCCGCAACATTCATCGGCCTCGCCCACCTGGGTGGCGGCGCACAATGGACGCTGAGCACCTACGGGCTACAGCTGCGCACTCCCGACTACATCCGCGGCCGGGTGATGGCCGGCGACTACGCGATTGTCACACTCACGCTCTCGGTCAGTGCGTTGATCGCAGGAGTGCTATCGGATGCGATCGGCGTGCGTTGGACGATCACGACCTTTGCCGCCGTCGCTTTCTTCGCTGGATGCGCGTACCTCGTACTCACGCGCAACGTCGTCAGCCGTATCGAGG